>Ga0265297_10004766_pt1 | contig 21652 bp, 17 predicted proteins | sample Munlanlwell13791_FD_192502 | JGI IMG/M metagenome (GOLD analysis project Ga0265297, IMG submission 192502) | Leachate microbial communities from a municipal landfill in Southern Ontario, Canada - Leachate well 137-91 | ecosystem: Engineered > Solid waste > Landfill > Unclassified | place... | reverse complement strand
TCGAGCTTAACAAACACAGCGTCGAGCTTGTTTGTCTTGCGGGGTTTATGCGCCTTCTGACCGCGTGGTTTGTCGAACGATGGCAAGACAGGCTGGTCAATATCCATCCGTCGCTGCTACCCGCTTTTCCGGGCGTGGATACGCATCAAAAAGTTCTCGATTATGGTGCGAAAGTCGCAGGACTTACCATCCACTATGTGCGCGCGGAAATGGATCACGGCCCGATCATTTTGCAAGCCGTTGTTCCCGTTCTGGACGGCGACACGGAAGAAGTTTTAGCAGCACGCGTTTTGCAAGCTGAGCACAAAGCCTATCCTACCGCGCTTAAAATGATCGCCGAAAATCGCGTCAACGTTCACAGGGATTGCACCTTCATTGCCGACGCAACGCCGTCGTGCGAGGAACTGTTTAATCCTAAGCCTATAGTCTGAAATTTTCGGGGCACTTTTGAGACTACAACCAATGAACTTTCTCGGCAGCGATTGTTAACTAAATATATTCTTGCCCGACGGCAATCTTCCGGCTCATTAATGTTAAAGTAGACAAAAGATTGACGTCCTTTTTCAACAAATGCTCCGGAGTTTAAGGAAATCTCAAGAAAATTTCTTTCTATTATAAAAAATCCGGACTGACGTGGTAATAATTTGAGCATGGACGACCTTCTATACACTAGACGCAAATTTCTGAAAGCAAGCCTTCTGGTTTCGCTGATCGGCATGACTTATTTGGCCGCGGGATCGTCTTCTTTGGCTGCCGTTGCCGAAGCCCGCACTTTGCCCTCGCGCAAACCGCGCGCGCCTCGCCTTTTGATGCTCGATCCGGGACACGGTGGACGCGATCCAGGCGCCATAGGCCGGATGGGCACGCGCGAAAAAAACATCACGATGGATATCGCTTTGCGCATGGCTGACGCTTTATCGGGACGCCCCGGGCTAACCGTCAAATTAACGCGCGATGAAGATGTCTTTTTGCCTCTTGAAACGCGCGTGCGTATGGGACGCGAAGCCCGTGCCGATTTGTTTTTATCCATCCATGCCGACAGCGCGCCCAACAGAGCGGCGCGGGGGCTGTCGGTTTATACGCTTTCGTCCAAAGCGTCGGACTCCTTCTCCAAACATCTGGCCGATCACGAAAACGAAGCCGATTTGATGGGAGGCATGGATCTGCCGCCCGCCAACAAAGAAGTAACCGCCATCCTGATGGATCTGGCGACGCGACAAACCCGCAATACGGCGCAACACGTAAAGGCAAGTTTTGTCGGTTCTTTAAAAAACAGCTGGCGTTTGCTGGAACGTCCCATGCGTTCCGCCGACTTTTTCGTTCTTCGCGCGCCGGACGTGCCATCGCTTCTTGTCGAAACGGGATTTTTGTCGAATCCACAGGATGAAAGAACCCTGCGCAAGCCCGAACAGCGCGAAAAAATCGCCCGCCTTATGGCCAAGAACATGGGGCTTATTCTCGACAGCTCGCTGTTTGGATAGCCTTTCAAGATAAAAATGGGATTCCGGATATATTTGATTCCTGAGTTTTCCGGGATGACGAGAGAAGGGGAGAAGTAACTATTACAAGGCGTTTTGCGGCAGGCGCGAAGGCAGTGGAATGTAACGGCCCGGCAGCGCGGACACGAAATTCGTCACCGTTTTGGCAAACTTGTTGGGAAAGACGCGGAACATGTCGTGATTGGACGGAAACGTCACAAGCCGGAAATTGCCCGACATCTTCAACGCCTCTGCCGCTTTGCTTAAATTCTCGAGCCTTTCTTTGCCCCATGTCAGGTCGTTTTTTGCCTCCAGCAGAAGCACGGGTATCCCCGACTGGCCGCTGAGCGTTGGCCCAAGCCACCAAGACGGATCGTCACTGCACGGCGGCGCGTTCTTTTTGGCTTTTTCAATCTCGTCGCACATGGCTTTGTAATAACGGTCGTCACGTTCTTCGTGTAGAATGAAATAGGCGATGTGCTCATCCGACGGAGCTTTTGTATATTGCTGACGCCAATAGCCTCTTTTGTAGGCGTTGTACCCTATGATTTTGTCGAGAAGAAACAGGTCTATTTTGTCTTCTTCGAACCCCCTATTCTTCATGATTTTTCCGAGCGGGACGGTTCTGTTGCCATGCAGCGCCAGAAACTCCCTTGCTTTGGCAATCCATTCGGTTACGCCTGGCTGCGCAAGAAGAACTTCAGCTTCGACGGCTCTGATGCATTTTATGTCACGAAGCTCTTTTTCGGTCTGGTTTTTGTTTGTTCTTTTCTCCCCGCACAGTTTTCCTATCGGAAGCTCGTATAGTGACGGTGCTATTTGAATAAGCCCCGCAACGCGATCAGGGTAACGCTCGGCAAACTGACGCGCTATAAAGCCGCCAAACGACCAGCCAAGCGCCACGCATTCGTCAACACCGAGAACGTCGAGCATCTTGACTACATCGTCGCATTGCTGCGCCGCCGTGTACTTACCCTCTGCGCCCGGATCCCATGTGGACATGCCCACCCCGCGCGGATCCACATATATAATGCGCGCGGAAGCAGCGAGATTGTCGAAAGCCTTGCTATGAAAACTCTCGAGCGTGTTGCCCGGTCCAGGCGGAAACAGGACGACGGTGGGTGATCCTTTGCCCTGCACAACGTAGTGAAGTTTGATACCCCCGCCGATATCGACAAATCCTTCTTCGCCGCTTTTCCAACGATGGCGCGGAACGAGAGGAGGAAGGTCGACTATTCCAAAGTCTTTTAACATACGTTGTTTCGAGATCGTGGGTTAATCTACGTTCCATTATAGGGCAGGCTAATTACTTGCGGTGAATTATGTGTATTTGTCGAATGGTTTTGTTTGCATATTAACCACGTCATGTTTTTTGCATATTCATGCGCGCATCTTGATGCAGCGGGGCAAGCGAATTCTAGCGGCTTAGCTTTTTGTGCTTGGTCTGCGCGGAATTCTGGGGTGAGCGCACAGGGTGGGATTGAGCGGCCGAAAATATTGCCGCCCGTGCCCACAGCACTTTTTTGCGCATGACGTCGAATATAATTTTGTCGTTTAGATCCCGGCGGACATACTTCGGGTTTTCATATTTGACACGATTGTTCATGAAAGCGTCGCGCTGTAATTTATTATGCCCCTTGTCGCCGGTTAGCCCCATATCAAAAACAGATGCGGCCTTGGCAAAGGCAATGTATCCCTCAGGTAAGTTTTTATTCTTTGGTTTATAGTTATCGTAAAGGATCCCTTTGGCCGAATCTACGAGAAGCCATTTTCCGTCAACGAAGACTTCCACAAAAAAATGCCCTTCGACGAGGTCTGCGGGCGCTCCCTTTTCGATCCATTCTTTTTTGGCACTATCGACGATAATCGCGGGCAGCCCCGTGGCGCGGGCCAATGTCGCAAAAGCAATCGCGCAATCTGTGCAGCCCGTGATGCGCCCTTCGACAAGAATCTGCTCGGCCGTATTCGTGTGTTTGGGAAGAGCGTATGGCCCCGTTCTTTTATCCACGGCCTTTATGATCGCAAAAATTTCCTTGAGTTTTCCCATGCCTTGCCGAGCTTCCACCAGCTCCGCAAAAGCCTGAACCTGTTCCGTGATTTGCGTCTGCTTATCACCGTGAAGAAAAAGGCTTGGTTTGCCGTGTTCAGGATTTTTAAACAGGCCGGGGAATATTTTCGTATGTCCGGCCTTTTTATGCATGTTCGCGCTCATAATCCGAATAAGTCTTAAAAGATAACGCTATTGTCCGGATGGCTACTCCTGCTCTTCCAGATCGGGATGCCTGCCCAGAATGGCGTCGCGTTGAGGAAAACGCCCGTATTTCTGCACAATCTCGTGGTTTTTCTCGGCAAGGGCAAGCCATTCATTGTCTTTGACACGCTCACGTATGTAAAACAGCGCAAGCCGCTGATCCCCGATGTTTTCGGAATTGAGAAAAGGCAGATAGAAAAGCAGCTTATATTGCCGGTCAATGCGATCATCAAAATGGTTGATGATGGCCTCGCGCGCCATTTCAAGCGCCATTTCGGCGGATTCGAAGGCACGTGGCGTATCGCGGAACATACGGCGCGGAAATTCATCCAATAGAAGAAGGAGGGCCAGCGTCCCTTCGGGCGTTTCTTCCCATTTTTTGTATTCGCCACGAAACGCTTTTTCGTAATCCGCCAGAAAACGTTCGCGAATCTGCAAATCCAAAGACTCTTCGTTCGCGAACCATTTGTCGCGCCCCACCTCGTAGAACCAATAATTTAGCAGGTCTTCGGCTTCGCTCATCCCTCATTATTTATAGGAAGAAGGTTACGAAAAAATTACCTTAGGCAAGGAATATGCCCATTTTTCGATACAAGGGCCTTTTGGCATACCCTTTGGAAGGTCTTTAAGGAATTTCTGGCGCTATCCTCATTCCTATCGTATCCTGCCTCGGTCTTCCCTTCTGAAGATTCCTCACCCGATGCGTAAAATAATCTGTCTCACCGTTTTTCTGGCTCTCGCCGCCCTCGGCTCTTCCCCTGCTGTCGCTCAAACGACGCCGGACGTTGCCGTACGGGCAGCATCGCATGACGATTATGACCGCATCGTTTTTGATTGGCCGAAGGAAACCAAATTTACGTTTTCCCGCGAGGGAGCCAAAGCTTTTCTGGCTTTCGACGCGCCGGCAATAATAAAATTTCCCAAGAACCTTAAAACAGCTGTTTCCCGCATCGGCAGTTTTTCTGTGTCTTTCGGGGAAAACGGTAATGTGACGGTTTCTTTTACAATCAACCCAGACGCAAAAATCAAGGCGTTTGCAAACGACGGTTCGGTCGTTGTTGATGTCGCGGGCAAGGTTCTTTCTCAGCCGATGGTTCAACCGGCAACAATCGCTGTAAAACCTGTCGTCGCGGAAAAACAAAAACCTGCCCCTGTCTTGCAACCGATAGCGACAAACGAGCCTCAACCTCTTGCCGCCGCTGTGCAAAGCCAGACCGCGCCTTCCCCAAAAGCCGCGCCTCAGCAGCCCGTTGTTGCAGCTGCGCCGACAACCGATCTTTTGGCTCCTGCCGCCGGGGAAAGCTCGCTCGCCTCTAAACAGCCCTCTTTCGGATTTACGCTGAACAACGCGCCGACCCTTGTTGCAACCCTTGATCCACGCACAAAGACACGCGCCGTTATTTATCTGCGCGCCAACGTCGGATACGTCGTCTTTGACAAAAAACTGACCCTTTCGCCTTCGGATTTACTTGGTGGCATTCCTGCCCAGATTGATCTGCAAAAATTCGATCTGCAGAGATATTCTGCGTTTCGTTTTCCGGTTCCACCTAACGCGACATTACGCGCGACGCTAGACGGAACGTCTTGGAAGCTTTATTTGTCGAAAAAACAACAGGATATTCCCGTCACAACGTCTCTTGTCGCTCAGCCCGATTTTGCCTTGGGCGCACGCTTCCTTCTTCCCTTACCGGACGGCCCGGAACCTATCCGCCTTGTCGATCCCGTTGTCGGCGACGATTTAGTCCTTGTTCCTTTGGGACAAAGCGAAGCTTTTAACGTCGAACGCCGAATGTCGGATTTCTCTATCCTTCCTGCTGCGCAAGGATTGGTCATCAAGCCTTTAACGGACAAGCTGATCGTTCGCACCGTTTCGGATGGGGTTGAAATTACCGCCGAGGGCGGCTTGATTTTGTCGCGCGCCGCCGACACGGGTCTGGAACAGCAATCAACGGCAAAGTCCAAAGCAGCGGCAACAGGAAAATCCATTTTCGATTTTGCGACGTGGGGCGGAAAACCGGGCGAGACCTTTATTCAGACCCGTCAGAGGCTTCAACAAACGATCGTTGACGTGCCGGAAGCCGAACGCAATCGCGCGCGTATGGAGCTGGCGCGGCTGTATTTCTCGAAAGGCATGGGGGAAGAGGCCGTCTCCATGCTTAACTTTCTGGAAAAGGAAGTCCCCGATTTGCGCGCCCATGACGATTTTCTGGTTCTTTTAGGCGCGGCAAAAATTCTTGCCTATCGTTCAGAAGAGGGATTGAACGATATTCTTTCCTCTTCCCTCTCTGACCAGCCCGAGGTCGTTCTGTGGCAGGCCGTAGCTTTGGCTCAGATGCGTGAATGGAAAAAAGCCGAAGAAAAATTTGCCTCCAAAAAGAACGTGCTGACGGGATATCCTGAACCCTTCTTCTCGCGCTTCTTCGTTCTGGCTGTCGAATCGGCGCTGGCGGCGGATCAAACCAATGAAGCCGCCGATTGGCTGAACTTTGTGTCGGCCTCCCCGCATGCGGAGTCGATTGATCCGGCTCTTGCTTTTTTGCGCGGCGTTCTTAACGCCAAGGCCGGGCGCGCCGAGGGCGCCGAAGAGGCCTGGAAGGAAGCGCGCAAATCCAACGACCGCCTGTATAAAGTGCGCGCCGAGCTCGCGCTTATCGATCTGGGCGTTTCTAACGGGTCTTTAACGCCCGCGCAGGCTGCCGATCGTTTGGAGGCTTTACGCTTCGGCTGGCGTGGCGACGATCTTGAGGTAGATATTTTAAAGCGTCTTGGACAATTCTACATTCAGTCCAAAAACATTAAAACCGGTATCAATGTCCTGTCGCAAGCGATTACGCTGTATCCGTCGAGCCCGCTTGCTCCGTCCATCCGCGCCGAAATGTCTACGACGCTTCGCGACGCTATTCTCGGCAATTTGGGTAAAAGACTTTCGCCTCTCGATACGCTGACCCTTTATCATCAATACCGCGATTTGTTGCCTACCGGCAAAGAAGGCAATGACATCATGATCAGCCTGTCGGAACGTTTGATTTCCGTCGACCTTTTGGATCAGGCCTCGGATATTCTGGAAGACTTGGCTAAAAACCGTCTTCAGGGCGAAGATAAAGTCCGTGCCGCCCTGCGCCTTGCCGCCATACGCTTGCTGGATCACAAGCCAAAGGAGGCCTTGGCGGCTCTCGACATCATCGGCACCGACACTTTATCCGAAACTCTGCAAAACGAGCGCGTCCTTCTTCATGCGCGCGCACTTTCTGAGCTGCAGCGCAATAACGAAGCTGTGGCTCTTCTTAAAGAAAATTCAAGCCCGGGCGCCGCACTTTTGCGCGCCGACATCGCTATGCGCGCCCAGCAATGGCAGGAGGCCGGGAAAATTTTGATGGAGGTTGTAGGCCCTCCTCCGCCTGAAGATAAAAGTCTTTCCGACGATCAGGCCTCGACACTTATCAACGCGGCAATTTCTTATGCTCTGGCCGACGATCAGACAAGCCTCGACAAGCTGGCCATTGATTATGGCGCGGCAATGCAGCCAAAATCCCAAAACAGCACCTTCCTTATGCTGACGCAGCCCGAAAAAACCGGCCAAATGCGCGACCTTGCCGCTGCGCAAGTACAGCTTTCGCAGGTCGATATGTTTCAGCGTTTTTTGAACAATTATCGCAATAGTTTGATCTCAGACGCCAACAAACCGGCGACAAAAGAATAAGCACCCGAACCTGCGCTCTTGAGCTTGACAGACGCGCGCGGAAAACGCATTTGTTGTCTGGAAATGGCGCTCCGATATCCGTAATGAAAAAACCCGCAGCATTAGCCTGTTTGTCTTTTACCCTGATGTTTCTGGGGGCTTCCGCTCCCCTTGCGCAGGACAGCTCCTTTTTAAATGTCGTCAAAACGACCATCAATTCGGAATCCGAAAACGCCGAAGTTTGCCTCGAATTCGACAAAGCACTTGCGGAAAATTCTCAAAAACGACTCTCTGATGCTTTGCGGCTTGAAGCCGACAGCAAAAGCGTCACACCGGCCAACGTCACGGCGACAAATTCGTCTCTTTGCTTTTTTCCCCTTAAACGCGGCGCGGATTATCGCCTTGTCCTCAAAGGATTGCGTGGCGCGGACGGGGAAAAAATGGATGCACCTTATACGTCATCCTTTACCATTCCCGACAGGACACCTTCTCTTGCCTTTACCGGCAATAACGGCAGCGCTGGCGCCTTCGGCGTCTACGACCGACCGTTGACTCTGCGTGTCGTTAACGTTGATCGCGTCACTCTTGACGTTTTTCGAGTGACGGATGTCTCCCTGATGGCCCGCGCCTGGCAAGATCGCGCGTTGACGGCGCTGGCACCTGCCGAAAGCGCCTATATGGCACGCGATAAAGGCGTAACGATCTGGCGCGAAGAACAGCCGCTTGAGCTTGAAACAAATAAAACTTTCGAGCACAAAATTTCGCTGCGGGAAAAAATGCCTGATCTTCCTCCTGGCCTTTATCTTATCGTTGCCGAAGGAAAAAAGAGCGACGCGTCCAAAGCGCTGGCACCAAAGGCCGCGGCCTGGTTTACGAAATCCAATTTCTCGCTTCGCGCGGTGCGCGATAGCGAAAATATACACGTTATCGCCTCGGGATTCGACAAGCCTAAAGGCGATATTCAGCTTATGGCTTTTTCCAAGAACGGAGAGGCGCAGGCTGATGAACGCACCGATGCTAACGGCATCGGGTTGATTTCTTTTTCTTCAAAACCTTCTGACGACAACGATATTTCAGGCGTCGTCGGTACAGACAAAGACGGCAATGTTGCTTTTTCGGGCATCGAAACCTTGCTATCGCCTTCCGGCAACTCTTTTTCCGGCATCATTGACGTGAAGCCTTTGTTCGCTGTTCCCTTCGATTCCGTTGACGTCCTTTTATCCCTGACAAAAGGCAAAAAAGAGTTGCTTTCAAAAAGCGCCAGCTTCCTTCGCTTGTCGCAAGACGATTTCGTTTACGCCAGCCATACCGTCCCTGCCATTCCGGACGGCTTTACGACTTTCTCTTTTTCCGCGCCTCCTATGCAGGGAAATTGGTCTTTGATTTGGCAAACCGCAAACGGGGACGTTCTTGCCAAAACATCGTTGCACGTCACAACCGATCCCGACGCGCCTCGCCTTGAAGCCGCGTCGGAAAAAAACTTTTTGGTATCCGATAGAACGTGCGTGCTCACGATTAAGTCTCTTTCAACCGCAAATAAATCGGTGCCGCTTATCAGGGGCCGTGTTTTGGCGTCCTGGCAGAAATTCGGATCCGACGTCGCGGGCTGGAACGGTTATCGTTTCGGAACGCCTGTCGAGATTTCCGATAAACCCGAATCCGTTGCCGACTTTTTAACCGGCCCGGACGGCATCGCCTCCTTGACTATAGTTCTGCCGCCATCACCGCAAGCTCCCGGCCTTTATCAGGCCGTCCTGAAAATCGTCGGCGAACCGGATGCCGGAGTTGCCGATGCGGCACCGCTTGTTCTTCCCTTGCGCCCGCAGGGCGTTGTCGTTGGCCTTAAGCCTCTTGCGGAAAACGCGCGGTTTCATCAGAACGACATCGCCCGTTTCGCGCTTATCGGGCTTTCTTCGGACGGAAAGCCCCGTGACGTTTCAGGCCTATCGTATCAAATCTATGAGGAAGGTCGCAGCTTTGCCTGGTATCAGGACGAGGGACGATGGAACTATAAACCCGAAGCTCAACTGCGCCCTATTGGAAGCGGCGCGCTCTCGATCAAGGCCGATGCCAGCAGTGTTTTAGAGTGGCATGCCTCAGCCGGAAATTACAGGCTTGAAATACTCGATACTAACGGCAACGTTCTGGCTCAAACGGCTTTTAGTGCCGGATGGGATTTAAAAGACGCCCCCTTCCCCGCCGTTGCGCCGCTTTCCGTGGCACTGCCAAAAATGCCGCTCAAGGGACGCGATATTGTTGCACGTTTCAATCTGCCGGAATCTTCCATGTTGACAGCTATCATTTCCGATACGCGCGTTCGAAAAATTATTCATGAGTTTCGTCCCAAAGGCAAAAATACCGTTTCTTTTTCTCCCACCGCGGACTGGAACAAGACAATCAACCTGATCATCGAGGCTACACCCGAAAAAACAGAGAAATCGGGCGCATTTGTGCGCCGCGCGGCTTTAACTCTTTCTCTTGAGGCAGACGAACCGGCGCTTGCGAAACCTCCTGCCGCAAAGACATCTCTTGTTTCGGCTGAAGACCCTTCGGCGTTTATTCTACGCAGAAACAAGCCTCTTTCTTTGACCTTCGGCATCGAAAACAACGGCGCTTCCACAGAAACTTATAAATATTCGTTTTCTACTTCTTCGGGATTGACCATTGAAAATTACCGCGAAGGTTCCGTCACGCTTGGAAGCAAACAAAGTTTGTCGCTGCCTTTATTCCTTTTTGGCGAAACCGTGGGCGCCAAGGAATTGCGGATGGAGGTCAAGGGCGCGCACAGCCCCCGCCTTATCCGCAACTGGCCGATGAAAGTGCTGCCCAGGAGCGCATTTCTTAAAAGCGGAAAAACTTTATCGGTTCCGTCGAAACAAAATCTTTTGACATCGCAAACTAAACTTCAGGGCTCCTCGATTGTTTTGGTTTCCCGCCGCCCCATGGACGGCCTTGCGGAGCTTTTGACTTACGTCTTTAACGCCCACCCTTTTACGACGGAAGAGTTGGCTGTCTGCCTTAACGTCTTGCGCCTTTGGCGCGATACCATTGACCACATCGGCATCGCACCCGATTTTATGACAAGCGCCCGGGAAAAAGCTTATCTGGCTCAGTTAATCCGCCATCAGAATCCCGACGGCGGTTTTGCCCCCTTCCGAGGGAAAGAAAGTTCTTTGAACGACACCTCCGCCGCTTTAAGAGCGTTGGGGCCAAGCGCTTTAAAAGAGGCCGCTCCGGCGAAAGAACGCGCGATTGTCTGGATTAAACAACAGCTTTCCAACTCATGGATCGACGAAAAAGAAAGAACGCCTCGCGCTGCCGCTTATGCCGCTTTAGCCGCTGCCGATGCCGTCGATCCGGCGAGCTTGCATTATTTCTCGGATACGTGTGCAACTTCTTCTCTTCCAGCCGTTGCCGAAGCCAATATCGCGGCGGCCTTCAAACGCATCAAAGAGCCGGACGCCGCCGCTTTCTGGATCAAAAAAATGCTGGATGAAAACGACGGCGAAAAAACGATTCCTCTCTTAAACGCGCTTGCTTCAACGGACGCCCTGTCGTCGGATGATGTTCTTGCGGCTATGGCCGAGACAGGCGCTGCGATGCGCGTCGGAAACGTGCCGGAAATAAAAGACGCCGCCGCGTTACTGCGCGCCGTTGCCGTGAATAATGCCTTGTCCGGAAAAGGCCGCATTGCCAATAAAGAAGGCTCGCGTCCCGTTACAGGCGTTCTTGCTTTGCGCACTGAAGACTCGGCGGCGTATATCAATGACGACGATGAGCCTTTATACGCAACCCCTGTTACGGAATCCGAAATCTCTTTTGTCTCTCGCGCGCGCGGGGCTTCCCTGACACGCAAAGTCTTTCGTCTGGACGGCGTCGAGCTGCCGCCTGAATCGCAACCCGCGCGCGGAGAATTTCATCTGGTCGCCATTCAAGGCGACCTTTCAAGCGGTACAAAGGGGGCACCCATCCTCGTTCAGGACGGTGGCAACGGATTGCGACCCAACGGATGTCCTCTTTCCGACAAGCTCGACACGCAGCCTATCGTTCCGTGGCTTTCATTGAGCGATATGACACCCGTCGCCACTTGCGAAATTTCGCCTTTTGGAATTGATATGGTTTTTTCGCCACCGGATAGTTATCCGTTTTCGTTCTCGGCCGTCTTTTTTGCCCGCATTGACGCGCAGGCAATGACTGATATTCCTTTGCCGAAACTCCGGATACTGAAATAGTTTTTGCAATTAAACGAAAAAGCGGAAAACAAATGTTTTCCGCTTTTTATTTTTTCTTATCTCGAGGATTAGCTGACCAGCTCTATCGAAGCCGCCTCACGGCCCTTGGCTGCCGTCTGAACCATCATCTTGACCTTCTGTCCTGACTCTAGGGATTGGACCCCAGCACGCAGAACGACGGTGCGATGAACAAAAATGTCACGGCCTCCATCATCGGGTGTAACAAATCCAAATCCTTTATCGGATTTGAACCATTTGACCGTTCCGGTCATTTCGACTTCCGGGCCCGTCGGAGGCGGACGAGACGAAGCCGTCGGAACAACGTCGCTGACGCCTAAAATCTGGACGATGTTGAGAACCTGTCTTCCCTTGGCTCCGTCACCGATTTGGACAAGCATCTTTGTCCCCTCGGCAACATCTCGCAATCCTGCTCGGCTTACAACCGAGGAGTGAATAAACGCATCAGAGGATCCATCAATAGGAGCGACAAACCCAAAACCTTTTGTCAGACTGAACCATTTAACCACGGCCTCGATCTGAAAACCCTGGTCCGCCCCAGGGGAAGCATCAAAAGAAGACACGGGACTACCTCTTAATAGCCAACATCAACAGGCCACACTTTTAGTCTTTTTTTGAAAATGGCACAACAGGCAAGATTCGAATTCACCCTTATGTATATTGCTTTGCAGCATATTCCAGACATATAGGGTTAAACAGTTGCCCTGATAAAACTTGACCTTTTCCCGCCCACTTGCTACTGACCCCCATCCCTGCCATCTGGCGGCGGCGCGAGGTCTACTTATAGATTAGCGCTGCATGGATACGCTCCTTAGGTATTGGAGCGTAAGGCCTGTCCTCGCGTTGCGAGCACAGGCCCGAAAGCGTTTGGGGTTTTGAGATACGGGATTTGAGGATCAAACGTGTTTGATAATTTGAGCAACAGATTATCCGGAATTTTCGACCGGCTTACGGGACGCGGGGCTTTAAACGAAGCCGACGTAACCGAAGCTCTGCGCGAAGTGCGCATTGCTTTGCTGGAAGCCGATGTTGCCTTGCCCGTCGTCAAGGATTTTACGGCCAAGATTAAAGAGCGTGCGATAGGACAGGAAGTTTTGCGCTCTATCACGCCAGGGCAACAGGTCATCAAAATTGTCCACGATAATCTGGTGGAATTGCTTGGCGTGACAGCCAATCCTTTGAATCTGAACGTTACGCCCCCCGCCGTTATTATGATGCTGGGACTTCAGGGCTCAGGCAAAACGACGACAGCGGCGAAGCTGGCAAAGTTTTTAACCGACAAAAACGGCAAGAAGGTATTGCTTGCCTCACTCGACGTGCAACGTCCTGCCGCGCAGGAACAACTTGCCGTTTTGGGACAGCAAATTAACGTTGCGACGCTGCCGATCGTTTTGGGGCAATCTCCCGTCGCCATCGCGTGCCGCGCTTTGGATATCGCGCGCAAAGAGGTTTTCGACGTCGTCATTCTCGATACCGCCGGACGTTTGGCAATTGATGAAGAGCTTATGGCCGAAGCGGCCGCCGTTCGCGATGCCGCAAAGCCAACCGAAAGCTTGCTGGTCGTCGATGCGATGATCGGACAGGATGCCGTCACCATTGCTCAGCAGTTTGAGCAGAAAATCGGCGTCTCCGGCATCGTTCTGACACGTATTGACGGCGACGCGCGCGGTGGCGCGGCGTTGTCCATGCGCGCCGTAACGGGCAAACCAATTAAATTTTTAGGCGTCGGCGAAAAAATTGATGCTCTTGAAATCTATCATCCCGATCGCCTCGCAGGGCGCATTTTGGGAATGGGCGACGTCGTTTCTCTGGTCGAAAAAGCGGCCGCGACTATTGACGTCGGCGAAGCCGAATCCATGGCGGAAAAAATGATGTCCGGCACAGGGTTTGATTTTAACGATCTCGCCAAGCAGATTAAACAAATGCGCCGCATGGGCGGCCTTGGCGGCATGATGAACCTTTTGCCGGGTTTGGGCAAAATCAAGGATCAGCTTAAATCCGCCAATCTGGACGAAAAAATTATCAAGCGTCAGGAGGCGATCATTCAGTCAATGACGCCCGCCGAACGCAAGGACGTCGATCTGTTGCAGGCTTCGCGCAAGCGCCGCATTGCGGCAGGCGCGGGCGTTGCCGTTTCGGACGTTAATCGCCTTATCAAGCAATTCCTCGAAATGCAGAGAGTCATGAAACAGGTTCAGAAGCTGGGCAAGTCCGGCTTTATGCGCTCGATGGCCTCAAAGTTTGGAGGAGGAATCTAGAGTCGGTTCAGTTTTATTAACAACAAAACAGCAAGGAGAATATCTATGATCGTATTACGCATGACCCGCCACGGAGCTAAAAAGCGCCCGTTCTACCACATCGTTGTGGCCGATCGCCGCTTCCCCCGCGACGGACGTTACATTGAGGCCGTCGGAACATATAACCCGATGCTGCCCAAGGACGACCCCAAGCGCGTATCGTTGAAGGAAGACCTCGTTAAGGAATGGATCAAGAAAGGAGCTCAGCCTTCCGAACGCGTCGCGCGCATTCTGCATGCCGCCGGACTTGGCCCCGAAGTCAAATGGCGTGAGTCTCCCAAGAAGTCGGCACCGCGCACCAAGACTCAAGAACGCCTGAAGGCCGCCGCTGGTGGCGATAAGGCCCCGGCCGCCGATGCAGCTCCAGCTGAAGCGCCCAAGGCGTAAGGTTTGCTTATGGCTTTGATCCGTAAAATTTGCGTTGGCCAGTTCGCGGGAGCTCATGGCGTTCGCGGCCTTGTCAAATTGCGCAGTTTTACGGACAAGCCAGAGGCGATTTTTTCTTATGCCCCTTTGACGGATGAAACGGGAGAACATGTTTTTAAAATAGTCAAAAAATCCGTAGCGAAAGACATGTTTATCGTCGAGGTCGAGGGCATAAGCGATAAAGAGGCTGCCGATCAGTTGCGTGGCGACAGGCTTTATATCCCACACACTGTTTTGCCCCCCCAAAAAAAGAACGAATACTACGAGGCCGATCTCATGGGCTTGAAGGCCTTCGACAAGGCCGGCAAAGAATATGGTACTGTGATGGGCGTTTTCGATCACGGAGCCGGAATATTTCTTGAGATCGGATTGTCCAAAAAAGACAGTTTTATGCTGCCTTTTAAGGATTCCTTCGTGCCCAAGGTCGATTTGGATAAGGGAATGCTCCTTATTGTCGTACCGGAGGATTGGTTATGAGCTGGCAAGCAACGATTTTAACTCTTTTTCCGGAGGCATTTCCCGGCGTTCTAGGGACTTCCTTACCCGGAAAAGCGTTAAAAGATGGCTTGTGGCGTCTGGAAACACTGGACATTCGATCATTTGCGCGCGATAAGCACGCCTCTGTCGACGACACCCCTTATGGGGGCGGTGCAGGGATGGTGATGCGTCCGGATGTTTTGGATGACGCCATCGCAGGCGCCGAAAGCCGGTTTGGCAAGGCGTCGCGGAAAATTTATCTGTCTCCTCGCGGACGGGTTTTGGATCAGAAGCTGGTTTCCGAACTGGTTGCTTCAGAATCTCTTCTGCTTGTATGCGGCAGGTATGAAGGCGTCGATCAACGCGTGATTGACGCTCAAGGGCTTGAGGAAGTTAGCCTCGGCGATTTCGTCCTTGCAGGCGGCGAGATTGCGGCTATGGCCTTGATTGAGGCTTGCGTGCGCCTGTTGCCCGGAGTATTGGGCAATGCGGCAACAGTTGATGAAGAGAGTTTTAGTAATGGTTTGCTGGAATATCCGCATTATACGCGTCCTCCGTTGTGGAAAGGCGCCGAAGTGCCGGGAGTTTTGATTTCGGGAAACCATGAAAAGGTTCGAATCTGGCGGCAGGAACAGGCGGAAATGATTACGCAGACCCGTCGCCCGGATTTGTATGAACGGTATGTTTTGAATAAAAAGAAGGTTAAGGGAGACTAACATGAACTTGTTACAAAAAATTGAAGCGCAGCAGGTCGAAAAGCTGAAGGCGACTTCGAAAATTGCCGCTTTCGGTATCGGGGATACCGTTTGCGTCAACGTGAAAGTCGTCGAAGGCACTCGCGAACGCATTCAGGCTTACGAAGGAGTCTGCATCGCCCGCCGCAACGCCGGATTGAATTCGTCTTTCACCGTTCGCAAGATCAGCTATGGTGAAGGCGTCGAACGCGTATTCCCTGTGTACAGCCCGCGAATCGAATCGGTCGCGCTTGTCCGCCGCGGCAACGTTCGTCGTTCCAAGCTGTACTACTTGCGCGCCTTACGCGGTAAAGCAGCTCGTATCACCGAAAAGACAGATTATGAGCAGGAAGCCACTGCCTAACTGGCTGGTTTTTATAGCTTCTTGAAATGACATAACAGCGCCTTTCTCATAGGCGCTGTTATTTTTTTGCAACGTTTTTATGGATTAATTTTTTTCTTCATAATGGTTTACATTATGGTTGACTCCTCATTAACCATAGTTTACATGAATTAACCATAGGCTGTTATTTTTCTTCGAGTCCCTTCTCACAGCCAGGTTCTTTTCTCTCACGGAGTTTGGTCATGATAACGACACCTAATGGCACGAACGACATCCCCGGTAATGTTGCAAAGGCCTTCGAAGATATTAACGCCGCTGTGTCCAACTATGTCAGCGCCGTTACGAAATCGAGCGCCGCTTTGTGGCAGGGTATTGAGGAAATTACGCGTAGCGTCGGCGGCTTGTCGCAAGAGAGCTTCGCTCGGGCTGTCAGCGCTTACACGACACTCGCCGCGTCAAAGACGCCGCAGGACGCCATCAACGCTCAGACAGAATTTGTTAAGGAAAGCTTCGATAACGCCGTTGCCAATAGCAGCAAGGTTTCGGAACTTTCCGTTCGCGTCGCCAAGGAAGCGGTTAGCCCGCTGACCCAGCACGCTAACGAGATCATCAGCTCCGTGATGAATAAGGTTAAGGGCAATCAATAATCTTTGATTGTGGCCAATAAAGCCCGATTGTTTTCCTGATTATTATTACAGGATATACAGTTGGGCTTTTTCTTTGCCTGATTGCATATCTATTTTTTACTTTCATGTGGGCAAATTTACGCCCCTTTTACCCTAATGCTCTATGAATGGTTTTATGGGCATAAAGCAGCAAACAGAGCATTTGAACTGGCTAAGCGCCACGCTCGCGGCGCAGCGGAACAATTTATCCGATCTTTTGGCGCGTCTTCGCGGCGTCGCCTTTAAAGTCGGCGACAGCCTTTCTATACACAAAAAATTCGTGAAGTTTATTGATCAGGTTGCTATCGAACGGGAAAAAGAACTCGATATTCTTTATGAAATCGAAACCGTCGAAAAACAGCATCTTGCGCTAAAAAAATTGAAGCGCCTTCGCCATGCTGATGTAGCTGCTGAAAACAAACGCCAGCGCAACAAAAAACTTCTTCTGGATGAAGATGCCGACAAAAAAGATCCGGAAAGGGTTTCTCTTGTGGAGCTCTTTTTGTTGTATTGGTTCTTTTTCTCTCATCCAACTTTTTTTTCGTTCCTTGGCTCCTCTTGGGCAAAGCCTCTTTCAGGCGACCCCACACCTCAACCAAAAGCCGATAAGATCGAGCCGCAGGTCGAATAGCTCCTTTTAAAGGGCTATAAGCGCATTCTTCGCGTCAGACCAAGCGAAAAGCAAGGACAGAATTAACAAAAAAACAAACTTGTTTCCCTGCCTTCGCGGGGATGACGATCCTTTCGGATCGTCATTTTTTGTCGTCTTTGACTTCGCTGAATTCAGCATCAACAACTCCCGGCTCTGCCTGAGCGGAAGAGGCTTCTGCCCCTTGGGCTCCGGAAGCGGCACCTTCTTGCTGCGCTTTATAGAGCTGTTCGCCGATCTTCATCGAGATTTGGGTCAAAGCTTCCGTCTTGGTTTTTATCTGGGAAGCGTCTCCCGAATCCAAAATGCTCTTGAGATCAGAGATTGCGCTTTCGGCCGCAGCTCTGTCTGTCGGCTGCACCTTCGCGCCCAACTCTTTCAGCGTTTTTTCCGTTTGATGGATCAGGCCATCTGCCTGATTGCGCGCATCAACGGTCTCGCGGCGCTTCTTGTCTTCGGCGGCATTGACTTCAGCTTCCTTGACCATGCGTTGAATATCGGTGTCGCTAAGACCGCCTGAAGCCTGAATGCGGATTTGCTGTTCCTTATTCGTCGCCTTATCCTTCGCCGTCACGCTGACGATGCCGTTAGCGTCAATATCGAAAGTCACCTCAATCTGAGGTACGCCGCGCGGCGCGGGCGGAATACCGACAAGGTCAAACTGGCCGAGCAGTTTGTTATCCGCCGCCATTTCGCGTTCGCCTTGAAACACGCGGATTGTCACCGCGTTTTGATTGTCTTCGGCTGTCGAGAACACCTGGCTCTTTTTCGTCGGGATTGTTGTGTTGCGGTCAATAAGGCGCGTGAAGACACCGCCCAACGTTTCAATGCCGAGAGAAAGCGGTGTCACATCGAGCAAGAGCACGTCCTTGACGTCGCCCTTCAGCACACCCGCCTGAATGGCGGCGCCGACGGCTACGACCTCGTCCGGATTGACACCGCGATGCGGTTCGCGTCCGAAAAAGTCCTTAACGATTTCAATAACCTTAGGCATACGGGTCATGCCGCCGACAAGAATAACTTCGTTGAGGTCTGAGGCCTTAATACCCGCGTCCTTCAATGCCAGACGGCACGGTTCGATCGTCTTTTGCAGTAAATCGTCAACAAGAGATTCCAGTTTGGAACGTGTCAGCTTGATTGACAAATGCTTCGGTCCCGTTTGATCCGCCGTAATAAAGGGCAGGTTCACTTCCGTCTGGACAGAAGAAGACAGTTCAATCTTGGCCTTTTCAGCCGCTTCCTTCAGACGCTGCAGAGCAAGCTTATCCGAACGCAAATCAATGCCCTGCTCTTTTTTGAATTCATCGCACAGAAAATCCATAATGCGCGCGTCAAAATCTTCGCCGCCGAGGAACGTGTCTCCGTTGGTCGATTTGACTTCGAATACGCCGTCGCCGATTTCCAATACCGATACGTCGAACGTGCCACCGCCAAGGTCGTAAACCACGACCGTTCCGGATTTCTTCTTTTCCATGCCATAGGCAAGCGCCGCAGCCGTCGGTTCGTTGATGATGCGCAAGACCTCGAGTCCTGCGATCTTGCCCGCGTCTTTTGTGGCCTGACGCTGGCTGTCGTTAAAATAGGCCGGAACGGTGATGACGGCTTGCGTCACCTTTTGCCCCAAATAGGCTTCCGCCGTTTCTTTCATCTTCATCAAAATGAAAGCCGATACTTCCGATGGACTATAGTTTTTACCGCCCGCTTCAACCCACGCATCGCCGTTGCTGTTCTTGATAATCTTGTAGGGCATCAATCCGATGTCTTTTTGAACCATCGGGTCTTCGAAACGGCGGCCGATAAGGCGCTTAATCGCATATAAAGTGTTCGAAGGATTGGTAACGGCCTGACGTTTGGCGGATTGTCCGGCCAAACGTTCGCCTGAATTGGTAAACGCCACAATCGAAGGCGTCGTGTTCGACCCTTCCGAGTTATGGATGACGGTCGTGCTTGAGCCTTCCATAACGGCAACGCATGAGTTTGTGGTTCCGAGATCGATGCCGATAACTTTTGACATTTTAATTATTCCTTTCAGATCAAGGGCCTATGCTGTTTTGCCCTCTCATGAAAGGTAATATAGGGAGGATTTGAAACTGTACAATGGGGAAAAAGAAGTATTTTTAAGAATTATGAGATTTTTCAGGGAGCTGCAACAGGCGACGGCTGGAGAATTGGCGGCGAAGGAGCCTGAGTCAAAGACCTCCTTAACAAAACGATGCTGATACGGCGGTTGCGGGGATCCATAGGATTCGCCGTAAAGGGGTCGCGATCGGCAAGACCCGAAACGCGGACAATATTGTTTTCGTTGACGCCTGCCTTGACAATATATTCGCGGCAAGTATTGGCTCTCTCCGACGAAAGCAGCCAGTTATCGCGCCGCGATCCAACGACAAAGGGAGTTGCATCGGTATGGCCGGAAATTGAAATTTTGTTCGGCACTCGAGCAATAACCTTACCGATCATCATCATCAAATCCCTGCCGCGTTCATAAGGTATTGCGCTGGCCGATGGAAACATAGAGAGTTTATCGCGATCTGTGATCTGAATGCGCAATCCTTCAGGCGTACGATCTATCACGATCTGATCGGCAAAGGCTTTCAATCCGGGGCTTTCTGTAATTGCTCGTTTTAATTCCTGTTCGGCTATTTTGAATACTTCTTCTTCTTGCCTCACTTCGGCAGCCATTGCTTTTGTTTCTTTGGAGGCTGCCTCGGCACTTTTGTCCTCCCTGATTTTCCGAAGTTCTTCCCCCTGCCCTGTACCGGCAATGTCCTCCTCGCCCTCTTCTCCCTGACCTATAGTTGGTATAGTGGCTTGCAGATTCGACGGCGGCGATCTGTCGGCCATTTCTCCACCGGAAACAGACGTAATTGACAATCCGCCGAACATTCCGCCGGCTCCGGATGAATCGTTCTTCGATATGCCCGCCGGAGAAAAATATTCGGCTAGCCCTGCGCGCTGCTCACTGGTCGTCACGTTGAGAAGCCACAGAAGCAGAAAAAACGACATCATGGCGGTCACGAAGTCGGCATAGGCAACCTTCCACGCGCCACCATGATGCCCGGCATGACCTCCTTTTTTTATCTTTTTTATGATAATGACTGGCTGGTCAGCCATAAAAGCACCCCTTACTTACATCGTTGGCGCGGGTAAGGCCGATGTCGCCTCTTCAAGCTCGATAAAGGTGGGACGGACCTCGCTGAGAAGCGTCTTTCGCGCATATTCAACAGAAATTGACGGGGCAAAGCCCTGTAAATGCGCCAACAATCCCGTTTTTATGCATTGAAGATACCTGGCTTCGGCTGCATAAGTCGAGGTCAACGAATTGGCAATCGGGCCAATCATGCCGTAGGACGACCACACGCCCATGAAGGTTCCGACCAAGGCGCCGCCGATCATGCCGCCCAATATTTCCGGCGGCTCGGAAATCGAGCCCATTGTTTTAATAACGCCAAGAACGGCGGCGACGATGCCGATAGCAGGCATTGCGTCGGCTACCGTTGTGACTGCCGTGACGACTCCCGCCGATTCGTTGTGATGAACTTCTAGTTCTTCGTCCATCAGGGCTTCAAGCTCATACGGCTTATCCGAACCCAGCGTGACGAGGCGCAAGTAGTCGCACAAAAAACTGACGGCATGATGGTTTTTTTGAAAACCGGGGAATTGGGAAAAGAGCGTGCTTTGTTCGGGGTTTTCGATGTGCTGTTCCAGCGCCAACAACCCTTTGGTTTTGGCCAACTTGAATAGCTGGTACATCATGCACAACAGCTCGATATAAGACGCCTTGTTGTACTTGGCCTTCTTCAGCAACAACCCTAATCCTCTGCCCGTCCGGCGAATGACAACCGAAGGATTGGCGATGATAAAACCGCCCAATGCCGTCCCGCCCATGATGACAAGTTCCATGGGCGCGGCATGGCCCAACACTGCAAGGCTACCTCCTTCGGCAGCGTACCCGCCAAGAGTACAGACGAAGAGGACTATCGTGCCAATAATGAAATTCATGGGGAATCAACTCGGGAAAGGGCTTGTTCTTAATATTTGGTCGCCAAGGGTTAAAATGGCTTTAACAAAACAGAGATGGGCATACGGCTTTCCTTCCTCCAGAATACTTTCGAAAAGAGATGGCTATTACCCTCAAAGCTCAAATTTAGGTCCTCCATCGCCCTATTCCTGCCGTATTTCTAACGCTTGATGTTTTTATCAAGAGTCGCTAGCTCTTAAAGCCTAGACTTCAGGTTTCCGCTCCAATTCCAACACTTAGAGGATTCCCAAACATGTCCCAAAAAACGCTTTTCGCCGCTGCAGTCCTTCTGGGCTCCTTGGCAGCGCCTGCTTTTGCCGCAGAGACTCCTGCTCCCGCCCCTGCTTCTACGCCCACCCCTGCCGCAGCTGCTCCGACAGCA
>Ga0265297_10004765_pt1 | contig 21653 bp, 13 predicted proteins | sample Munlanlwell13791_FD_192502 | JGI IMG/M metagenome (GOLD analysis project Ga0265297, IMG submission 192502) | Leachate microbial communities from a municipal landfill in Southern Ontario, Canada - Leachate well 137-91 | ecosystem: Engineered > Solid waste > Landfill > Unclassified | place... | reverse complement strand
AATGAACGCGAATCCGAGCAAGTACCTGTCGAGCGATTATCCAGTGTCCAACGTGAGTTGGAATGACGCAGTGGAGTTCTGCCGACGGCTGACGGAGTCCGAACGGAAGCTGGGCATCATAGCGCCGGGACTGCGGTACCGACTGCCCACTGAGGCCGAGTGGGAATACTGCTGCCGTGCAGGCAGCACGACAGAGTATTGCTTCGGAGACGATCCCAAAGGGCTGTATTACTACATGCTCTATTCGGGGTCCTCACTGGAACAAGTTGGCGCGAACAAGGCCAATGCCTGGGGGCTATCTGAAATGCACGGAAACGTGTGGGAGTGGTGCCAGGACTGGTACGGCCCATATTCGCAGGATGAGCAGACTGACCCCACCGGACCCGCCACCGGCGAATTCCGGACGCTGCGCGGGGGCTCATCGGCCAGCGGCGCGTACCACTGCCGATCCGCATTCAGGGGCAAGGTTGCTCCCGCTGACCGGAATGACATCGCCGAGTGCGGTTTCCGCGTGGTGCTTGCTGAAGAACAGGCGGGAAAGTAATGAACACCCGGCAGAGCTCCCTTTCAATAAGCAAGGATGTGTCCATGAGAACTGTAGCATTGCTCGCAATTGCCGCCGTTCTGTTTGCATTTTCCGGGCGGTCATCGGGCGAAGAAATCGCGCCAAAAGTGATGATCGAGGCAGCCGGCCAGTTGGAGGGGATTCCGCCCTTGTCTGAGGAAGTTACTGCGCTCAGTCGGCTCACACGCGACACTATTCTCGTGAGTCGGGCGGATGGCAGGAAGGAGGTCTACCGCATCAGCGGAGGAAAGGTGTCCCAGCAGACTGCTCTCCTGCTTCCCGAGGGCAGCATTGTGAGATGCGGCCGCGACGACGGTGTTGTCTGGGTGTACTCGTACGAAACTGAAGAACTCCGCAAAGCGGTGTATTCCCCCGATACAGGCCGCTTCACAGCAGAACCGGCGATCAAGTTGACGCTGAGTGTGGCTGACCCGAGCAAAAGCCTGCAAGGCTGGGGCGTTTCAGGGGATGTGCTTCATGCGCTGTATTATGTCAGCACAGGTGACAAAGAGACCGGATTCTCATTCCGGAACATCAACCTGCGCACGAATGAGGATCAGGAGACATTGCTGCCTCTCACGGATGGGTATTCCTATAGCGTAATCTCCGGCGAGGAGGGCTGCGTGTGGACACATAAATCGGATGCCGACGGATGCGAATACGTGCTGTCCACATCAGAGGGAAAGCGTTGGTCCGCTCATCTTGGAGCCGACAGTGGCTACGTTCAGCCCTGCGGCAAGTCAGTCGTATTCCGGAAGAAGGGCAGCGAGGCCATAACGGTACACGATATGGAAACCGGCAGGGACAGGAAGGCCTCTCTCCTACCGGGCGACGCCAGTGATTTCGGTCGGCCGGTTGACATCAACGAGACCGGTATTTTGTTCCTGACAGGATGCGAACGTCCGCTGTTCGCATACTTCGACGGTTTCCGCAGATTGCATGCGTGGCAGCCCGATGTCATCGTGGGGGGAAGGGACTGCATAGTCCTCGGAGACGGGCGCTATGTTTTGGCGAGCCGTTGGGGTTCGTTGTTCCTTCTCGATGCCGCGAAACGCAAAGCCACAAGGCTCGCGGACTCAGGGTATATTCAAGACGGGTTTCCCGGCTACCCAAATGGCTGGGCCTCGCGGTCGCAGGTCTATGCAGACCGGCTCTATTATCTGCTGGACGACGGGTGCACGATGGCCTGGCATGGCCTGGAAAGAGCCGAAGCGGCGCACATGGCTACAGTGCCCTGGGACAAGCGTTATGTGGCGATGTCAGCTTCCAGCGAAGCACTGGTATGCCTTTCAGCCGATGGAAGGCTGCACTTCCTGAAGGGCAATGAATGGAGCGATGCCCGGATTCCGCCCGATATGTTGCCGCTGCTCTCAGCCTTTCCAGCCGTGTACGCTACGACCCCGACCGTGTACGTAACTGCGGATCTTAATCGCCTGGGGAAGGTGGTCATCTGCGACATGAAGTCCGGCAAGTTCGGCCTTACCGAATTCGATGCTCGATTTGGATGCCTCAACAACACCGTATCTTACAAGAAGACGGACTACACCAACTGCGCCATTCTGCCCGACGGCACTCCCGTTGATTTTCCCCGTGGTTACTCCGATGTGGACACATCGGTCTGGGTCAGCCCGGACGGCGAATTCACGGCTTGTGGAGGATGTGATTACTTCGCGGGCAGGTGGCGCCAGCAGTTCTCGGAGTACGAGGGGATGAAGCGCATATTCACGCATATACTGAAGGCCGCCCCCGGCTACTACGTTGCGTACGCACATGAAAAGCCACCGCGCGTGACGCTGTTCAAGGGCGAAAGCGTCGTCGGCGACTACCCGATTCACAACGTAGGGGAGAAGATATCATACGCTTTCTATTACGGCGGGGCAGTGTACGTCCTGTACGTGGACGGTTTTCTCGAGCGCCTGACGGTAACCGAACCAGAGGCAGGTAAATGAGCACTTTCAGACGCCTGATGGCCTCCGCAACACTGCTTGCCGCAGGCATTTCCATCCTGATCTTCCCGACCGGCTGTGCCCGGCGGAGCGTGACGCAGAACACAGGATCGGGCACCGGGCGGGACGTCCTGATTTCGGGACTACCGGTTGCGCTCGACAGCGACAAGTGGGCGGTGAACGCTGACGAGACCGCGTATGCGGTCGGTGGGGAATCCGGCATCGTGGTCGAGTTGTCGCTGCCTTCCTGCCAGTACAAATCGATGTGGAAGCTCGGCGAGCCCATTCAGGCGATTTTCAGCGATGGGGACAGGTATGTCGCGGTCGTCCCCAGCGGCATCTACTCGCTTCGCGGCGCAGAGAAGAAGCGGATCGGCGCAATACCGCAAGGCGATAAGCTGCGGCTTCCGCCCGAGCTGTCCGGCACCAGAAGGTCGTGTCCGCTCACCTGCAGGGACGGAAAGATCATGTGGTACGCGTATCTCGAAGCCGAGAAGGTGGTAATCCTTTTCTCGACGGATATGGAGGGAAAGAACCCGCGCGGTTTCAAAGCAGGCGCCGTGAGTTTTCGCGTTGCTCCCGGGGCCGAATGGGCTCTCGCCCTGTCGCTGGACGCCGAAAAGGAATGGCTGGTGACCCCTGACGGTCTGGTCGAGGTCGAGAAGGGGGGAGGTTTCATTGCACTTGGTCATTCCGGCTTTGCGCTCCGTTTTGGCGACTATCGGATCGAGTACTCGGCCGCTGCTGAGGAGTTCACCCGCGTGGAGGGCTCCCTGCGGTTGCCCGAGAATTCGCATTGGTCCTGCTTTGTTTCAACACGCGGGAACTTTATCTCCGAGGACTCGTACGTGTGGCGCGATGCTGAGGGCGGCCCTCCGGTTCAGACGTCTTTGAGATTTTGTCAGTACGACGGCGAGAATCTGTATCTGATTGACAAGCAGAACAGGAGTTTCGTAAGCGCGAACATCCTCGCCGACAGGATCGAGATCACCGCTGCCGAAGGAGACCCGGTCTATTGCGACAGCCGAGTTCAGGTCACGGCGAAGGATTTTGCCTTCTTCGTTAACGGCAACAGAGTCGCGGGGAAATTCTACGTCGAGGACTTCTGGAGAATCGGCAGGGCTGGTCGCGTGCTGTATTTTGATGGGGGCGGGCGTGTCGTTCTTGTTGACCTCGACACACTTGAGTCAGAGGTGATGGAGAGGGCTTACGCAGAATGCAATGGCAGACTTCTTCTTGTCCGCTGGGATCGGATGGACGATCCTGACCATCCGAACCAGGACTGGATCGCGGTAAATCCGGCAGAGCCGAGCGATCGGCTGGTCGTTGACCTCCACGGCGAGTGTCCCGGTGGGATGATGGTTCTGAGTGACCGCATATTGGCGCATGAGGACACCTTCCTCATCTCGTTTTCGTACGGGGCGTTCGAGTTCGATGCGGACTTTTCCGCAAAGCGGGCGATTATCCGCGAAGTGCCCAAAGGTGTGCTGCTGCCCATCGGCGGCGGCTATGTTCTGGACATCTGGTCAGAAAGCCAGACCCTGTTTTACCGGAACGGGCGAGCAGTTCCTCTCCCGCCGATTTCTTTGCGTCGAAGCTTTGTGGGGATTATCGGGGATGGCGAGTTGTACTCGCAGACTATCGTACGCGATGGTTCCTTGTACGTTCGGTGTGGCTGCAACTTCGTCCGGGTCTGGGAACAATGAAGATGGTCGCAATGTCGCTGCCGTTTGCGCCTGAGCTTGCCCTGGAATGCTATTCCGGGCGAATGGCCACCATCGAAACCGGAGCAGGAAAATGAACTCCATTCGGCACGGGCTCCTTGCCTTGACGCTGCTTGCTGCAGGTATGGCGCTGCTTGTATTCCCGGTGGGCTGTGCCCGGCGAGGCGCCAATCCGGATGTACTGGTGCCCGGTCTGCCCGTTGCGCTGTACAGCAGGATATTCGCGGTGAACGCCGATGAGACGGCATACGCGACTGGCGATGAGTCAGGCATAGTGATCGAGCTGTCGCTTCCGGACCTGAAGTTCAGGACCATGTGGAATCTCGGAGTTCCAGTGCTGGCGCTCTTTCGCGACGCCGACAAGTACATCGCCATAGCTGATAGTGGAATCTACTCGCTGCACGGATCGGAGAAAAAGCGGATTGGGGACATTCCGCAGGGCGACAGGCTGTCTCTTCCTCCTGAGCTGTCGGGCACGAAATGGTCAGTTCCGCTCGTCTGCCGGGATGGCCGCATAATGTGGTTTTTCGAGGCCGACCTGGAAGTGGTGCTTTTCTCTACTGACGTGACGGGGAACAACCCTCGTGGCTACAAGGCCGGGGCCGTGAGCTTTCGCGTCGTTCCCGGAGCTGAGTGGGCTATCGCCATGTTGCGCGGCACCGGGGAAGAATGGTTGGTTACCCCCGATGGCCTTACCGAAGTGGTTGGAGGTGCGTACTTTGTCGCGATGGGTCACCGGGAACTTTCGCTGCAATATGACGATCACCGGCTTATCTATTCGCCCACGGAAAAGAAGTTCACGCGCGTGGATGGCGTGTTGATGTTGCCTCCCCGCCTGATGGCGGCAAAAAACCATGACTGCTTCGCATCCACAAGAGGCTGCTTCATTGGCTCTGGCCATTCAGTCTGGGCTTCGGAGGACGAGCAGATAACGGTTCAAGATACGCTCGAGTATTGCAGGCTGGACGGGGAGAACCTGTATCTGGTGGACAAGCGGAACAACGCCTTTGTCCGCGCGACTATCGGCGGGGACAGGATCGAGAGTATTCCCGCTGACGGCGAGCCGATCTACTTTGACAGCGAGTGCGGGGTGACTTTGAAAGACAAGTCGCTGTACATCAACGGCAGGCCGATCACCGGGCAATTCTCAACAGGGAGTGTGCGCAGGTGCGGCCGTGTGTTGCTGTTGAGATACTGGGTGAACGCGTGCCTCGTTGACCTCGATGCCCTTGTGGCGGAGCAATACGAAATGGGAAGAGTTGTGGGCAATGAAAGCCTTGTGCTGATCGATAAGGAGAGCGAGGGCGGCTATGATTCAAGTGAGCGGACCTGGGTCGCCGTCAATCCAAGGCGGCCAAGCGAAAGGCTGGAGGTGGACATGCACGGCGAGTCCGCTTACAGCACGCTGGTGCTCGATGATCGGATTATCGGGCTTCCGTCCTTGGACTGGCATCCGGGTAGAGGCGATGCTTTTGAATTCGATGTCGATTTCCCATCGAAGCGAGCTACTTTGCTGGACATCCCACACGGCTCGCTGTTCTCGGTCAACGGTCTCTTCCTTGACCCCTGGGTACGGAATCAGGCTCTACTCGACAGCAAGGGTCGGGCCATTCCTCTCCCGGCGTATTGGTTTCGTGACTCCGGCCACGAGGCACTTCTCGATGCCGAACAATTCGATCTTACGCTGATCAGCCATAAGGGCTCGCAGTACATCCGGTGCGGCTGCAACTTCGTCAGGATTGGGGAGTGATGGGCTTGGACCGAAAGTTCTTTTGTGGCGTCCAACAATATTAGCGGGGTGCTGGACATTCACAGGTCTACAAATCGGGAGAACGGCATTGAACGGACACAGGCATGGTCTGGCTCTGGTCACACTGCTTTCGGCAATTGCTTCCATCCTGATCTTCCCGACCGGCTGTGCCCGGCACGGCGTGACGCAGAACATAGGCGCGGGCTCAGGGCGGGACGTGCTGATTCCGGGGCTGCCAGTAACACTCCTCAGCGACAAGTGGGCGGTGAACGCGGACGAGACGGCATATGCGGTTGGTGGGGAATCCGGTGTCGTGGTCGAGTTGTCGTTGCCTTCCTGCCAGTACAGATCGATGTGGAACCTCGGAGAGCTTGTCTATGCGATTTTCAGCGATGGGGACAGGTATGTCGCTGTCGTTCCCAGCGGCATCTACTCGCTTCGCGGCGCAGAGAAGAAGCGGATCGGCGCAATACCGGAAGGTGATAAGCTGCGGCTTCCTCCAGAGCTGTCCGGCGCCAGAAGGTCATTACCACTTTCCTGCCGGAACGGCAGGATTTTGTGGCACGCGTACGGTGGCCTCAAGAAGCAGACGGTCGTGTTTTCAACAGATTGCGAGGGAAGAGATCCGCGCGGCTTCGAGATTGAAGAATTGCGCTTGCGCGTTGCCCCCGGGGCGGAATGGGTGATGGCCAGATCCCCATCAACTCAGCAGGAATGGCTGGTTACCCCTGACGGTTTGATTGAGACCGAGAAGGGCGGCACAATCGCCGCACTGGGGCACAATAGCGTCGCGCTGCTTCACGACGTGTACCGGTGGGAGTATTCATCTGCCGACAGGAAGTTCACTCGTGTGGATGGTGCCTTTTGGGCTCCCTCCGAGATTAGGCCGTACGACTTCTTGGACACCTTTGTCTCCAAGAAAGGCTATTTCATTGATGGGTCATCGGCCGTGTGGAGCACCATAAAGGATCTACCTCAGCCTCAGGAGTCTCTCAGATTCAGTAGCTGCGACGGGGAAAGCCTGTTCGTCAAAGACACGCGTGAACGGAACTTCCAGAGGGCGGATTTTGCGAGCGGGCGGGTCTCGGTCATCGCGTCTGAAGGCTACCCTCTGTACTGCGATTCGCAGATTCGGGTGACCTGCGACGACAAGGGCCTCGTAGTGGTCAACGGCAAGGAAGTCCGTGGGCCTCTTCCTGCTGCCGATGGTTACTGGGTAAGGAGGGCGGGTCGCATCCTGTATCTTCAGGGAAAGCACTCCCTGCTGATTGACCTGGACAACCTGGCGTCAGAGATTGTGAAATCGCAGTGGATGGTGGGAAATGATCGCGTTCTCCTGGTGAAGATGGAACTGGAGGAAGGCAAGAGCAGCGGCTTCGATGGGCAGTGGGTTGCAGTGAATCCAGCGTGTCCGAGCCAGAGACTGACCGTGGAGGGCGGGCTCTATGTCTCGCATCCGGTCCCTCCCGGGCCTTTGCTTTTCGATAAGCATCGGAAGATGGGCCCCGTCGGCCAGTGGCTTGACGACATCCTGGTGCTGGATGATCGCATTGTAGGATTTCGCATGAACATGAATATGTCCCTTGTCGATGAGGCATTCGAGTTCGATGTGGATTTCGCGGCCAAGCGCGCTGTCTTACGCAAGATCCCTGCTGATACGCTTTTCCCCCTCGCAGGTGGGCTATCCCTCAATATCTGGGCTCGCAATCAGGAAATCCTCGGAAGAAGGGGCCAAGCCATTGGGCTTCCCGACATCTTTCGCAAGGGATCCGGCCTGCTGGAAGACGGGAGGGCTTCCGAGTTCAACACTATGCTGATTGCCTATAAGGGCTCGCAGTACATCCGGTGCGGCTGCAACTTCGTCAGGATTGGGGAGTAGTGGGCTTGGACCGAAAGTCCTTTCGTAGCGTCCAACAATTTAGCGGGGTGCTGGACATTCACAGGTCAACAAATCGGGAGAACGGCAATGAACGGATACAGGCATGGTCTGGCTCTGGTCACACTGCTTTCGGCAATTGCTTCCATCCTGGTCTTTCCGACAGGGGATGCGAACGGGGGTGACGGACGGGACGTCTTGATTTCGGGACTTCCCGTGTCGCTGCGCAGCTACACATTTGCCGTGAATGCCGACGAGACCGCGTATGCGATCGGAGGGGAGTCCGGCATCGTTGTTGAACTCGCGCTTCCATCGCGCAAGTTCAAGCGTGTGTGGAGGCTCGGGGAAAGGATATACAAGATCTTTCGCGATGCAGACAAGTATGTCGTGGTCGCTGAGAAAAACATCTACTTGCTGGAGGGTGCCGAGGCAAAGAAAATCGGCACGGACCCTGCGGTGGCTGCTCTCACCATTCCGCCGCAGGTTGGGGGAACCAGAATCTCCTATCCCCTTGCATGTCGGGATGGCAGGATAATCTGGTCTGCCAAGACGGGAAACGAGAACCAAACGGCGATCTTCTCGACGGATGTTTCGGGCGGCGCCGCGACCGTCTGCTACAGGGGTGTAGCCATGAACTGTCGCGTGGCGCCCGGGGGTGAATGGGCTTTGGCCGGTTTGGGTGAGGAGCACCCGGAGTGGCTGATAACCCCGGAAGGTCTGACCGAGGTAGATCGGGGTGGTGCCCTGGTCGGGTTAGGGCATACCGGATTTGCGCTGCAGTTTGACAAATACAGGCTCGTTTACTCGGCTGCGGAGAAGAAATTCACGCGCGTAGAAGGCGTTCTGCCAATTTTTGCCGATGCAGGGGCCGCGTACAGAGACATGTATGTCTCCGGGAACGGGTACTTCATCACCAAGGATTCATGGGTGGTGACAGTGCCGGTTTCTGATAAAATCAGACTCTGCGCGGGTGACGACCTGGATCTCTTTCTCGTTGACGAACGAAGCAGGAGCTTTGTCCGCGCCAATGTAGAGACCGACAAGCTGGAGGTTACGTCAGCCGACGGCATCCCACTGCACTATGACGCGCAGATCCGGGTGGCCACAAAGGACCAGGACCTTTACATCAACGACAAGGAGGTGAAATTGCCTCTTCCTCTAAAGGGCGACTTCACAGTCAGAAGGGCAGGCGGCATCCTGTGTGTTCTGGGAAAAATGACTTACTATCTGATTGACATCGCCACCCTCTCGGCAGAGCTTGTCTACATGAACCCGTCCGAACGGCTCGGTCAGGAAATTGAGCGCAATCTGCCAAATGTGCAGGCAGATACATATGCGGTCCCGGTGGGTGGAAACGGTCATCTGTGCCTGATCAAAACACAGGCAATGGCGAAAGGGGGAGCCCCCAACCAGCAATGGATTGCTGTCAATCCGAGGCAGATGAGCGAGAAGCTGGTTGTGGAAATGAATGGCAAATGGCTTGCGGAGTTACTGATACTGGATGATCGCATAGTCGCGTTTCGCAGAGATAAGTACAAGACCGTCATCGAGGCGTTCGAGTTCGTTGTGGATTTTGCGGCGAAGAGTGCAACCTTGCGCGAGATCCCCAAGGCGACGCCGGTGCCTTTTGCAGGGAAGTTTGCCCTCGATATCTGGTCACGCGGCCAACCGCTTCTTTCTGAGGCGGGGCGGGAAGTTCCCGTTCCTCCGGTCTGTTCCCAGGGAGAGGGCCTGATGGACGCCATGTACTCCTCTCTCTACCTCCCGATCATAATTACCTGCAAGGGCTCGCACTACATCCGGTGCGGCTGCAACTATGTCAGGATTGTGGAGTAGTGGTAGAATTGAGTGAGAATGCGCTGTCAGTTCTTCCGTCCGGGGATCATCTGCTGGTGAGCGCCGTGTAATCATGAAAGCCCTTCGCCTGTTCTTCTGTTTCGTTCCGGTACTGCTCTTCGCGGCCACGGCGAACTGGCCAGGTGCTGAGACCCCGGCCGCCTCTCCCTCTCCTGCTGCGACCGGAACCGAGGATATCGAGGGCAGGGCGAACAGTATCAAGGACTCGCTCAACGAGGCAATCCTCTCCGCGAACAACGGCGGATTCAAGCAAAGCGACCAGGAAAAAACGACAATCAAAGAGGCTTGGGAGTGCCGGAGCAAAATACCTGCCGCACTGAAGAAGCTGAAAGCTGCGTTAGCCGCCGTGGAATGGGAGAAAGAGTTGAGGGATAAGAGCAAGGTCAAGGATCTGGAAGCGGATGTCGTTGCCGCGAAGCTGAAAATTGCGACGTTGCTTGCTGCGGCAGACGGCTATTTCAAGGCAGTGAACAGCATTCTCAAATCCCACGGCAAGGCCGAAATATCGCCAAGGCCAATCCGCATCCCGAAACCATCGAGTTCGATCAGTCCGACTGCATCGGCTTCCGCCTCCAATGCGATTTCATCGCCCCTCAACTCCGGGGAAAGCCCTTCGTCGGCTACATCAGCTTCTCCCGTCGTAATCACGTTGCCACCGTCTGCTTTTCCGACGAAGTCGATTTCGCCGCCATCTCCGCAGACGACGGAGTGAGAAAGAGAGAAAGAAGGCCGGTGGCCGGTGGGGAGATTGATGAATGCGGATTGAGGATTGATGAATAAGAGATGCGACGGGCGCCAGCAAAAACTGAAAGCCAACAGCCCGGGCGAATGCCCAGCATCCCCTTGAAGGGTGACAACCCAGCTCTCGCTTGAAGGCGCGCATGGGTATCGCCCCTACATAAGATGCCGCCCTTTCGGTTATTCTTATTTTCCGCTACGCGCAGCGGTTACCACTTCGCGAGCCACTTCTTCCACAGTTCGAATACTTCCGCGGCGCTTTTGCCGTACGCGGCCTTGAAGGCTGCATCCTGCTTCTCATATGCGTGGTCGCGGCCGGAAAGACCGGAGAGCAGCGTCTTGAAGCGTTCGATGAACTCCTTCTTGGTCTCCTTCTTCTGGCCCTCGCCCATCAGGTAGCAGACCAATCCCCAGGATTCGGCCATCCCTTCCCAGGGGATATTCGTTATCTTGTACTGAGAGAGGGTGTCCATCGGGATCAGCCCGTTCCATTTGCGGTTGACGTCGTCGTATGTCGAGGGCTTCATCGCCGCTTCTTTCAGCTTGCCCTTCCAAGAGCCCGAGTCCTGCCAGTCGGCGTCGACCATTTTCCCGTGGCCATACTCGATACAGTGCGTCAGGGTCTGGTTCTTCGTTCGATACTCGAGATACTTGGCAAAGCCCTCATTGGCCCAATGGGGTAGTTCGGTGGCGCCCACACCGCGAAGAAAGTCGTGCCCGAACGAATGCACGAGGCTGCAATGAGTTGAGATTTCCTCGTTCCAGTAAATCAACCTGCCGTGGGGGTAGCGCCCGCTGATGTCACAGGACTGGCAACTCTTAAGCAGCGCTTTGCCGCCCATATCCTTGGTTCCGCCACCGTTCTCCCAGTACCAGTCAATGACGCGGTCGTATTCTTCCTTGCTGGAGACCAGGTACACCGTACGCGGGGCAGAGCGCCAGCGCGTGTCCCACATCGATCCCATTTCATCGTCGCTTGCAGGTTCGTCAAAAGTGACAGGCTGCCTCGCGACCTGCGCGGGAGTAAGGAATCCCCAATCAACGGCGAAGATATCCCAGGCCTGCTCCTGCGCGTCAATGACCCCGTGCCACACGCCGTGCGGCATATTGGTCACGAGCCTGGTATGAACGCCCTCGGAGTAGCCGAAGCTGAAATGCAATTCGCTCTTGAAAAAATCGTACATTGCGGCGTTCTCGCGATACATCGCAATGGTGGACGCCTTTTCCTGCCAAAGCGGGGCCATTCCAGGCAGGTCCTGACAGGACTGGCAGATGTCCCAGCCGCCGATGAGCATGCTGCAGCTCTTGCCAGAAGCCTTCACATCGCAGTACATAATGTACTGTTTGCTCTTCCCTTTGCGGTAGACCTTCTGAGGACTGACTCTGCCTGTTCCGTTGCAGACCTTGCACTCGGGGTCGCCGTACAGTGGCTCGCCAGCAGGAGTCGCCTCGGGAGACGGGGAGGCTTTGGGTTTTTCCTCGGCGTTCGACGGCGCCACGCAGAGCATTGCGGCCACAACGGCGCATAGTATGGTTAAGCGGATTAATCTCAACGCTTTTCCTCCAAGGGAGTTATCTTCTCGACAACAAGCGCCTGTAACGATGCGGTTGAACCGAAGGGCCAATCCTTAACCGGCAGGCCGGTTGTCTTCATAATTGTATCCCGAACTACATCGGCCGCCGCAAAATCGCGTGTATTCCTGAGCGAGTACCTGCGGGCAAGGGCGAACGCCAGCGGGTCGGCCCCGAGCGGGTCGTGGCCAGCGGCGATCAGGGCATCGGCAAGGGCTGCGTGGTTGTACTCCACTTCTCCCCGGTAGAATCCGATGACGGATAGCAGCTTCTCGAGCAGTGCGACGCCGTCAGCGAGGAGTTGCGTGTTGACTCCCGGCGCCTTTGGCACAGCACCCGTCTTCACGTAGCCAAAAACATCCTGGGCGAGCTCAAACAAAACCGCGAGCCCCGCCGAGGAATTGAAATCGTCGTCCATCGCCTCCTGGAAACGGCCTTCTGCGGTCTCCATCGAGGCAGCCAGCTTCTTCCCGGCCTTATTGGGCTCGCAGTCGGAGTGCGGCAGGTTGTCCAGAAGCACATGCGCGTCCGCAACGGCTTCGTTCAGCCTTCCCAGCGCGGCCTTGGACTCGTTGAGCATATCGGCGTCGAAGTTCTGCGGGCTGCGGTAGTGCGTGCGAAGGAAGAACATCCGCAGCGCAGCCGCGCCCCAACGGGGCAGGGCATCTTCGAGGGTGATGAAGTTGCCCAGTGACTTGGACATCTTCTCGTCGTCGATGTTAATGAATCCGTTGTGCATCCAGTACCTGGCCATCGGACGGCCCGTGAAGCACTGCGACTGCGCGATCTCGTTGGTGTGGTGCGGGAAGATCAGGTCCTGCCCGCCGCCATGGATGTCAAAGGTCTCGCCAAGGTAGAAGCCGGACATCGCCGAGCACTCGATGTGCCATCCGGGTCTGCCTTTTCCCCAGGGGGAATCCCAGCTTGGTTCGCCGGGCTTGGCGGATTTCCAGAGCGCGAAATCGTTGTGGCTGCGCTTCTCATCGCTGGATGCGACGCGGCTGACAGTATCGGAGTCAAGCCGCGATTTGGCAACCAGGGCCCCGTACTCGGGGAAGGTTGCGACCTCAAAGTACACATCGCCCGATGGCGTAACGTAGGCGTGGCCCTTGCGAACAAGGGTCTCGACGATCTCGAGCATCCGAGGAATGAACTCCGAGGCTCGCGGGTAGTGGTCGGCGCGCCTGATCCCCAGGGCATCCATCATCCGGAAGTACTCTGCGGTATAGAAGACCGTAAGCTCGCGCCAGTCGCGGTTCTCGCGCTGCGCGCGGTCGATTATCTTGTCGTCGATGTCGGTGAAATTCTGCGCAGTGGTAACATCGTAGCCGCGATACGTAAGGTACCGGCGGATAAGGTCGAAGCTGACGTAGCACCGGGCATGGCCGACGTGTACGGTGTTGTACACCGTGACGCCGCAGACGTACATTCCCACCCGTGGCGGGTGAAGGGGCTCGAACGGTTCGATGCGGTTTCCGAGAGTGTTGAAGACCTTAAGCACGGGGCACCTTTACTTTGGGGGAACCCAAATATAATCGCAGAGGCATTTTACCGCATTTTGCCGTAGTCAAAAGCCGGAGAGGCGATGGGCGATTTTCTTCTTGGACTGAAGCAGGTGCCGTTCGACAAGGGGCATCTTACCTTCACGTACAATCCCCCGGCCGAAGTCATCTTCCTGGCGGTCCTCGTCTTTGCCCTCCTGTCATGGTTCACCTACCGTCGCCACCACAATGCAGCGTCGCTGGCATCCCGGTTGGGCCTGGCCCTGCTGCGGACGCTTGCACTTGTTCTGGTGTTCATGTGCGCGCTGGGCCCCAAGTGGACGTCTGCCGAGACCTCCAACCGTGCGAGTTCCATCGCAGTACTTGTGGATGTCAGCGCCAGTATGGATCGCGTTGACTCCAACAAGAGCGAGGAGCAGGCCCGCGCCGATGCGTGGGCCGCAGGTCTGACAGCGTCGCCTGCCACGGAACCCGGGGTGGATGCACGGTCACAGGCCGACCGCCTGAGCCGTTCGGCGCTGGTGGCGCGGATTCTGGCCAATCCCCAACTGGCTCTTGGCACCAGGTTGGCGAAGGATTTCACAGTCCGTCCGTATGAATTTGCCAATATCGTGCGCGAGCAGGGCACACAGGCGGAGGGCTTTGACCGCGACAGCACGGCGTTGGGCGGCGCAATCCGCGATACCGTTTCGCGCATCGGGTCAGGCAATCCGGTCGCGATCCTGCTGTTTTCCGACGGCGGATTCAACTACGGCACGCACCCCATAGCCGCAGCCCGGGCCGCCCGCAAAGTTGGTTTGCCGGTGTTCGTAGTGGGCGTGGGAGGCACGCTTCCGGCCAAGGACATCGTCCTCGACGCGGTTGACTGCAAGGAGACGGTATTCAAGGGCGACGAGATAGTGTTTTCAACAACCGCTTCGGCGCGCGGGTACGACGGGTTCAAGACCACGGTCAGCTTCTATAAGGGCGGCGCGGCGGTCGAGCAGCGTGAGATCAACCTGCCCGCGGACGGCCGAAAGGTGCCCATCGAGTTCCGCTTCAAGCCCACCGAGAAGGGCGAATACACCTTCACCGTCTCGATTCCCGTCGAGGAGCACGAAGTAACGGGCGACAACAACAGCCGCACCGTGGTGGTCAGGGCGGTTGACGAGAAGATCAAGGTCCTGTACGCGTCCGGCAGCGCCAACTGGGAATACCGGCACCTGCGCAACGCTCTTTTGCGCGACTCCTCCGTTGCCTGTTCGCTCCTCCTGCAGCGCGGAGACGGCACCTGGTTTTTTGAGGGCGGAATCGAGATCCGGGGCTTCCCGTCCACGCCCGCCGAGATTTCCAGGTACGATGTGGTCATATTGCAGGATGTCGCGCTGACCGGATTCATCGGTTCGGACGCGCTGTCGGCGCTCGACCGCTTTGTTGGCGAAGGCGGAGGCGGCCTGATCTACGTGGCTGGCGAGATGAACGGCACAGCCCCCCTTGCCGGGACTCCCCTTGCCAGCATCCTCCCCGTCAGGCCAAGTTCCGTGCGCACCTCGCCGGAGACCTGTCCGGCCTTCCGGCCAAGATTGACTATCGAGGGCGAGAAGCACCCCGCCTTCAGGTTTGCCCTCGAGGAAGAAGAGAACCGCAAGATATGGAACGCGCTCCCCGGCATCCAATGGTACTACCCGGTGGGCGAGGTAAAGCCAGGCGCCGAGGTACTCTTGGAACACCCCTCAGCTACGTTTGACGGCAAGCCCGTCCCTCTGGCCGTGCAGGCGTACTACGGGGGAGGGCGCGTGTATTTCAGCGCCATCGATTCGTTCTGGCGCTGGCGCTACGAGGTCGGTGACCGGTACTTCTACCGCTACTGGAGCCAGCTAATTCGGTTCTGCGCAACCGAGCGCATCCTCGGCGGCGGCAGCAGGCTTTCGATTGCCACCGATCTGGCGGAATACCGGCCGGGCTCGGTTGTCCGGGTTACCGCCCGCGCGCTGGACAAGGAGTTCAAGCCCATCCCCGCGCCGCAACTCGATTGCGTGATCTCCGGGCCGGATGGCGGGAACGCATCGGTTGCCCTCACGCGCGAGCAGGGCCGCGGCACTGCATTCAGTGGCGAGTACCAGCCAATGGTGCCCGGCAAGTACACTCTGCGGGTGCTGTACGACGGCGCATCGGCGGAGAGGACATTTGAGGTCAAGTTCGTGTCGCCCGAGCAGGCGAGCCTCACGCAGAACGTGGACCTGCTGAAACTGATAGCAGCCGAATCGGGAGGACAGTATTTCTCGACGGCCGACCTGGCGGGCCTTTTTGACGCCATCCCCCGGCGCAACGCCACCGACGAGCGCACCATCTCCGAGAGCCTGCTTGCCGCGCCCCTGATCTACCTTGCCCTTATCCTGCTGCTTGCTTGTGAATGGGTCTGGCGGCGTATGATAAGATTGATGTAGGGGAGAAGATGAAGTTGACGCGCTTTGGGCTTGTGTGTGCCGGACTTCTGATTATGACAGCATTTGCTGTGGGGGAGGAGGCGAAGCCAGAGGAAATGGCATATCCGGAACTGGGATTCAAGTTCACCGTGCCGGAAGGGGCGTTGATGCGGATCGACGAGCTATCCCGGATGCCCAAAGGAGAATGGAAGGACTGCATCTTCACGTTCTTCATTTGCGATTGGCCCGGTGACTTCGCGAGCCTCCTCGACAAATTCGACGCTCAGATGCTTTTGGTTGGATGTGAGAAAGAGCACGCGGTCGAACGAGTGGGGCCGAATTCGGTGGTGACCGAGGTGTGCTATCACGTGCCCAAGTACGGCGACAGAGAGAAGGAGAAGGCCGGCTTTCTATACGTGTTTCCGCTTGCCCAGGGAGCGCACAGATACCTGTACGTTTACCTATTGGCGCCCTGGCCGCTAAAAGATCAGGACAAGTACTACGAAGTCGCGCGCAACGTGACCGTCTGGGATGCCCTGAAAGACAAGATCCCACCCGCCAACCATCTGGTTTTCAAGGAGAAGGGATTGGGGATAACGACACCGTGGTTCTGGAAGCCTGAAAAAGACGCGCGGGACGCGCTTGTCGAGTACGTCGTCTTTCACAGCAAAGGGTTACCGAATTCGGTCGACCTGTATACGTTGCCGTGTGCCGAGGCCGATCTGAAGAAGGCCGTGGAGGCCGAGTTAGAGGCGAAGAAGAAAGCGGAGGGCTGGAAACTTGAGGTCTGCGAGCCCGTCAAAATGGGCGCCAACGATGCCCTCGATGTAGAGATGACATATAGAGGCGGCGACATTCGATGGATGGAGCGCTGGGTCTGCATGTTGAATCGTGGGATGTTGGTGAAAGCCGTCTTCAAGGCCCCGCAGGAATGCGAGACCAAGGGGATGCGTGATTTTCTGGATATGTGCGCGTCGATCGAATTGCTCGAGCCCGAGAAGAAAGAAGCCCCGCCGCCCGAAGAGAAGAAGGAATAGCGGGAAGGCCTCCTACGGAACGATGACGGCCGCGCCCTTGAAATTGCCCGCGCGCAGGTCGGCCAGCGCCTCGTTGGCGCGCTCGAGCGGATAGGATGTAACTTCTGTTCTGATTGGCACATGGGGCGCGATGCGCAGGAACTCCTCGCCGTCGCGGCGCGTCAGGTTGGCCACGCTTCTCACGACCCTTTCACCCCATAGCAGCGAATACGAAAACGACGGGATATCCGACATATGGATGCCCGCGCAGACAACAACTCCGCCTTTTCTGACGGCCTTCAGCGCGGCGGGGACAAGCTCGCCAGCGGGGGCGAATATTATCGCCGCATCAAGTGGAATGGGTGGGGGCTCGTCCGAGTATCCCGCCCATACTGCCCCCATCTTCATCGCGAACTCGCGCGAAGCATCGTCGCCCCTGCGTGCAAAGGAATAAACCTCGCGGTGATCGTGGCGAGCCACCTGGGCAAGGATGTGCGCGGCCGCGCCAAAGCCGAAGAAGCCAATGCGGTGCGCGGCCCCGGTCATCGTGTAAGCGCGATAGCCAATCAGACCGGCGCAGAGCAGGGGAGCAGCCTGCAGGTCCGGGAAATCGTCGGGGATCGGAAAGCAGAATCGCAGGTCGGCGCGCGCGTACTCGGCGAAGCCGCCGTTAAGGGTGTAGCCGGTGTACTGCGCATTGTCGCACAGGTTTTCGCGCCCTTCGCGACAGTAAATGCAGGCGCCGCAACTTCCACCCAGCCAGGGCACTCCCATCCGGCTTCCGACGAGAGCGGGATTCACACCCTCGCCCACGCCGACGACGCGGCCGACAATCTGGTGACCGGGGATCAGGGGAAGCACGGGGCTGTCGAGCTCGCCGTCAATGATATGCAGATCCGTGCGGCAGATGCCGCAGGCTGCAACCTTCAGGAGTATGTGTCCGGGGATTAAGACCGGCACGGGTACATCCGCGAGCCTCATCGGTTCGCGTGCTGCGCCAAGAACCATTGCGCGCATGGCAGGGCCTATCTTGCGGCTTTGCCGCGGCAGGCGATGTAAACAGTGCGGTAGAAGGTGAAGCCCGCCCTGACAATAGCCCCTGCGTTGTGCGAGGTCGCGGTGGTATTCCGCGCACCTCTTCCGCCGGGGGCTGCGGTAAAGGATTGCAGGTCGGACGTGGTGAACTTGATCCACTCGCTGTCGATCAGCAGGTACGACTGCATGTCGTCGGCATTCGGAGGAAAGCCGTCGGTGATGTCAACGTTGATGGCGGATGAGTTGGCGTCCAGCGTGGAGGTCAGCACGGTGCGCATTCCGTCGTTGGGGATGATTGTCAGCGTCACCGCGATGCGCTCCATCATTATGTCGTCCCACGGCGCCAGCAGCGAGTTCATCGTGTACAGCTTGAAGCTCGACAGGTCGCCGCGCGTCGAATCCCAACTTGGCAGCCCGTAGTTCACCTCGTCAGGGGTGAATGTGACGTTCTCATCCACAAGAGAACCCATGTCGGGGAAGAAGCGGACCTCGAAGAATCCCACGTTCGACGCGAAGAACGTCCCCGGCTGCGGACGCTTGGTGAAAAGCGACTCGGGCCCGCCCACCCCGTCGCGCTGGGTGCGGCAGATGTTCAACGGGAATGCTCCGGCGGTGGCGTCTACGTTCCATGCGATCTCGCGCAGGCCAAGGTCGGTTCTCGATTCGAGCGGGTTGCGGCTGGATGCTACGAATATGAGGCTCGTGTTGCCCGTCGCGTCCTTATTGCCCAGGAAGCGGACATCCACGTTCTCATTGCGGTCGCCCGGCGCCAGGAAGGCCTGAGACACGTCAGACTCGAACTGCCCCAGAATGGCCATTCCGGAAGAGTACGAAGCGGTACGCGCACGATTTATGCTGTAGGCCGAAATCGCGTAGTTCATAAAGCTCGCAAGAGCCGCTCCCAGGATCAGGAACACGGTCATTGCGACGAGCATTTCCATGACGGTGAAACCGTCAGTAGATGCTCTTGGTGGACCAGAGTACCTGGGTAGGTTGTTCATAGTACATCCTGAAGAACTTCAGTTGTGCGCACTCCTTCCAATCGTCGCCGGAGTATGCACCGGATTTCCATTCGAAGAAAATCCTGAACTCGACGGAGTTCGCGGGGAAGTAGTCATAGTTGGAACTGCCATCCGAGGCGTTTATCCGGATCTTGCCAGCGGGTGGCGATTTGAATTCGCGCAACGTATCCACGTCCGTGCCCGGGTCCGTTTCCCATGCGGCGCTCTTGTCCACACGCATCAGGATGCGCACTCCAAGCTTGTCGTAGCGCTGAGGCTGTTCGTCCCACTCCACGGCCTTGATTCGCATTCCCCCCTTCATCTGCTGTACCGCGAGATAATGGAGGAACGGCGAGTTGGACAGCGGCATGCTGCGGTCGAGATAGCGCGTGGGCAGCATTGTAATCACGTCGCCGTCCACGTGGGTGTTCTTTGTTGTCCCGAAGCTTCCGTGCGCCATCAGCCGCCACTGCTTCATGTCCGTAAGGTCGGGGTCGTTGTCCGCGCCAAGCACCTCGAGGTCACGGCGCGCGCTCGTCCCGACTTCGAATGCGAATCCGATCGCGGTGTCGCGCATCCAGTCGGGCATCGAGTCGAACGTAACCACATCGCCATCGGGCGAGATGGAGTCTTTCAACTTCGAGCCCATCGGGTGCCGCAGGCACATCATCCGCGCGCCTTCCTGGAAATCACCACGGGCGGCTCCGTTAGGGTTGATATCCTGCGGAGTTGTTGCTTTTGTTGTCCAGAGCGCTCCACGCTTGTCAAAAGTCACCTCGGTCGATACCAGCGCAGCATAGATGAAGCTCTGGTTCTCATTGATCACGTCCAGCTTGTTGGCGCCCAGAGGGGCGTAGGTATGGTCAATCATCCAGAACAACTGGCAGCCGTTGAAGGCGTTCGCGCTGAGTGACGAGTAGTAATACACCGCGTGGAAGTATGACATCCGCGTGCTCACTGCGCCGGAATAGCGGTCGTTCGACTTTGACAAGTAGTTGCCGTTGACGAGGATGTATCCTTTTTCCGGGAAGCCCTGTGTTGACGCGGCGGGCACCGAATTGGTGAAGTCATTCTCGCCCTTTATAAGCTTGACCTGCGTAACCGGCGGCGGGTCGGGGTTGGTGTCGGTGGGGGTCATAAAGACGACCTCATCCCACTGGTTGACGGCCTGGCCCGACCACTGCGTAAGCTTGTTCTCGCACAGGACAAAGCACTTGCCCCACATCGGCGAAGGCGGCGTGTAACCGGCCATTGCCTGGCCCCGCGCCACGATGGGGGTCCAGAAATCTGAGATCACGAGGTGCCTGTCGCCGCCCGCGGCTGAAGAATACCGCCCGTAGTAGATCTCGTACGGCTGGTACTCGGGGTTCTTGTTCGCAGTGCCATCGGTGCTCTTGGCGATGATCTTTATCTCGTCAATCGAGCCCTTGAACTGGCGCGAGCCCAGTGAATCGGTGCCGACGTAGAACTTGTCGGGCCGCACCGTGGGCAGTTCGCCGCTGGGGAAAACCAGCACGCGGCTGTAAAGGCGCTGGCCGTTGGACCCCAGCACGTAGTAGGGCTTGCTTACGGTGGTCTCGAAGGCGGTCATCCCGCCGTACCTGGCGATGACGGTGTGCAGTTCCTTCTGCTGGTTGTTGTCTATGATCGTGCCCTGCTGATTGAGCGAGAGGTTCCAGTCAGTGTCGAACATCTGGATGAGCGTCTGGCCCGACCCGTGCGCGGTGGAATTCGTCGAGCCGTTCAGCGCCCTGCCGTAGACCGTGAAGTCGCCGCTGCTGCCGCCGCCGCCGCTGGTGAAAGTGCTGGTGTAGAACGGATTCAGGATGAAGCACTGCTTGCCGTCAAAGCTCATCTTGCCCATATAGGCGAATACTTCGGCCTGCGCCGCGCCCGTCGGTAGGGCGAAGAACCCGGCATCGGGGTAGTCGCCGACGTTTCCACTGATGGGGATATTGAGAAGCTGTAACGTTCCGCCTGCCGTTATCGCCGAGGGAGTACCAACCCTCACGGTCTGAACGCCGCCGGTGGTCCTGATAGAAAAACTGAGGGTTGGTGAGAAGTCGGGGTTCAGGAATGCGTTGTCTTCTTTGCCGTCATAAGTGCAGTACATGAAGTTGTTTCCGCCGTGCGACCAGATAAGCAGGCCCTTGTCAGGGAAGCCTGAAGTCCCCTCGACAACCACAATCTTGTCAGTGGGCATCGGATCGAGCTTTTGCGCGGTCACCGTGAACCCATTGCCCAAATCGCACACGGGGACAACCGCTGCCAGCTTGCATTTGCCTGCAAAAAGGTCGCCCGGTATCGTGACCATCTGCGCCGTTCCGGGCCCGCTGCCATTTGCGCCTGCGCCGCCATTGAGCATCTGCGGCGGAATGCCCAGCTCGTAGTCAATCAGGGAACAGGTCCTGCCGTTAGTCAACTGCGCTGCCGTGACGGTGGGGTTGGCCACGCCGTTGACGCCCCAGTTCTTGCTGAAGTACCCTGTAAGCTTCTTGTTGTCAACAAAGACCGCCATGCAGTTGTTCCACGTCTTGTAGCATACTATCCGGATGTGATAGCTTCCGCCGGGGAGCCACTGCACATAGCTGTTGGCGTCAGGCAGCGGAACAACGTAGTTGGCGCAGTCTTCAAGCAGGTCAGCGTCGGCGATAGTGAATGTCAAG
>Ga0265297_10004764_pt1 | contig 21655 bp, 11 predicted proteins | sample Munlanlwell13791_FD_192502 | JGI IMG/M metagenome (GOLD analysis project Ga0265297, IMG submission 192502) | Leachate microbial communities from a municipal landfill in Southern Ontario, Canada - Leachate well 137-91 | ecosystem: Engineered > Solid waste > Landfill > Unclassified | place... | reverse complement strand
TTTACCCAGATCATCGGCATTAGTGACATGGGGCGCTTCCTTGGAAATGTCATACTGCTGATAATTGCGCGGCTTGCTTCCGGGCGTGCTAGTGCTAACTTCGATCTTATTCGGAGTGGTGCTAGCCGTTCCACCCGCCGGACCTTGGCCAGCCGGCTGCCTAAACCAGAGCCAATAGATAATAAAGGAGATTATCAGCAGGCCGAGAATAATAATTATGATCAGGGCCCGTCTACGATTGAACATATTTTTAGATTAATGATTGATGATCCCAAAACCAGGACCAGAAAGAATCTAGACCTCCGGAGCGGTATTATCTTTAAGATTATCTTCAAATTCCCTCTTAGCCTCTTCGATCTCTAAAAGCTGGCGCGGATCAGAGGTGATCAGCTGATCCTCAGAATACGAAGCTACGACTTTCATGGCCACGTGCTTATTGCCGGCGAAGAAGATGCCTTCCCCGACGCCGCATTCTAGAAGTAGATATTTTTCGCCTTCGGTCAGGATAAAAGTCTTCTTGACCAGGTCGATGGCCGCCGGCGATTGCTTAAGCAAGATCTGTAAGGCCGAATTATTAACGATCGCTTGGCCATAAGGAGAAACCAAGAAATCATTGACGTCCTGGGTAATCGTAGTTACACCCAGATAATACTTGCGGCAACGTTTGACTAGGGCGAAGATGAACTTGGCGCTATCTTCATGTTGCATCATCCACCAGGCCTCATCGATGACCAAGATGCGTTTCTTGGTCTCGCTCCGGACGATATTCCAGATATAATTGATGATCGTATAGATAGCCAAGGGCCGGAGTTCGTCTTCCAGGTCGCGGACTGAAAAGCAAACCAGCTGATTATTCATCTCGACGTTCGTCAGGTTATTCAATAAGCCGGAAAAAGTTCCCTCGGTATATTTTTTCAAGCGTAAGGACAGGTCGGCGCCGCCTTCCATGCCTTCCAGGACTTGCTCGAAATCCGACATCACTGGCGGTTCGATCTTGGACAGATCGGAATCCGGAGTAATATCTTTCTTGGCGTAAGTTTCTAAGAGCGCCCGATCGACGATCGAGTCTTCGTCATAAGTCAGGTTGCCGATCATGAGGCGCACTAGGCCTTTCAAAGTAATAACGGCGCTCCGGATGATATCCTTCGGCTTGGACTCGGATCCGATCGAGCGAGGCAGATCAAAAGGATTGATCTTATTTTCCGAGGCCAAGGAAATATTGATATAAGTACCGCCGACTGCTTCCGATAAATATTTATATTCGTGTTCTGGATCGATAATGATAACGTCGGTTCCGAGCATTAAGGAACGTAGGACCTCCAGCTTAATGGCATAGCTCTTGCCGGCGCCAGAAGTAGCAAAGACGACGGAATTGGCGTTCTGTAAGCTGAAACGATCAAATAGGATCAAGCTATTGTTGTGGCGATTGATGCCATAAAGGATGCCGCGATCGCTGGTCAGTTCGCTGGATATGAAAGGAAAAGATGAAGCCACTGGCGAGGAATTCATATTGAAAGTGATCGAAAGCTCATCGTTGCCTAGAGGCAGGGTTGAATTAAAGCCTTGTTCGGCCTGGAAGTAAACCCGACGGGAAAAGACTAAACGCGAACCAAAAATGTCTTCCACTTGATCGGACATCCGATCTAATTCTTCAGCGCTATCGCTATATAAGGTAACATAAAGAGCGAATTGGAAGAATTTTTCCGTCCCTTGGGTCAGGGCGTCCCGCAAAGATTCGATATCGCGCAAAGCAGTTTCACGCAGAGGGTCACGGGCGGCGCCCTTCTCGGCATCGCCGGCAATCTGGGCTTCCAAGATACCAACCTTGTTCTTGAGCTGTTTCAGAATGATCGCACTCGCGACCGGATAGAAGAACATGGAGATATCAAAAGTCAGGTTAAGATTAATAACTGGCGCGAACCAGCCGACACTGATATAGCGAGGATAATTAATGACGAAAATCGTCCGGGCGAATTTGTCGCCCAGGCGCAAAAGGGTCGGCTCGATCTTAAGGCTGGCCGGGGAAATGATATCCCGGACAGAAACGACACCGCGGCGGAAAGCTTTTTCCTCCTCGATGATCTCCTTGGTCAATTCCGGATTCAGCTCCAGCGGCGCCTCTTTGGCTTGAGGCCGCAAGCTGACCGGACTGTTCAAAGTCAGTTTATTCGGTTGGTCTTCAGCTTTTTTAAAATTTATCATAATATTGACCGCTAAGCTCAGGCTTCAAGCCGCATCTTATCGATCTCGCCCAAGGTCTGGTTCTTGGCGGTTTCCGGATTATAAGTCCGGTAATAGAGCTCGATCAAGCTCTGGGTATCGAGGCGGATGACATTAATTCCCATCGCTTCCAAGCCGCCGGCGACGCTGTCGATCCGGCGATTCAGCATCTCCTGATAACGGAGGAAGGTCTTCTCTTTCAGCTTGATGGAAGTGGCCGGCTTCAAGGCTTCGCCCAACTGGGCGAAAAAATTCTTTTTCTTATCGGACAAGGCATTATAGGGGACAACGATATAGAAACGCTTGTTCATTATCTTGCCTAAGGAAGTCAGTTCTTTGATGTATTCGATATATTCGCCAGTCTGGAGCTTTAATAATTTATTGGTCTGCTCCTTTTCTTTCACTTTCAGGTATTCGAGATAATTTTCCATATCTAACTCGCGGGACTGGATCACGATCTGCAAGGTAAAAGAGATGTTATTTAAGAAACGGATATAAGAATCGACCACTGCGTTCTGTTCATCTTCGCTCTTCAGGGCGAAATTGATGCTCGAAGCCAAGAGCACGGCCCGCAGGGTCCCGTCCTTCATAACGACCGTATTATCCTTGATCTCGGCGATATCCAGAAAATCCTGGGTAGCGGCGCTGATCTTGTTGGCGGCTTTATTGGCTGGCATAAAAAATAATCTTGTTTAGGGCTTAACGGCCGGCTGATCCGATTCCCCGCCCTGATAACGCCCCTTGGTGTCGACGACTAGGGACAAATCGGCCAGATGCGAGGAAGCGAATTCCGGTTTGGACTGAGGTTGATAATCATTCTTGATGATCGGAGTAACTTCCGGTATCTCTTTGAGTCCGGCCTGGTTATTCCAGACCCGGGTGCCGGGCCGGCGCAAAGTCCGGACGATACTCACTACAAAGAGATGGAAGGGTTGGCCGTTAATCTTAACGAAAGCGAACAGAACGGCGATCCCTAAAACCGGGATTCCGGTCGCTAAGAATAAAGTGAAATCGAAAAGCTTATAGAAGATCCCGATAATCGCCGCCGTTGCTAAAAAGATCAAGAACTGCCGGGTCGTGATCGGCCCGATAATCTTGCTCTCGACATCGATGAATTGAGGGACGGTAAACTGTTGCATATTAGAACATCAGCTTTTTATTCAATTCGATAATCGCCTGGATCTCTTCCAGATTAAGATATTCCCGACCTTCGCTCTGGCGTTTGGCGATTATCTCTTTGAGCGGCAAACCGCGAGTGAAAGCTTCCTGGCCCATCTTGAGATAAAGGCGGTTGATGATTCCCTTGCGCCAAGCGACTACCCCGGTGATCATTTGGTCATAACCGGTCTTTTCCAAAAGGCGGATCTTATTATAAACCTTGGCCATGATTTCAGTCGGATTTTGACCGAGGCGTCGGAAATTTACCAAATCCAAAAATTGCAGTTCTTCCACCGGACCCATGATCTTGGGCATCGGCTTGATATCGGCCACCCGAGGCCGATTCGGTTCGACGGCTGGACGTAGGGCGGCAGCCGAAGATAGGGGCGGCTTAGGCGCTAAGGGCTTAGGAATAATGGCCGGACGAAGCGGCGGAGCAATCGGCGCGTTTTCTGATAAAGGTAGTACTGGTGCTTTAGCCGGCGGAGTCGGAACTGAAGCCGGGATATTTTCGCTTGGTGTTGGAACCGATTTAGAAGCAAGGGGCGCGGCCGGGACAGCGAAAACGACCGGAGTACTCGGAATTTTAGGGATAACAGTTTCACCTTGGGGCAAATCTAAAACCGGGTCTGGCGCTTCTAATTCATGGCTGGTATCCAAGGCCTTTAGCGGTCTTAATTGTCCTTTAGCCGCTAAGTCTTTCAGATTATATTCTGATTCATGGGTAATTACCGGTTTGGCTTCGGTGACAATCAGTTTTTCCAAAGCCGGTGAGACTGGCGGTTTGACGATTTCCGGCGCCGGCAGCTTTTGCAATAATCGATCACAAGCCTTGAAGATCTTATCGATCGTAAAGGTGTCCAAGCTTAAGCCTCCGGCCACTACGCCCTTGGTTAAAGAATTACGGGTGTCGATCCGGGTCCGGATGCCGCGCAAATAAGTGTCCAGAATCTTACGAAAACGGTTCAAGGAATCCTGGCTGGTAAAATTAACTCCTGAATCCTTGATGATCAGATTTAAATTCTGATTCAAATCCAAGGCGGCGGCATCAGGATTAAGGCCGAGATAAGTGGCCACGACCAAAAAGACCTGATCTTTCAAGTCCCGAGCCAAGCTTTCGGACTGGGTTTGGCTTAGGCCGAACTCACTGGCGAAATAAAGGGGCAAACTCTCCAGACCCAGGGTCTTGATCATTACCCGCATCACGGTCATAGCTAAATCAACCCCGTATTTGCTTTCTAAAGCGGCGAGGGCGGACATGACCGCGGGCGAGGAAATCTTAGCGCGCAAATCCTGAGGCAGGGCGTTAAATTTTTCCAGATAATCAAACATGAAGCCGCGAAAAAATAATTTATTCTGGTTTTATTTTAGCATATTTTCCCGGAAAGAGGAAAGGGCGGGAAGCGGTCGGGACTTTATTCTGATTTTACAAAAAAAGCCCGATATTTCTTCCGGGCTGAAGGGATATTCGCTTAGGAAAAAGTCGATTAGCCTGAACCGAAAAGCTAGAAATCAATCCTGCTTTTGACTGAGGCGTTTCAAACGTTTAATTTCCTGCTGGATGGTCTTATATTCGAAGCTGCCGGCAGGGTATTTTACTAATAAATCCTGGAGTTGCTCTAGCTCGGAGGGGGCTGGGACAGCCGCCGGCTTTAAATCGCTAGAAGCCGGAATTGCTTTGGCAGGGGAAACGACCGCCACCAGTTCGGGTGCGATTTTTGAAGCCTCATTCTGGCTTTCGGCTTTTAACTTTGGGTTATTAACCACCGGAGAGAACGGCGTGGCCTCATCTAAAATATCGTTTATCTTAGCCCTAGGCTTCACTCCTCTAGCCTCAAGCGCCGCTTGGTCAACCGGAAAAATCTCCCACTCCTCTAATGGAATATTCTCCATGCTACTCGGGAAAAAAACCAAATTTCGATAGAGCTTTAAAAGCTTCTTGATCAGATTACGTTCCGCTTCTGGTATCCTTTTAACATTGTGGTTATCCGTCAAGTATTTAACCAGAGTGACATTGCCGAAGAGATCACTGCCGTTTTCCATGATAAAATCCTTCAACCAATTAGCGACAGTTGGCTTGGCTTCATTGCCGTTAGTATTAATCTTGATGTCGGAAATCAGTTCTTGGTTATTGTATAAAGTGGTTTCCAAATCTCTCTTGAATCTCTCGTCAGCTTCGATGAGCCCGATCAGGGTTTCATTATAATCAAGGATAATTTCATTATCATCTTTAAAGTTAAGAATATTGATTAAATCCTCGTTAAACAACGACAAAGCATCTATTTTTTCTTGGTTATCGGATTCCGGCTTGTTTCTCTCTTCTAAATCTAAAAATTTAGGAACATACTCTTTTTCCTCTGATTGATCTTTATATATCTCTCGCTCTTTTTCAAGGGCGGTTCTGATTTCAGCCGTCTTGATTTGGTAAGCATCTAAACCGCCGCCGTTAGCGGCTAAGAATTTGCTAACAGCCCCTTGGAAATAATCATCGGCAACCAATAATTTCAAGCCAACTAAATCGAGGGCCAAGGCTTGGGCACGATCCGGCGGCAAACCTAAGACGCTTATCAGCTTCCCCGGCAAATTCATGATATCGAGCTTCTTTAAATAGATATCATTAACCAAATCCAACATCTTATCGGCGAGATCCTTCTTTAAATTATACTTAGCGATGATTGTGCTATTAACCTGAGCGCCAAAAGGAGACAGTAAGATGTCTTGGATGGCTTGAGGTAATTTTTTTAACTCTTGGATATAATCCATAAAAAATTATTAGACTGGGGGTTTCGCCCGAGGGATATTTTTTAAAATATTGTTAGCATCGATCTCGTCATATTTATGCTCGAGGCTGGCTGAGGCCCCCGGTTTAAAAGCTTCTTGTTCGATTATGCCCAAGATCTTCCTCATTAGATCAGGAGATTGGTCAGCTCTCTGCATGGAAACTAAAGTGCTAGTCTGGATACCATTGGCAATCGCCTCTTGCAAATCCTTAACGAAAGCCGAGTTGTCCGTCCCCGTCGCCGGGTCAACGGTAACTTTGAGCTGATCGGGATTAAAGCTATTCATCCAGCTGGCTTTGGCGTCAGCGAAATACTTAGTCGCGGCCTCTTTGTTGAAGCTAGCGGGGTCGCCGGTAGTCGGATCGACCTCCCGGAAAGCCGAACCAACATCGCCGGTGATCCGAGCGGTCAGCTTAGCATATTTATTCAATTCACCCGTCGCTGAATCATAGAGCGTCTTGCCGTCTCTCAATTCCTCAGTTCTAGCATCTTTGAGACCGGCGCCAACATTATTACGATGCTGCTTGCTTCGCTTGGCTACGCTACTAATATTATCAGCAAAATCCAAGCCGGAATAATCCTCTAAGGTCTTCATCAAGCTGGAACTGCTGTAAGCGCTGCTGTCCTGGCTATAACCGTCAAATAGACCGTTATCCATGGCCTGCTTGAATTTCGTCGTTTCCGCTTCCTTGACCTTGGCGTCCTTGCTATCCAAGTCGTAATTAAGATGAGCAAACTTCTTATTAACAGTATCATTAAACTTTTTCAAAAGGACTTGGTTATCGCCAATAACGCTTTTGGCCATGGCAACATCCTTACGGCCAACTTCATGTTTAGAATTTTTAAAACCTTCCTTGATAGCCAAAGACATCACGGCCGCCAAACGTTTGTCTTTAGAAACCTGGGTATCATTCATGATTCTCTTAAGATCGGCGCTGGAAGTGCCGGCTTCTTCGAAAAGCTTCTGTTTCTTGCCGGCTCTTTCCTCACCAATCTGGTTTTTCAAGGCCTTTGATTTGGTCAGACCGTCATTAACCCCGGAATAAAATCTGGCAACGCTATCCTTCATCTTAGATATATTCTTGCCATTCCTGTCCTTAGCTACGGTCTTGCTTCCTTTATCGTCAGTATGGACATAAGTGCCGGTAGCGGCCTCATATTCGTAATCCTTGCCGTCCTTAGAGTAAAAACCGTTCCGCACCGCTTCATACCTGGCCTTTCTTTCTTCTTTGGCCGCCTTAAATCCAGACTTAGCTTTACTAGCCATCTGGCCAATAGCCGTCCCGCCCATCCAAGCCGAGGCTTTGCCGGTAGCTTGGCCGACCGCTTGGCCGGCTTTAGTATTGGCAACCCAGTTGGCGGCCTGTTTTGTTTTTTGTTTTGCGACATTGCCGGCCATATTCTTAGCTCCTTTCAGAGCTCCAACCGCACCGCCCTTGAGAGTATCGTAAACCAGATCGGAACGCTGCTGCATTTTTTTCTTCGATTCCTCCCGCCAGGCTCCAAATCTTCGCTTGGCAAAATTATACCCCGTCACCGCGGCGACTCCGCCCAAGCCGATGGCGGCGCCTTTATTGACGGCCGACATCCCCTTCCCGGCGATACTCCCGGCCGCGCCGCCGATTTCTGAGGCGATCTTTAAACCGCCGATCAGCATAGCGATCGAGATGACAAACTTAACCATGAAATCGGCCGAACCCGCAGATTGCGTGCCCGTAACGGCCGAGCCGGAAGCATTGATATTTTCCTGGGTCGAAACATCATTCATATTCAAAACTCCGCTCGCGGTCGAACCGGGGGCGATCGTGACAAAGGACAACCAAATAAAGAAAGCGAGCACCGGGCCGACAATCACATTCTTGGTAAATTCGCTCCACCATTGGGATGAATATTTCTGGCCGCCAGGAAAAGCCGCTAAGAGATAAGCGGCGGGGGACAAGACGATATAGACCCAAAGCATCATCATCCGCATCACTAACATTGCCAACATGGTCGTAATCACGATGACCGAGATAATGACATAGATAAGGGCTAGGACATAGGCGCCGATCAGATTCCAATTGCTAACGCCGCCGCTCGCCCCGGTATCCTCCTTGATCTTCATCCAGTCGGTAATGCCGAGCATGTCGGACAAATTGGCGCCGCCGATATCCTTGAAAGCATTAACAAAGGTCAGCATGATCACTTGGCCGAAATCGATAATCAGGCCGCAGATCGTTTTGGAAAAATTGATCAGGATCGCCATGATTACCAACTTCGGCAACCATTTCTTATAATTGTAATTCTCAACGTGCAGGATGGTGGCAAAAGAAATAACTAGCAAAATCACCACGAAGAACATGTTGCAGAGATCGCGCACGATTACCCAACCATTGGAAACGGCGCCGGAACTGATAAAACTATTATACTGAGCGATATAGATAAGGGCCCGCATCAATAAGGCCAGGATCAAGCCCAGAGCGGAAATTATACAGCTGATTATCCAACCGATGAATTCGGTGACCAAGTCGCCGACGCCGGCGGCGGCAAAATTGGCCAACAAAAAACTAGCGGCAACCACCAAAAGGATAGAGATTATTTTTTTGGATTTTACCTTATTCCGCCAAGCCATGTATTTTCTAAAAATGGAAAATTAAAAGTTTAAAAAAATGATTTGATAAGATCCCAGATCCAGCCCAAACCGTAAGTTATGATCTTGGTCGGACTGGAGGCAAAATAAATGACCGCCGCTAAGATAGCGGAAACCGCTATCAATATCATCAGACAGCCCAAATCCAAACCGGCTAGCATCGCCCCTTCTCCGAGCGCCGCCGCTTTGCCAGAATTTTCAGCCAGGGGATTATTTTTCTCCCCGGCCACGGCCGAGACCGGCTTTTCAGGAATCCATTCCGATCCCAAGGAACCGAAGAGTTTTTTTCCCAGAACTAGCCTTAAGAAGACATGGATATTAGGATAGAGCAAGGAGGTAAAACAGCTATTAGGCAAATTCAACCAAGACTGTCTTAGACAAGAGCCAGTGGCTTTCCGAATCGGAGCGGTAGCGGCGTCTGCAATCTTGTCTGCTTGGCTCTGGCTCGCGCCCGACTTTTGGTCAACCGCTTGTTTTTGAGCTTTAGCCGCTTGTCTAAGCGCCGAAAAATCCTGTCCAGCCTGGCTTTGGTTGCCGTCCGGACCGGCAGGAGCATCCTGGCGACGGGAGGCGCGCCAATCATCAACCGGAGCGGCTTCAGCGCCGGTTCCATCACCATCACTGCCACTGGTTTCAGCCTCGGATTGAGAAGAATTTTGAGCGGCCAGTAGCTGGTCATCAATGGACATAGGCCTAAAAAATAATCACCTTAACTATACTTCTAGTATAGCTTAAAGCCGCTTATTTTAACAGGCTTTCTTGTCTTTATTTTACAATAAACCAAGACAAAAGGCAAAATTAATCCAAGCCAAGCCTAATCTTTCAAACTGAGCTTTGAAAGCTAAAACAAAAGAGACGCTAAGCGTCTCTTTTTAGAGTCAGATATCTTTGCTTAAACGATAAGATCCGCCTTGGCTATTAGGGCAGAAGGCGGGTCGGACCGCGGTAAATATAGGTAACTTCGCGGACGTTCTTCATATTCAAAAGCAACATGATCAGCCGGGTCAGGCCGAAGCCATAACCGCCGTGCGGCGGCATACCATACTTAAAAAAATCTAGGTAAAAACGGATCGATTCCGGCGATATCCCCTTCTCTTCGGCCTGCTTGATCAAGATTTCCAAACGATGTTCACGCTGGGCGCCGGTCGTTACTTCTAAACCTTTATATAATAAATCAAAACTCTTGGTGGTCTTATTATCTTCGGCACGCATGTGATAGAAGGCTCGGATGGCCGCCGGATATTCGGTAATGAAGACGAAATCATGGCCTGATTGTTTCTTGATATGCTCAGCCACGATCTTCTCACCCTCAGGATCAAGTTCACCTTCGTAATCGGCACCGATCTTGTGGCCAGCCTTAGTGACAATCGTCCTCGCCTCAGTCATGGTTAGGCGCGGAAAAGGTAAGGCCGGCACTTCGATCTCGGTTTGGAAACGGTCTTTGATTTCAGCGCCTAACTCGCTTTTGACCCGACTAAAAATATAAGCCAGCCATTCCTCTTCCAAGACTATGATATCTTCCAGGGAATCGATCCAAGCGATCTCGACGTCGACGCTGGTAAATTCCGTGTCGTGCCGGGAAGTAAAGGAAGGATTGGCTCGGAAAACCGGACCGATCTCAAAGACTTTATCGAAACCAGCCGCCATTGCCATCTGTTTATAGAACTGCGGGCTTTGAGCCAGATAAGCTTTGCCCTCAAAATATTTGACCTCGAATAATTCGGCTCCGGATTCGCTAGGGGCGCCCATCAGCTTCGGGGAATGGATCTCGATAAAGCCTCTCTCTTGCCAGAAATCGCGCATCGCTTTCTCTACTAAAGTTTGAAGACGGAAGATCAGATTATTCTCCGGTCGGCGCAAATCTAAGAAGCGCCAATCCAGGCGATCATTAAGATTGGTACCGGCATCGATCGGCAGCGGCGTCGCCGCTAGGCTCAAAATCTTTATTTCTTCCGGGATTAGCTCCAAACCGTTCAATTTGACGCTTTCATTTTTCATTACTCGCCCCTTGATCTCTATAATTGACTCCGGGGTCAAACGATTTAAAATATCATCAAATTTTCCGTTTTTTTCGCAAAAAATCTGCGCTTGGCCAGAATTGTCACGCAAAATTAAAAAAACGAATTTCTTCTGGTCGCGCAGGCTATCGACAAAACCCTTGAGACAGACGGTCTGATCGAAATATTGAGGCAGATCCTTGATGTTTATTTTTGACATTTTAACTATAAATAAGCTCATCTAATACTTAGTTATCATAGCAGACAAAAAATCAGTCTGTAAAGTGTAAATATTCGAAGCCAGGAAAAAAATCAGCCCTGATCCAGGGCTAATTTCTAAAAGATTATGAAGTGAAGGCCGCCAATCAATCATAGCTGGTCGTTGGACCCGACAACGATTCGAAAATACTTTGAGAAACCGAGGAACAATTATTGTCCGGAGCGACTATACAATCGTCATAGAAACCCCAATTATCAGCAACCCTTACCGCCACCCGATAATGGGAACCGTCGGCCGGAATCGTGCTGTAATAATGGTAGAAGACATGAGGAGCGCTGTTATCAGCCCGATTATCGACGCCGTTAACGGTCTGGATGCTACCATCGCCCCAACTGATGAAGATAGATTTGAGCGGTTGCTGTTCCTTATCGATATTAACATTAAACTCTAAGGAATAGATGCCAGTCTGGCTAATCTTAGTATTAGTAAAGTCTCCCGAAAGGTTCGCCGGATAAACTGCCTGGCCATTGAACCGCAGGACCGGATTAGAGACCCGGGGGTAGACGGCACAGAAAGTATCAGGATCGCTGTCATCATTCGACCGACTATTACCAGAGCATTTAGAGATTGAAGCGGAATAATCGGATTTGTTGCCACTGGTCAGGACGCTGCCATCGCTGACGTAAGAACCGTCGTTGAAGCTGAAACTGTTGTAAAATTTCAAGAATAAGGTCTTCAGGATCTGTTGATAGTTCGATTCGGTATTGTTATGCATGGAATACAATGGCGGCGTGGAAGTGGACCAGATCGGCAGACAACGTCCATAGCCGCCATCGCTACAACCGTTGTTCTTGGCAAAATACTCATCGGTGCTGGTCGAATAGAAGCAGAAGACATTGGGATCCAGGCTGCAATAGCCGACATAACCGCAACCACTGCTATTAACCAGGTCATCTTGCCCGGTACAACCGTAGGGCCAACCGGCGAAGATCGTCTGATTATTATTCTTGGAATCCTGGCTACGGAATTTTATCAGGCGGCTAGAAGCAAAGTTGAAATCGCTAGGCAGGACGGCGGCTCCGAATGGTATCCCTTCCCGGCTCCGGCCATACCTGAAGATCGGGTATTTGTTGTCCGAATAGTTGAGGAAGAAATTCGGGGTCGAAGTCGGATATTTAGAATATAAGCCGACCCGGTCCGCCCAAGCCTTATTTTGGCCGTATTCGTTAGCTGTCTGGACGAACTTGCTACAAGCGAACTGGAAAACATTATTCTCATTGGCGCCATCATCCTTAGCCGACAAGTATTTGATCGTGCCTTCTGTCGCACCTGGTTCGATATCATAGATTTTCAAAGGCGGATCATTATTCTTCGCTTCATTGAAACCGCCGGTCGTAGCATTATCATCGCCGACGCCGGCTCGCAAAGATTCGGTAAATCCGTTATAGGGGTACCAGCCTTCGGCTGTGCTGGTACAATTAATATTTTTGTTGGAATAATAAGTCAATTTCTTGTCAGCTAAAGGAACCAATCTGGTAATCGAAGCGTAGATGGAACGAGCGCCGCCGTTAGCTTGATAATCACCCTTGTTCAAAGGCACGCAAAGGACAGATGTCCAAGGAGTAGGAGTACCACTAGTGGCATCGTCATGATAGCCGCGCGCATAATAATCGGTGCTATGGCACATGCTCAAGACAAAATTTTTAGCATTACTGTCAAAGCGGAAAATATCACAATCGCCACCAACCACTAGATCCCGACTGCTCTGGGAATCGAATAGGCAGACCTGCTGATCATTGGGGAAAGTTTCAGTATAACCGGTCCCAGTGATAACTCCGTTAGAAGATTCATGCCGAGTGGTCTGAAAAACCCGGACGGCTGTCCGTTTTTCCATCGGGATAAAATTGCCATTCAATTCCGCGCAATAATTGAGCGGGAAAGTCCCTTTATAGCCAGAGGTATTATTGATGGATTGGAAGGAACTGACCTGATCGGCCGGATACCAGAGCAAACAGACTTTCTTATTATTCGGATCATGCTTCAAGCAATAGCCTTCCCAGCCATTCTTGATGACATTGTCATTATTACTAAAGCAGGTCAGGCTGTCGTTGGACGGATAGAGGCGGCATTCCCTAGCGGCGTAATCACGGCTATCATCGCCGGAACCATTTATCTTTAAGACCGGTTCGATATTGATATCATCGAAATAGACTGCCTGAGCGCCGGAATCGGCTTGGCCGGAAATGCTTGCCCTGAGGGCAATCGAAATCCGAGCATTGCCATCCGTGTTAAACTTATGGACCCGTCTCTCCCAACCATCAGGAGCCGAGTCTAGGAAATTCGCTATGACCGCACCGCCTTCATCCAAGATGGAGACCTGAGCCTGGGCATCCGAACCCTTAGTATTGATGAGATAGTTTATATAGTAGGTCTGCAGCTTCAAGACCGAGATATAGCTCTGGCTGGAACGGGGCGAAATCTGATAACCGACCGGAACTTTCAGATAACCGCTGCCATGGGCCGGATAATCGGCCGGGGAATTATTCGGCTCGATGATTATCAGGTCATCATTGATGTTCTTGTTAAAATTACAAGCTCCGCCGCTTAAGTTGATACAAGACAAAGCGGCGTTCTTGTTTTCGAAATCATAATGGACATCGGTCTGGAGACCGACTTCTTTCATGTCCACCAAAGAATAGGCGTTCGACAAGGAGTAGCCGGAGGCATTCTTATTAGCGTTGGTGCCATAACCGGCAGAGTTGCTCGATCCGGCGAAACTGGCGCATTCCTTATTATCACCCAGACGGTCACAGCGGCCGAAAGCATAGCAGGTCTTCTCCTTGGTATCGGAATCGATCGAAAAAGAAGTGCAATCGACCCAGGTGCCACAGACCCGGTCCGGCCGGACTTTGACTAATTGGTTGGCATTACAAGTATTATAAGTCAGGGGTTTGGCAGTAGCGCTACATTCACTGTTAACGCCGCAATAAGTGGTCGTGGTAGCAGTTTCCTGAGGATTACAAGCGATTGGCGAATTGCGATCCTGGCTTCGGTTAGCATTCCAGCCACCGCTCAGGCTCGCCGGACCATTAGCGCCATAAGCGCCCCTTTCATTAAATAAGATACAGCCGCTATCGAAATCGGCAATACCATTACAGCTCTTGAGATCGAGCTCACCCTGTTTCTGATAACCGACGATGTTTTCTTTTAACTCAAAGCTGCGCGTCGTCGTGCCGCCAATGAAGGAACAAGTATTATTGACCGGGGTTAAGAACAGGAGGGCATTATTAGCCATGACATCGATCGAAGACGTCGGCGCACCGAAATTATTATCCACGCCCAGGATCCGGACGCTATTGAGACAAGATAACGCTAGGCCGGTGCTACTAGGATCGGAGAAATTGAAACGATAAAGCTTGCCGGCTTGGAGGGCAACGCTTTGTTTGCCTATTGCCGACCAACCATCACCTTTATTCCCATCGCCGTTAACATCTTCGAAGTTAGGATTGACGACTAGATTGTTAGAGAAACGGCTGACCGGATCGATGTATTCCGTGCATCCGGAGGCATCGGCGCTGCACAAACCAGCTGGACCGTCCGGACTGGGGATCCGATTATTGACACCGCCGTAGCCGATAGTCTTAAGATAGGAAACCGGACAGCTATAATCATTATTATCGACCAAGCATTTGCGGCTATTGGTACAATCCTGGTCCGAGAAACAGACCGGACCGGCTGATTCGTTGGAACCGGAAACATTCTTGATCTGGCCATCGTCATTTAAATCGCAGCGCTTGACCGCCGCCAGGAACCAAGCTTTATTGCCGCCCGTAGTGGCGTTGCGGTAAACGCAAACATTCAGCCCCGGGTCGCGGAAATAACTGAGCGAGCCATTGTCATCCTGCCACTTGCTACAGCCGACTTCACTCGTCTTACATAAAGATTGGTCATAAGTATCTGGATTGTTCTTCTTATAGATATCAGTGAAGTACCAATTATTACCCTGCTTCTGAGCTTGGCCCAAGCGGGCACAGCCCTGGTCGGCACTATTACATTGCTTAGCCGGATCAAAGACGGCATACATGATGCTATCGCGTGCTATTTTGACGCAATCCGGCTCACTATTATCGCAAGCGCCGTTATCATTAAGGTCATTGAAAAGCCTGCTATCATAGGGGCTATAATTCTGGGTATTGATCATCATTTCGCAGCCGACGGCCGAATCCTGGCAGAGACGGCTGAACTGACGGAGATTGTTGGCTACCTTGGCACGATCAGTATAAACGGAACAGCCGAGATTATAATCCGCTCCTTGGAAACGATCGAACATGTCGTAATAGCAGATATCCGGAATCTGGCTGGAATGGCTGACGAGGTAATACTTATCGCTGATTTCTTGCAGGACCAGATTGTCGAGCCGGAAATCGTTATTAGCCCTGATCACCAAGCGTTCTGACGGAGTCACCGCGTGGCCAAGGCTGAGCAAATTGACTTGATAAGCGTGCCAATCATTATCGCCACGGATAGTCAGGCTGGGTTGGTTTTGTCCGCCCGGACCGAAATAACTCGAGGCGGATCCGTCTGTAAAATAAATACCTAAACCAGTATCACTGGCGGCTTTGGCCAAGAATCTTATCACATAGGCTGACGACTGGTTCAAGGAACTTCCTAAAGTGGCGGCAATCGTTCCCCCCGAAGCTGAAGAATCAAAACGCAAGGAGTGGCCGTCTTTATTGATCGAATCCAGGCTCGAAGTAGCTGTCCCGCCAGTAGTTGCCCAATCACTCGTGCCGTTTTCAAAATCATAAGAAGCGACCAGGCGCAGATTATTGCCGCGATTGCCATTATATTCGCGACAGCCATTATCAGCGGCAGCGCATTTAGTGCCCTCGCTGGGGATGGCTTTATAGAGACAAGCCTGTTGCTGATCGTCCCACTGGCCGCCGTTCAGACAGGAATAACAGACATTATTTCCGGCATCCCAATGCTGATAATCGGCATGGTTACAATCGGCTTCAGACAAGGTCGGATCGACATTCTTTTCGGACAAGCGGAAAGTCTTACAATCATCAGAACAGGATACGGTCCGCGATAGCAGATGATAAGACACGTCGCTAGCATTGTTACCATAGAACTGGCGGCAATCCGGATTATAATTGGCATCGCCGGGAGCGGCGCTGAAAATCGTGGCGTTGCAGAGATCGCTATCATCAGCGGTCACATAAAGGCCGTTCGTATCTTTTCTCAGGCTTAAAGCTTGTAACTGATAGCCGCTCTCGTTGCTATTGCGCCAGACATAGAAATCGCCGCAACGATCCGGATCCGGCTTGATGCATTGCTTCAGGGAAGAATAATATTCTTTTTGTTCCCCGCCCTGGCTGACGGTATCCAGGTTGGTAAATTCATTACAGCCGACAGCCGTCGCCGAACAGGTCCGGCTGGTTCCAGGAATCAGGTTTTCGCTGGCGGCTGAATTGAAATAAGTGATCTTGGAAACATAGGCGTCATAGCCGACGCATTCGCCGGGACAATAATCCGAAGCGACCACTTGGGCCGGGATGGCAAAATTATCCAAAGAGGAATAGAGCTCGCAACCGGCTTCGTCCTTATTGCATTTGCGCGCGAAAGTCGAACAGATACTGGGCGCATCCGCTTTCAAAGTATAATCATTCGTGCCAGAGCCGACGCTGGTATAACAACTGGCTTCCAGATAAGGCGGGATCACCCGTTCATAAACCTGATAAGCGCCATAAAGCCGAGCACCGGTATCATAATCGCTGACTTCGAGCTTGAGATTCTTGACGTAGAAATCCAGCTTATTGTTATCGCTCCTGGAGGCTTGGATATAGAATTCGGGGTCATTGATGGCGTCGGCGGCGGTCTTGGTGAAAGTCAAATGTTGCCAAGAATCCTTGTTGATCGTCTGACCGGCCGTTGACGGTATATTATTGGATAAGCCGATCCATAGCTTTATTTGATCGCCGCTAGCCAGATAGACATCAGCGCTTAAAGTATAAGATTGACCGCTCAAGAAAGAGAAATTATCCGGCAAGAGCGAATGATCGGCATCGGAGTAAAGATTGAGATCGGTGCTGGTGGCGCTTAGATGGATCATCTTGCCCCCGCTTTCACTGCCTAAAGCGAAAGTGTCTAAGATTTCGGCCTGGCAGTCGCCAGAAGCGCCGGATAGGGTTTTGAAACTCCAATCATTAAGGGCGGCACCCGCGCTCGCGCAGGCAGTCGATATCGAATCGCCGATATTGTCATTGCCAAAACCAGAATTCATCACCAGGTTGCTTCCCCAGCTCGGCTTGACGCGAAGCAAGTTAGTGCAACCTTCTTCAGCAGCCGAACAAGTTCCGGCCTTACCATTCAAATACACCTGTTTAGCCGCCGCCCAAGCGACTTTATTATTAAGATTATCATAAGTCCCGAACCAAGAGTAAGCTTGGCAACCAGCGTTGTCAGCATTACAGCTTCCATAATCCAGGGTATTTTTCAAATATGATGCCGAGACGCCATTATCCTTAGTAAAGGCCTGGCAGGTATTATAGACCGGGTCGCAGGAGTCGTGGCCGAAAGACCAAGTCCGTTTTTCCGAATCGCAATAACCATAGGCATCACAGCTGCCGTCCGCTCTTTCTTTGATACAGGTCTGCTCGTCAGCGCAATACTCTTCGCCCCGAGTAATACTTAAAGAGCTGGGCGTGGCTGGAATGTCGCCTTGAGCGGATTGGCCGGGAACGATCTGAGTAGTCTGGATCTGGCCGCCGACGCCCATTTTTCGACAATAATTCAAAGGCGCCTTCAAGACCCAATTCGGATCAACCAAGCCCTCGCACCAGGCCTGATCACGGACATCGAATTCATTGCCGAATTGATTATAGTTATCATTAGGATCGAAACAAGAAACCAGATCAGCTAAGGTCGCTTTCTTGTCAAACTTTTGAATCTTATTGATCGCCTCTTCCCAGCCGAGCGGCAGGATCCGATACTTTATCAGGATGCTGATACTGCGGGGATTGAAAGCATTGCTATTCTGGCTGTCTCCGGAAAAGAGCCAATCCTTATTTAAGAAATTATCATTCATGGCCTCGGCCACGGTCTGTTTCTGGCTGACCGCCTGCAAGAAACGGTCATCGATGACACAGTCGGTCGGACCCGGATTCTTGGGATCGACACAGAGGCTTAATTTTTCTAAGACGCTATAATCAGCCTGGGTGGCGAATTGGGGCTTGATCAGGCTGGAAGCGGCTTCTTGGACATTGCCTTCGCCATAAACGGTCGGAGCGCAACTGGAATCGGTAAGCGGATTACAATTGGCCAGATCGCCCTGGCTATTACTTCCGCTGCTCCCGGATCCACCGGAGCCGCTTGAAGATGAACTCTGCTTGACTTTACCACCCAAATTCGACATCAACTTATTAAAAGCGGTCAAAGCGGCTTGATTAATAAAAATATTGGCGGCGTCGATAAAAGCATCGCCGGTATATTTGCCAAAATTATCCAGATACATCTGGCCCGAAGCTTCGGTATCCAGCCGGGATTTATTCGGAATGCTTATTAGATTGCCGGCAATATTGCGCTTGTCGGTATAACCCTGGCCGATGCTTGCTTGCAAGGTTTCATTAGCTTTCTTTTCTGCCTCCTTGCTAAGAAGATCACTCCGTAAGCTTAAAGCAATTCCCAGATCATTGGAAACCGGGTTAAAAATTTGGGGCAGGGTTTCGCTTAGATAATTCGGACGCTCATAATCGGCCAAGCGGTCATAGGCGGTCTGCCAATTCTTAACCATCTGAGTAACAGTACAATTAGGGGCGGCGGGCTTATTCACCTGAGCCAAACCTAAAGAAATCTTTAACTTCACATCCAAAGATGAGGGCTGGCAAGTGGCGATCGGCCGGCTGCTCAGAGCTTTTTTTTGTTCATTGATCGGCTTCATGGCCGAATTATAGTCTTTCTGACAAGCTGTCTGACAAGAAGCGGTAGCCGACTCCTGTGATTCATAAATAGGGTCTCCATTACTACCAACGCCGGTTACGGCAACCGGTTTAAAAGCACAGGCCGACAAACAGTCTTGTTCTTTATCATATGTCGCCGACTCCTGTTTACCAATTTCTTCCATCTTCTTAGAATTTTCTTCGCTAAAATCATTGACGAATTCTTCGACAAAGGCGCCGCCGCTCTCGTTGGCGAGGTCGCCAAAATAAACGTCCCAATTCTTGGCTTGGAATAAAGGCTGCTGACCCCAATCGCCCGAACCTAAAGCCGTGGCATAATCATAAGCAACCTTATTTAAGGCGGTTCTTAGGGTTATTTGAAAAGCTTTGGAGCCGGCTTTGCTTATAACAGTTTTCAAAGTGTTCCACAGCTTTTGAAAAAAAGTTTGAGTAATGCTAGGAACAGAAGCAACCTCGGTGGAAACTACGGCGCCTTGGGCTTGAGAATATCTGATGTCAGTTAAAAAGACCGACGATAACAAAAAAAACAATCCGGCTATCAAGACTGCTTTTTTTATGCCAAAAAACCAGTGCGTTTTACCGGCTATTTTTAGCTTGGCCTTATAATTTTGAGACATTTTATTATAAAAAGTTTATTGAGATTGGCTAGAGGTTGAGCTGGCCACTTCGTCCAGTTTAGCCTGGAGCATTTCTTGATAAGCCTGAAGCAGGTCCGGATCGCTAATCTTATCTAAAGAAGTCTTATCAGCACCATTATCCAATAAGAGCTGGCGTAATTCCGAAGCCGTAATCTGACCGTTAACCAGCCTCTCTTCGACTGTGGTCGAAGCGCTGGTTTCGGCGCCAGTCGGCAAAGTCGTTTCCTGGATAATAGTCGAGGTTACAGTCTGAGCCGGCGGCTGGACTGCTTCCAGGCCGCATTTCTGACCGGCCGGGCAATTCGGATCCGTCCCGTTCTTGGTCTCTTGGCCATCCGGAAGGCCGTCGCTATCTGAATCCGCCAAATAAGGCGAAGTATTATAAATATTTAATTCTTCATAATCGGTCAGGCCATCGCCGTCCGTATCCTTGGTCGTATCAGTGGTCGTGGCCGCCGGTTGGCGCTCACTTTTAGGAACCGAAAAGGGGCCGCTCACCCGCGCTTGGAATTGCCAGGCCCAAAAGATGATCACGGCCAAACCTAAAACCGCCAAGGAAATGACGGCAATCTTTTGTTTCTTGGGTAGAGAGTTATTATCCGGCTGAGGATTTTGGGAATTAAGCGACGCGGGCTGGCTCGGAAGCATAGGCTTTTTTAAAAAACCGTTTCGCTTTTTATAAGCGAAAATACAATCTAAAATAAAGTCTTAATCTGAGCTTATTATAACATAAAAGACCCGAGGGCGGCAAATAATTGGCGCCAATCCGCCAAGCTTAAATCCTCGGCTCGAATCTTAGGATCGAAACCCTTATAAGCCAAGGCTTCTCCCAGGCCAGCCGACTTCAAATCCAGGCCGGCTGCCAGGTTATTCTTGAGCATTTTACGTTTAGCACTGAAGCCGATCCGGACTAAACGGAAAAACCTGGCTTCTTGTTCCGGATTAGGAAAGGCCGGACCGCTTGGATACGGTTTGATCCGGATAATCGCGCTCTCAACTTGAGGCGCCGGCCAAAAAGCCGCCGCTGGAACCGTCTGGATTATCTCGGCCTGAGCATAATATTGGACTGAGACGGCCAAAAGGCTCATCTCGCCGGGCTGGGCCACGATCCGCTCGGCTACTTCTTTCTGTAAGAGTAAAACTAATAACTCCGGCCGCCACTCGGCGCTTAAAAACTGGCGCAAGAAAAAAGAGGAAATATTATAAGGCAGATTAGCAACGACCTTATAGGGGCGAGCCTGGCCGATTGATCCTGGATGATCCGCTTTAGCTTCAAAGGGCAGATCAGACCAAGTTAATTTCAAGACGTCCTGATTAATAATCGTGATATTATCAACCGCCTGGGCTTTCAAGCCAGTCTGGAGAAAAGCGGCCAGCTGGTCATCTAGCTCGACCGCCGCTACTTGCCCGGCCGCTTGAGCCAGGCGAGCCGTCAAAAAACCTAAACCCGGGCCGACTTCCAAAACTTGGTCGGTTTTTTTTAAATCAGCCGCCCGGATGACAGCTTCGTAAATCGTTTCGTCGATTAAAAAATTCTGCCCCTTGGAACGGCTGGGCTTGATCTTATAAAGACGGCAAAGCTCTTTAGTTTTAACTAATAAGTCCATCAAAAAAAAGTTTAAAAATAGTTTATCAGCCTGATGCTAAGCTCGAAATCTGGACCCGGCAAATGGCTGCGGGCCAGAATTTAGCACTTTGGTTTTGGAATTCGATCCCCCACAGGTCCACTGGTTGACTTTTTTCAAAAACAGCTTATACTAATAGTAGCACTAAATTCTGACTCAATATTCACTCAACTTTTGCAAACCGCAAAGATCCCCTTTCCAGGGGATTTTTTGTTATGCCAATTTACTTTACCACTATATTCACGAGCCGGCCTTTGACAAAAATTGTCTTGACGATCTCTTTATCCGCCAACCACTTTTTAACGTCCTGATTATTCAGGGCCGCGGCTTTGGCTTCAGCTTCAGAAATATCCGCCACGACCGACAGGGTGGCGCGTAATTTTCCATTGACTTGGACCACCAGGGAAATGATTTCATCCTTGATCAA
>Ga0265297_10004763_pt1 | contig 21657 bp, 48 predicted proteins | sample Munlanlwell13791_FD_192502 | JGI IMG/M metagenome (GOLD analysis project Ga0265297, IMG submission 192502) | Leachate microbial communities from a municipal landfill in Southern Ontario, Canada - Leachate well 137-91 | ecosystem: Engineered > Solid waste > Landfill > Unclassified | place... | reverse complement strand
GATGGTATGGTTTTCGTAGTCAAAGAAGTCCGCCGTCCCCGTCGCGTTCGTCCCGTTCTGGATTGGGTTGGTAATCTGCACGTTGGAAATCACGGGGATATAATTGCTCATGGTTATATTCGGGGTGTAGTTCATCGCGGAGGTGTAGCTGTCGTTGGCGAAGGACCAGCAGGAGATATTCACGCCGGGGTTGTAGGCGTTCAGGTTGTATGAAACGTTCCATATCGTCCCGTTCGCGTATGCGGTGTTGGATTGGTTGAAGCTCCCTATTATTGTCCCGTTCAAGGCGATGCCCTGCTTCACGTCGAATACCGCCACGTCGTCGTTCGTATAATTCACGCCACAATAGACCGTCGTGTTCTTGTAGATGGTAGCCGGTCCGAGGGATGAGGAGTTTATCGCAGGCGCGGCACTCGTGGTGTAGTATTCCGTAATCGTCAGGCTATCATTCGCCCCTATGAGGGTGTAGTTAAGCGGAACTTGATAACCGGAGAACGCCGTTCCGCTTGTAATATTTACTTCCACCCTATACCCGCAGGTGTTCCCCTGCCCGTCGTCGAACGTTCCCGTTTCCACGTTGCCGTATTGGATGGTCGGGGCGAGATGGGAGGTCGCTATGAATTGGTAATCTATCTCTTGGAAAAATGTATTTCTTACGGAAGTGCAGGGGTAGGAGTTGGCGGTATATACGTCTGCGGAAATATACGTAAGCAACGCGCCGTTCATCCTGTAAGCGTCATTGACGGAGTTGTTGCGCTGAACTGAAAACAGATGGTAATCCGCCGTGTTCCAAGTGAAGGTTCCCTGCGTCGCCGGATTTATCCCGAACTGCTCATTATACCCGACGTTGTTGGATTTGTATTGCACGGAGTAGTTGTGGGTTGCATCCCCCACATCGCAACCCGTGGATGGCGTGGTAGACCAACCCGCCGCCGCAGCCGAAGCCCCGGTCTGTGATGAGTTCCTTCTATCGTAATAAGTATAATTCACCCCGAAGGCGGTGTTTCCGTAGGCATATGAAGCCGAACCACCCTGCAACAGATGCCCGGTTGCGACGGTGAGGGAGTTCGTTCCTCCCGAAGAATAGTAAAGCCCGGTGCTGTTCAAACTCGCCCTGTAAGAATAATCGTCGCCCCACGGGAATACCTGCGTAATGTTCCCGAAGTTTGCGTGTGAGCAGTTCCCGTAGGCATACATCCCTATCGTTCCCGCCGTGAGGGTTGTGTTAATCCAAACCCACGAGGAATTGTCGAACCATAGGGAATAGTTAAGGGTTGTTGAGGGCCACCACGCCCAACCCTCTATCCGCTTCCCGGCAATCTCCGGGATAAGGTCGGTTGCTGTTTCCCAATCCGTTCTTTCGTATTTAAGCCGGATGGTGTAGGTGCTTCCAACGTTCATAGAAGCGTAGTCCAGCGCATACCAATCCAGCACCGGGGTATCGTCGTATAGAACCTTATCCACTATGCTTTCGTTATAGAATACGGTTTTGTTCTTTGAAACATTCCCGTCGTAAATTGAATAGTTCCTTTCCACTATTTTATATACGTTCCTCGGAACGGGAACCACACGCGTTTCCCATACCTCCGCGCCGGAATAGGAAACGTGTCCGCCAACATACCTTCCTATTATTGTCCGGGCGTCCAGGGGGGCATCCGGGGTAATTACAAGATTTAGGTAGCAGGTTGTAAGCCCGCAATCCGTCAGGTTCATCTTGCCCCCAACCATCCTGTAAGCGTTGGTGAGTTCCACATGGGCTACATCAACCCCAGATGCCTTCAAAACCGCAAGATTGTCGCGCGGGTATGAGATTGTGCTTGCTTGGGAGAACACGCAGGAAATCGCAAGTATAAGCGTTATAAGGCATATCTTGTAGTTCATCAATAACCGCCCCCTCCCTTGCCCGCATACATTACCGCGCCAATTATGAAGCCCATTATCGCCGTTATCTTCGGCAACCAATTAAGGATTAATACTGTAATTGGGAAATTAACCTCTGTCCCCGCCAACGGGGAACCCGCCGCATACATCGCCTCAAACATATTAGCAAAGTTAGCGGATACGGGAATGAGGATGATTACCAGGAATATCGCAATAATAAACATGACCGGGTGGGTGGGGAGCATAAATGCGCTGATTATCGCAACCACGCAGACCATAAAGACAAAGAAAGCCAGCAGGCCGTCCATTCCTTTCAGGGAGGCGATCCCCGCGTCCAGGGTTCCCATCGCCTCCGCGTTCCCGCCGAACATGGGGATAGTCGCCACCTCCGCCCTGAACGAGCCGACAAGGTAATAGACCATGAACAGCGTCATTGCTCCTGCTATGAACAAAACGAGAACTCCTATCATGTCCATTACGCTTCCCTTCATTTCTTCTTTCGCCTCAAATAATCCAGGCTCGTCCTCATCATGCCCTTGAATGCCCGTGTCCCTTCTTTCTTCCCGTAGAGCTTCACCAAATCCTTATACTCCTTCTTGGTGTCGAACATCATTTGCGCCTCTTTCCCTTCTTGCGTTTCTTCTTTCCTCCGCTAACAATTCCCCTCGCCCATTCGGCTCCGCTTACGAACTTCGGGGCTTTCTTTATTTTATACCCCGTAACTATGCCCAGCAGGGACGGTTTGTATTTGGTTGGGAGCTTGCGCTTCGTGGATAAGCCCCGGCTACTTCCGCCAGCAAAACCTAATTCCCACGGAAGTCCACCTCCTTTGCCTGGTGGCGGCGGAGGTGGAGGTGGCGGAGGAGGAATGACTATGCCCGTTATTATTGTGCTTGTTGCGGTTGCCGTAAGCCCTATGTCCGCGAGTTTGGGTATTTCTATCTGCCCGGAAGAAACATCAGTAATCGGGTTCTGCGCAGTTTTCGGTATTGTTATCGAAGTTAGTTTTACAATCTGCGCCTGCGGTTGTTTTACTGCCCTTTCCTGCACTTCTGAAATTCTTAATGCGGGTTTTGATAATTGCGACATTATTGATTTTGAGGTTATTCTGGTGTTTGTTGCCGTAGCCGTCTTTGGCATTTGCCTGAATATTCCCTCCTGTTTTATCTTCGGGGTTGTCCGGGTTATCTCGAAGGAGGTAGTCGTTGGTTTTGTTATTGCGGAAACTATCCCCGCGCCCCCTATCGTGCCTGCCATGAGTTTCCCTATATCAACCCCCGCCTGCGCCGTCTTTTCAGATGCGACGATGGCTTTCATGGTTGCCCCTATTGTCCCTTCTGAAATCTTTGGGAGGGTTAAAAATTTGGTTTTCATTAGAACGGAACCGCCCCCAGATGTTCCTCCGCTCATAAAGCCGCCAGCAGAAGGTCCAACGATTCCCATCCCACGCCTTATTCCAGCCCCCGCAGTTGTTTTTATAGCAGGTTCTATCGGAATTATTATGCCCTCCAATGGAATTGTGTATGCCTTCCCGCTATACGGAGAACCAACCACAACCATTCCGCCAACCGCCTTCGTGGTCCCCTCTCCGCTAATCATCCAATCATTAAGCAGGGGAGAGTTCTTCATGAATCCCTCCGCACCCATCTTCTCGAAGTTGGTTGCATCCCGGACCAATCCATATGTGGAGGAATAAGATGGCGTTCCTTTCCCAAGCACAAGAAGCTCCACATCAGAACGCGGATAATACACCGGCCCTTTTGCGGTATTGGAAACCGTAGCTGGAATATCAAAACCAACCATCGCCTTTCCTTCCCGAAGCTGGAAGCCAACGCTGTCTATCGAGAAACCACGAACATTATAGCCATACATATCAAAGTCTTTGGTTAGTGTTCCTTTCCCTATCCCCACAAACTTTCCCGGTTCGCCCTGGACTATCCCCTGCCCCCCATAGACGGAAGCAAGCTCATCATCAGGAACCAATGAACTCTTTCCGCTAAACACGCTGTATTTATCAGGAGAGATACGAGCATACTCGTCAGGAATAAGTTGCCCGACATCGGTTCTATAACGCGACATGGAGGTGAATGTTCCACCCTGCGGTTCTTCGAGTTGTATAAGTTCTATCTGCTTCGGCATCTTCCTAGATGCAATAAATCCACTCACCCCACGCGAAGCGACTTCCGCAGGCGCACCCCATAGGTTCATCCCGAGATAACCCGGAAGAATCGTCTTAACCAGCGTGCTTGTTCCTAACGCGGCTTGTGGGATAAATGTCCCTGTCCTAGCACTTCCGGCAAATCCAAGCGCATATGTGGTTAAACCCACTCCGGCGAGGGTTCCATAAGCTACTGCGGTCTGGGCATATTCTTTTTCCAACGGGTTTAACGGCATCCCAAGCCAACCCTTCGCAGATATGCCAAAGGCAGGGGCAACCCTAACGGCCAGCTTCGCCCCGGTTTCAGGCGCGGTAAGGAAACTCTCCACCGTATTCGAGAAAAAATCAGAGCGTGCGGCTTCCACAGATAAACGTATGCCGAATCTTTGGGATTCAGAAAATAATCGCAGATTCGGGATTGGATCCAAACCTAGCTTTGAGGTATCAACCTTATCCAAATCTGATTTTATTTTCCTATACGCCACACCGCCCCAACCTAATATGCTATCCTCTATACTTTTATCCAACGGAGTAAGCCAGCGTTCCATAGCCGTAGGTTCTGCGGGTGCTTGCTTCTGTTCTGTTGTTGTTATGGTGAATCCAGGCAAAAGTTCATTCTTGCTCAATATCCTTTCTCCTGTTTGCGTCCTTGCAGAAAGGGCCATGATAGGATTCCAAGAACCCGTCGCAAGGTTGCTTACGCCCATGTCTATTCCATATCCCGTTTTCTCCCATGCCTTCCCGACAAACGGATGAACTACGGGTTGGTTTTCGAATGGATTGAATCCTGCGATGCTCTTTCCGCTTGACGGCCCCGCCAATGCGCCTATCTCGCCCTCTACCGTTCTTTCTATCTCCTTTCCGTAGTAGTCTGTCGTTACTTTCGTCGTCTTCCCTCCTTCTATCGTCGTGGTAGTGGTGTAAGGCATCCCGGAGAAAATAAGCGAGCTTGCCGTTCCTTGCATAAGCCAATAATCGGGGACAGTTTGATTCAGTTTTGAAAGCAGGTATGGCTTCACCTGCTGGCCCGCTTCGGTAAATTCCAATTCAAATCCTTTCTCCGTTGATTTTGGGGGCTTCACATATCCCTCGAAAACCATGTCCGCGATTATGCTTTCTGTCTGCAATTCCCTCTGCTTTGGGGAAACCCCAACTCCCTTCGGCTCCTTCTTCTGTATTAATGAGTTCAGCAAAACATCATCGCCATAATAGGCGACACCGCCAGCACCAGCTACGCCTACCTCCGTTTTGTAGCCAATGTTCTGCGTGGTGTATTCCCCGCTTGCAATCCTCGCCTCCATTTGTTTCTTCGCGGCGGTTGGCGTTTGCCATGACGCGGAAGGCTCGAACATATACGCGGGGGTTTTCCTGGAGGGAGTTTGCAGATATTTTGAAGGGGAGATGTCCGGCGCAGTTTGGTAATATTCATCCGAAGAAGCATTATATTCGAGGGGAGTGTAGTAGCCATATTTGTCTATCTCCTCGCGCATCCGTTGGTTTTCGCTTTCAATTTGCGCGGGAGTGAGCGCAACCTTCCCCGCCCCGGCGTGCGTGATTGTTACGGTTTGCCCCTGCGCGGTCTTCTGGGTTGTTGTCCGCGAGGATGAAGGAGAAGAATAAGGGCCCGTGCCGCGAAGTTCAGAAAGCGAACTTGCATAACTTCCGGTCCGCGCCTTATACGCTTCCTGTTCCGCGCTTGGCATGTGGGGATTAAGTAAGTAACATTTATAAAACTTCTTTTAGAAAGGGGTGAGCATGGCAGCGGAACAAGCAATCGTGGGCATTTCGATGCTGGCTATCGGCTTCTTATGGTATTCAAACGAACTCACGAAACGGGGGAACGCGCTCTGGGGGCAGGCGTTCCAGATGATTTCCTTCATGTTCATGCTCGTTGATTTCACGGTGATGGTCCAGATGTTCCGCGCCGAGGCGTTGTTCGACATGGAGGATTTGGTCTTTCAATCCCTCTGGACCATCGTGTGGATATTGATGTGGGTCCTGCTCGGCCTCTGGTTCTTCGACCTGATAATAAAGTTTGCGAAGTCGTTGGGGAAGCCGAAGGAAACGGAGAGGGTAGAGCGCATAGGTGGAAACTCTTATGGTGCGCAATAAGACAATCTTCGATGATGGGAAGGTGATGCGCGTCCCTGCGGAGATGCGCGACTACCTGAACGAATTGCACGGGCAGACGGGGATACCCATCCCGGCAATCATGCGGAAGATTGCGGAGATAAGACCGATAACTGCGGAACGGAGAAAATAGTTATTGCAGGACCTTCTTATATTTTTTATCGCTCCCCGCCAACGGGTTGAAATTCATATCGAAGTTCGCCGCGTTCCTCCCGATGTTCGACAACATGCTCTTTTTCTGTGGTGTTCCTTTCCTCGGGAACACGCTTGCCCGGGCATCGGAACGCGCTCTCGACTTCATCGCGCTCAATCTCGCCTTCTGGAACTCCTCATCATAGGCGGCTTTCTCCGCGCTCCTGGTGATTGCACGCTTCTTCTCGGCTTCCTGCATGTCGTGGAATTTCTTTCCCGCGAACTCTTTTGCCTTTTCAAAGAAGCCCATAGAGATTACCTCAAATTCTTTTCATTCCCAGCGTGCGCGGATTGATGACAGCATATTTCCTCTTTCCTGTTTTCCGATTCGTAACTTCGAACACAGAAGCGTCAAAACCATAATTCTTATAGACGCCATGTGCGTATCTCCCAGCCGCGCTTTTTGTTTTAAATTCTTTGTTGCCCATCATAATCCCCTCTGTCCGCTCCTGATTATCTTCGCCATCCTCGTGGCGTTCGGTTGAGTGTTTCCTGAAAGATTTTCCCTGTATCTGTCGGAGAAATAGTAGCCCCACTTGTGCGAGCCGATTGCCGCAGTTGTCCGCATGGTTATCTCCTTCTCTTTTTTTCCGCCCAAGCGATGCTCCCCTGAACATAAGAATTGAAATGCTCCGTTCCCTTCGTCTTTAATGCCTTTTTCTTATCGGCCCACGAAGGCAATTTCTCCCCAGGGTAGTATTGCGTTACTCCATTTATCCTTCTTGGCATGATGCATCACCCATACTCAATAAACCAAAAGTGTATGTCGCAACAAAGGCACTCAAAACCTCCGCAGAACCATGCTTTTTCATTAGGGCTTTGATTTCCTCTTTACTGCGCATACTCTCCACTTATTTCAATAAAATTTATAAAAGTGTGGGTTACAAATTTAGACAACCTTCTTCTTTTCCATACATTCTTTGCATAGAAAAAGTGAAAAACCATAACATGAAGGTCCGTAAAAACAACATACTTTTTCTGATGAACCACATTCATAACAAGTTATCAATCATTTCACCTTCTTGCTTTCTGCTTCTATTTTCTCTATTGCCCTCCATTTCCCTTCTCCAAGATATTCCGCTTTGAACACAAGATATTTTCCGTCCTGCATGAGCAATCCCGATTTAGAAATAAGCACATCTCCCTTCGTTAAATAAACGACTATGCCTTCAAACTTCATAAGAATCCCTCACCGGTGCATCCAAGCGTCTATAACCAAAATTCATACTTCCACCCATTTCCCTTTTTTATTTTTTGCCATAATCTTGAAGTCGTGCTCTGAACACAAATATAACTCCAAACAATCATCTTGAATTGCCACATCACATCCATTCGTGCAAATCATCTTCCCACATAAATCACAAGTTCCTTCTTTATCCTCACCACATCCAGAACATTTACTCATAGGAACGCCTCCACATCGCTGTCCTGGTGAAAAGAAGAAGACGGGGTTTTCACCCCGCCCATGCCCTCCGGGAGTTGGGCATGTGTTTTCACATCGTTCCATTTTCCGTCTGCGGATATATCCAAAGAAACCAAGCATCTCTTTCCTACGAGCATCCCCATCTTGTATTTCTGCCCGACCTTCGGAGTGAAACCACAAGCGCGGAAAATATCCCAGAGCTTGCTTTTCTCCGAAAGCTTGTCGGAAGAAAGTTCCGTGAATTTCCTTCCGCTTTTTGTTTCCTTCCAGGTATGCCTCCAAAAGAAGCCGGATGGGTTGGAAAGCTTTTCACCGGAAACGTATTCACAGACATACGTCCCTGGTTTTATCGGCTCCAACTCCGGCCCGGAACTCGCTTCGATTTCCTCATTCATCCCATCTCCAAGTTTCTCCACCGTTTCCTTCATTTCATTCATCTCCTCACTTTCCTTTACGGAGTTGTGAGCTTGATTGCAATTGCTATGGATACAAATGCTAAACACATCCCAGAAAGAATCCACATTAATATTTCCCATTTATCAGGTGCATTAAATTTCCTTTGAATTTCCTGGCAATACGCCAAGTTATACCTCATCATTTCTGCCATCAACCCGAGGGCGGTTTTATCTATTTCTTCTGGGAATAATTTATTTGTTTTGGTAATCTCATTAACAAGCATATCCAACCCAACACCATAATTATTCGCCTTCTTGTTCCTTCCAACCGCAACTATATCCACATCAACTCTTTTTTCACCAACCATATTTATTCACCTCATTTGTCGTTTAAAAACTTTTGCCGACACCTCCCCGCCACTAAACCGTATCAAGATAAACAACCCCGCATTTTTCACAAAGCCACCCGTAAGCGATGTCGGGCCTTACCCCATTCGCCATCAGCTTCCGAAAACATACCCAACCATCCTGATCGCGTTTTAGTTTGCTATCACAAATCTTGCACCTATCCATAATTACCACATTAAAGCAGGATGCACATACCCAAAACCCTTTTACAATTTGGGCAAAAAGGAAGCAGAACCGTATGCCTTGCTCCACAAGAACAGGTCACCATACCAACAACATCCCAGGAAAAGTATCTGCTTTTCTCGGCTACAACCACATCATCTTTTTCCTCCATCACAATCAACTCCATTACTAATGTAATTAGTTAAATAATACATTTAATAAACCCTCCATTCCACACAAACATTACATTAACTACGACGCATAAGCCGAAATCGTGTGTAAGTATGTATAATAAATATTTCTTTCTATCTATCTAGTTACGAAATAAGTAAGTATAGTATACTTACCTATTTTTAAAATGTTGCCTGCCTTATTTTTTTTAGAGGTGTGTAAGTATGCACAAACCATACCGAACCAGGGACGAGATGCTCCACAGATATAATGTGACTTTAAACCCGGAATTAGTAGATGAGCTAAGGGAGTTCGGAAAAATCCATAATCTATCTGCCTGGTTGAATGAACGAATCCGGCTCTATGTTCTTGATTTGAAGGATTACGCTATACTCATGTGCAATGCTCCGCATCCGACCGGAGCCGGGCGTTGCAATGCGGCTATGGTTCCTCGTGGCTGGAAGGAGGAACATGATTTGATTTGCCCAAAGTGCGGCCATGACCACAAAGGGCAAGACCTCCGGCTCGTTCTTGACCAGAGCAAAATGAATGTTGTCCAACAAAGATTAATTACTGCGAAGGAGGCGGAGAAGGAGGCCGACGACGTTCTCCGCACTCTATAATATCTACATCTATATTCTCTGGTTTTTTTTCTTTTTCCTTTTGCCTAAACACAATTTCTTTCCCGAGCCGTTCCACTATCTCCCGATATTTACTTTCAGTTTCGGAATCCAAACGCGAAAATCTAAAACTGAACCAGAATGTTTTAGTCCCCTTTAATACATTAATTTCATGGCCTGTGGAAATGTCCGCAACTTTGGATCGTCCCTCCCCCTTTTCCGCTATCTTCTCATTAGTTTTCAAATACCAGGGGTCCGAGCAGAAGGGGTTCCTAACATTCGGGACCATCACCACAGCCGCACCACGCTCCGGCACGAATATCCAGCTTCTTAATCTGTGGTTCCTCAACGCAGAATCCAGGCTCCTCATCCTCGGAATACAGAGGATGATAAACTTATTCTTCTTCCTGCATACGGCGGAGAGCCGGGTAAAGAAGATATTCTCGGATTTGAAGTGCTCCTTATTATATGCTATATTAACGGCTTCGTCTATCACAATTGCCTTCACGTCGGAGTGGATAATAAGTTCAAGAACGTTCTCCACCGTCGGATTCACCACGACGTTCCGTTCAACGGTGAAGTTCTCATCCACCGCCTTCGCTATCTTCATCGCCAGCGAGGACTTCCCCGAGCCTTCCGGGCCTGTGATCGCCATCCAATAGTCGTTATTCGCCGCCAGCCGCTTGTTTATCCCGAGTGCCAGCCGTTCCAATACCTTTCTCTCTGGTGCGCCTTCCAGCCCATCTTCGTATTCCTCGTCTTCCTCATCCAAACTCATCCCTCGGTCAATACATTCTTCTCCTGGTCGGCATACGTCGAGCGTGTCGTCGTCTTAATCCCCAACCCGTGCTTCGATTGGCATTTGCACAGAAGCCGGAAGAAAGACGTGAGCTTGTCTATCTGCTCCCTTCTCATCCTGTATAACCCCTCGCGTTTCTCCCTTCCCGAGTTCTGCCACCCGACGGCCTGCCGTGCAACCTCGTCGCGGATAATCCGGCATTCATCCCGCAGGGAATAGAATTCCTTAACCTCCTTCTCCTTGCAATCCCCCTCGAAGTTTATGAAGCAAATCTCTATGAGCATCAGGTATTCATCCACGAGGGAATACCCTCCGGCGCGAATCATGTTTGTTAAATTCTCCTGAATCCGCCTCTCTGCGTCGTTAATCCAGGCAAATTTATCAATCGTCCTGTTCCATTCGGAGAGCTTCAGCCGTTCCTTCTGCGGTGCTTCCTCATCCACGAAATCACGCCGGAAGCTCGGGCATCCCAGGTATATTATTCGCCGCCGTCTGTGCCGCAGTTTCCGCGACGTTGCAGACAATCTGCATGTTCGACAGCCCGTCCTTTATCCACATGAACCCCACGACAGTAATCAGCACGACAAGGACAAGCCCAATCATCGGAGCCCACTCCTTCAGCATACTCATAAATTTGTTGGAATACAGGGAGTTTATGTTCGAGAGTTCTGTCATGACGAGGTTAGCAGAGCTTTCGTCAATGGCAGGGCGGAAGAATATCGACTCCTGCCCCTGCATCAGCGCAAGCCCCTCCCTGAACTGCTCCAAATCCTGCGGGTAAGTCCCCGCGCTTTCCTCCGTCGTGTGCGCCTTCTTGTATGCCTCGTTCGCCTTCTCTACGATATAGTCGGCGGTGAATCGGCGGGGCTTGAAGGCATACGCCTCATCCCTGTCGGGCCAATAGAAGAAAACTACGTCCTTCCCGTTCGCAAGGCGGTTAATCAGTTTCAACGGCGGAGGATTAACGAACCTATCCCGGTGCTTCAGCTTGTATTTCAACCCCTCCTCGGTTTTCTGCGTGCCGGACAGGTCGGAATCTATGAGTTGCATCTCCCCATTCGCCCCGCGCTCCTCCCAATTAAATGCAATAGTTTTCTGCTTGTTCCATATCATTCCTTTCTTCCATAATACAAGAATAACCACAAGGAGGATTACGCCGCCCAGGATTCCGTAGCCAATTATACCAACCTGCCCCATCGCGCCCTCTACCCACCCCCCCGTCGTTTCTGTGAGAATATCCGCCATTTTATTCTACCTCGGTTATTTGAATCGGAATTTTTGAAAACCAAAAAGTAAAAGCAACGAAAAACATCGGAACGACCAGAATACAACTAATCAAGGCAATTAAATTTAATGTTGAATCGAAAGGTTCCCCTTTAATCCACATAGTAGTAGCAAAAAACATCTGTCCTACCACAGAAGCTAGCATCATACACCAAGCAAACCCGATAATCTTATTATTCTTTTTTCTAGTAGTTACCTTGTCTTCGAGAATTATCTTCCTTTTCAGAGCTTCATATCCTTTGTTTTCCATGTTCATCCCTCAATACTGCGGTGGCTTCTTGGGTTGCCCAAATATGCCCCCAAGAATGCCCCCCTTCTGCTGTTCTTCGTATATATGCGTTTCCTGCGATTGCCTGCTGGACGCAGAGAAATTACTGAAATTTGAGCCTATTGTCTTCCTTAAAGCCAATTCCTTCAGCACCCGCACCTTGTCGCAGATTACCAGGTAGTCCGAAGGCTCCACGCCCCAATCCTTCATCTTCACCCATAATCGGATCGCGAACGCCTTGCAGGTCACTTTCATTATCCCGTTGAAGTCCTCCCCGCCCACGCTGGTATAGGAGTAAGGAGTGTTCGGATTCAGGAAGGACCGGACCTCCGCGAGAACGTCCTGCAACCCCTCGTCGCTTATCCTGGGAGAGCCGTATGAAACTATGACGGGAACATTATTCCCCGTCGCCTCGTCAAACTTATATTCAATCCGTTTCCTTTTCAGGTCAAGCTCCAACCCCCGGATTAAATCCTCCATTTCCACGATCAGGCGCATGAAGTCCGGGTTGGACGCAACGGGCATATTCACTATATCTCCTGCCATTAGAGATAACCTCGCAATTCCCTTATTTTTTCTTCCAATATTTTTATTTTATCAATAATCAATGATTTTTCATGGTTTATGGAGTATTCGACATTAGCACCATTAATAATATTTTTACGGACATATCCACTCATAACTAAATATTGTAAATATTCGGTTAGATTCGCTTGGCATCTATCAGTTATTAATTCTAAATCTCGTGGGCGAAGATTGTTATGGAGTAAGGCACAATATATTTTCAACGCTAATCCAGAATTAATGACTCTGTGTTCCGCCTCCTTCTTAGTTTTGAGATGAGTAATCATATCTCCACCCTTCCGCCAGCTTCCTCCGCTAATGCGCGGGCCTGCTCCAATTTCTGCATTCTGGTTATTTCTGCCTTTTTCCAGGCAGGCAGTAAGAACTTGCGGATAAATTTACTAATTCCTTTAGTATTATATACTACTTCATTTGCGAACCCATGCGGTTTCTGATTTACTAATTTCGCACTTTTGCTCCTACAACCCGCTTTCTGTGCCTCCTCTGCTATATCGGTAGCCTCTTGTTCAGTAAAGGTGCAATTAACCCTTACGCAACGGTATGGTGTCTTTTTTCGCGCACGTTTTGGCTTTTCTTGCACGATTTCTTGTGTTTCCAACTTATCGCCTCGCCACCCCGTCATTATTACCCCAAATGCCCTTTTTCATGCCAACAACCCACCCGGGCGGGTGGAAATATAGCCAACCAGGCAGGCTAGCCACCCGATCGCAAACCCAACCAACAGGAAGAATAATATCATAATAAACTGAAACACCGTAAATCGTTCATATTCGCGCAACGGAGCCGAGAACTTATTCACAAGCTCCCATGCTCCAGCTTTCTTCTCTGCGGGTTTCCCCTTCTCCACGACATCGCAAACAGTAGTTTTATCTTCCATTGTTATCCCCCCGTGCAACCCACCCGACCACACCGGAAACAAAAAACATTCCGAGCATAAACAGCCAGGTCCATTTCATGTAAATTCCGGCAATTACCATAATCAACGAGATTAAACCCGCGTAATAAATGTTATTCTCCAGCTTCGGCTCCATGATAAACACTCCAATTAAATTCAGGTCTTCCCCGTTCAAAACATTCGTAATTACTCGTGAAATTAACTATCCTCGCGTTGCACTCGTCCATAGATACCTTCTGTTCGAGCAGGGCCGGATAAAGCAGAAGCAGATTCCCGATAGTCATTACCGCGCAGATGAAGAAAGCAAAAAACGCACGATTTACCTTTACTCCGAATACGTCCATCTCGCAACTTGCACAACCCATACGCCATTACCCCGTTAATAGGAGAGGGGAGGTGATTCTTTGGGAATGACTATGTTTCCGCACCCCCCTCCTAATGCCTTGTTCGCCGTTCGCTTGCCCATGATTAAGGAGAGGGGACAGGTGAGCCATCTCCCCCCTCCTCCTGTTTCTCTTCTTTTGGTGTCTTTCTTGGCTTGTATCCCGGCTGTCTTCCAGGCTTACGCATAACCCTCGCGTGAATCTCGTCTATTTTCTTCTCGATGCGCTCCTCAAACGTTTCGGTCATGTTCCCCCTCACAGATTATCGCTGATTAATTTCAGTATTTTCTCCTTCCCCTTCCCATCGGTTTTTGGAATGAATATCTCGCGGGTCAGGGTTTCCTCCTCGTTCGCGTCTATTATTTTTGCGTAGGAGCATTTCCCCTTCCCCTCCAAATCCAGCCCAAAGCTCAATTCAATTTTCCTTATCATGCCATTACCCCATAAGAAGGAAGGGCGGAGGATGAAACGGCAAGGAGGTAATCCAGCCAACTCCGCCCCGACTTATACCGCCCCATTTCCTTCCACCCCTATTAATTACGCTAATTATATAAATGTATGTATTTAGCGGAAACGGGCATAGGTATATAAAGGTTATAGAAGGTATATACACTATGGACGAAGAATATACGACTATGCGCCTTCGGGTTTCCACTCGGGACAGATTGGCGAAACACGGAAACGCGGGGAGTTCTCTGGAGGATGCGCTTATTACTATTCTTAATAAGGTAGAAGGTGAAAAAACAAATGGCAAAGAAAATAAGCGAATTAAGCAATAAGGAAATGCAGGGATTATATGAGGAACACGCGGAGGCCTGCCTGGAGGAATACCTGGAGGAATTGATGTCGGGGTGATCACTTGAAAGGAATCTATCTTGAACGCGACATCTACGAGGACCACGAGTGGAGCACCCAGGAGATGAAAGCCCTCCTCGTGCTCGGAGTGAAGGTTGAAGTAATAGAGGGCCACAAGCTGAAAATCCTGGAGGATACATCGGAACAGAATCACGAACTCTGCGATGATGAGGACGCGCTGGCTCTGGTGAAAAGCAAGAGAAGGTGTGGAATATGAGAACCGAAAAGGAAATTAAGGAATTGCTGGATGAAATTGAAAATGGAAAAATTCTGTTTCTCCCCGGTGGCTATGGATTAAATCAGGGTTTCCAAATCGGGCTTTATTATGCGTTGGGATATTCCAAAGAACGTTCCATAATAGAATCACGATTAAGTAGGAAACGAATAATCCAAAATTTTATGAAAGAGATAGATGTTAAGGTTAAGGTTAAGGTGAATAAAAAACGAGGGAGGTTTTGCCCATGAACAGCACACACGGAAACAGCAAGAAGGACAGCGCGGGACAGAAGAAAAGGATGAACATCATAGAAGCGGTTGAATATCTCCGCCAAGCCCCAAGTTTTCATTTCATAAGAAAAGTGTGGTGGAAAAAACAAATTGAAATTTGTGTAGATTCAAGAGGAGTATTCTATCTTCACATTAAGGGCATAGGAGGAGTAAAATACTCATTTGAAGTGGATGATTTTAGAGAATCTTGGGTGAAGGCATGAACTCCAAAAAACCAACGGAAGCGAAGGAAGGCACGGAAGCGAAAGGCATAGGCAAGCCCATTATACCGCGAGGGAGCGAGCCGAACGCGGAACGGCAAAACTCTGGCACTATGCCCGCTAAATCCGCGCCTTCCGAAACGTCCGTGCTGACTAATGCCGAATTTGAGCCAATTCTCCGTATGGCAGGATATTGGGAAAAGGATTGGCACATCGAGCCAAAAGCGAAGGGATGGGATGTTGCGAATAAACTTATCTGCCTCACGGAAGCACGCGTGCTGGAGAAGAAGAATGCGGAGATTGACGCGCTGAAGAAGGAGAGCATACAAATTGCCAAAGATGCAAGCGAAAGGATGCACGATTTACAGAGGAAATTATGGAATGCCCCATATCAGAAGGACAAGCGCATAAAGGAATTGGAGCAGGAGTTGAACCAATTATACGATAAGGGTTTTGAAAGCAACCAAGAACTCCAAGCACGGGTTAAAGAATTGGAGCAGGAGAACGCTGAACTGAAAAAGAAAAGGTGAAGAAATGAAAACAGAAGAAGAAATCAAAATAAAAATCAAGGAAATTGAGAGCGACCCAAGGTATAATTACCCTCCTGCATTAGTGCAGATAAATGCTCCATTAGCGTTAATACAAGTAGAAATGAAAGCAGAGGTAAGTGCCTTGAAATGGGTTCTGAAGGTGATTTGAATGGGATGCACTATCGGAAGATGTGAAATCTGCGGAAGGGAAACGCACTCACCGGAGAATTGCAGTTTGTGGAACGTCCATGAAGGTTTTAAGCAGGCATACACGTTCAAGAAGGTCTATATGCACGTCTGCAAGGAATGTGCCGAGGAATTAAGGAATGAATTTACGGAGGAGAAGGACAGGAAGATAGCGGAGATAGATGATTTGGTTGATGAAATGTTTGATATTGGGGACAATAAAGACACTTTATTGAATGAGTATGCGGAGAAACTCCGCGCCCTAATCCAGAAGCCCGAAGAGAAAAAGGTGAAATGAAATGAAGCAACGCCAGCTAAACATCGCCAACAAGAAGGAACACCGTGCAAGGATGAAAGCGATAGACGAGCAGTTGCAGAAGGAGGCCAGGGAGATTATGGAGAGGCAGAAGCCGAAGCCGGAACAGCCGAGGAAGGAAATTGGGTGCGGAGTATGGGCGTAGGCATATTACAAGAAGCAGACCGATGGTTTATCCCGCTTGTTTTATGCGCCATTGTTTTCTTCCTATGGACGTTCGCGATATTCTGCAAAGAGGATGACTATAATCCGTATAAAACATTCAGTTGCCCGGAGAATACAACTTGTGGGGTTATCCTAATCAATTGGTGCTGGGCAACCAAAGTGATATTATGGCTGTTAGGAATACTCACGGTGGTTGCAATGTTTCTTTCGGAGTATGCTCCGGGAGCACCGGCAGACAAGGGTGCATCTAATGAACGAACCTAAACCAATCCAGGAGGCACAGCGCGAGGCGGAGATATGAAAATCCTCAATCTCTATGCCGGGATAGGCGGGAACCGCAAACTATGGCCAGAAGCAGAAATAACCGCAGTAGAGATTGTGCCGGAGATAGCGGCTATTTACCAGAAGTTCTTTCCCCAGGACAAGGTTGTAATCGCGGATGCACACCAATATCTTCTTGAGCATTATAAGGAATTTGATTTTATTTGGAGTAGTCCTCCGTGTCCTTCACATTCTACAATAAGGTTTATGGCGTCTAAACACGGAGATTATCCGCCTATCTTCCCAGATATGAAACTTTACGAGGAAATTATTTTCTTAAAACATTTTTGCGAAGGTAGATGGGTTATAGAGAATGTGGTAAGTTATTATGAACCGTTGATAAAGCCCTATGAAGTCGGAAGGCATTACCTATGGAGCAATTTCTTTATTTCTGATAAGTATGTAGAACCCCGCGACCATAATTCAATAACGGGAAAAACTATTCTTTATGGTTTTGATTTGGCGGAGTATGATACGGAACATAGAAAAGACCAAATAATAAGGAATTGCGTCAAACCAAAACTCGGCTTGCACGTCTTTAATTGTGCGTTTAAGGAGAAGCAGTTATCGTTGGGTGAATGATTATGGAACCTGAAACACCAAAGGAGGCGGAACGGAGGGTTGAGGTTAGGCAGGCACTTACCCTCTCGGATGCGCAGAAGCAGATTTACAAGGCCCAGATAGAATGGAAACTGCAGGGCATAGAGGACGTAATCCAACGGGCATTATACGACAAGACCGCGCCCCTGCTCCTGAAAATCTGGAAGGAGGTGGATAGGCAGGACGAGGCGATAGAACGGTTGAAGCGCGAGGTGCGGAGGAAATGAAAACAAAGCCGAAGTTGAGCGTGGTCCCGCCGAAGCATTTCGGGAGGGGGTTCAGGAGCCACAGGAGGAAGTGGAAGGAAAGGAAGGGTGCTGATAAATGAGATACAGGATAGAAGATGGCGAAGGGAAGGTTTTGTATGCCGGGAACGACTTCAACGAGGCATACGGGAAGATGGCGGAACTGAATGGAAAGCGGTTTGTGGAGGAAAGGGGGCGGTATTAATGCAACAATTAACACGCGAACTCTGGAAGCCGATGCGCGACTTTTGTAAGTGCTGTGGGCATCCCATAGAGAAGGTGAAGCTCCGCTTTGTCGGGGAGAAGTGGGTGCATATCAACCGGGGGATGCGCGGGTGCTCCGTAAAGGAGAAGGACGGGAAACTTTGTTGCTGTAATAATGCTGGCGCGGGTAGATGATATGGAAGACATATTGGGTTTGTTGGGGACGATTGCGGTTTATGGCGGGGTTTTCCTGTTCGGCTACATAATTGGGAAAATATCCAGGTAATCGCATGAGGGAGGTAATCAAGTGCGATTGGTGCGCGAAGAAGGTATTGCGCCGCGAGGCGAAGAAGGTTGTGATCGGAAGCTCCTGCTACCTGTTCTGCTCCTTGAAATGCGAGATGGATTACAAGGACAGGGTGCTCGGGGCTTACGCTAAATGAATGGGAAAATAAAAGAAAAAGAGGAGGGGAATGGCGATACCCCTCCCTTGTTTGGTGTCCTATGGGTTAAGCTCCGTCCTGCCCGGTCCCTCTGGTAACCATATACAGCAATCCTATGATACCCACAAAAATTCCGAGTATCACAAGTATGCTGAAAAAGTTCCCGTAGAGGGCAATCGCCGTTATTGCAGAGTTCAGCGAAGTGTTTGCGAAGGTATTTGGTGCTGTGGTATATCCTTCGGACAGGTTGCTTGCATTGACCGGAACACCTGCTATTGTTCCAATTGCCATAACCTGCGTAAGGACCACTAGGACCATCGCAACCACTATGGCGAGAACCCCCAGGCCCACCGCCATCTGGTCAAATCCCATTACACCTTTCTTGTATTGGGTTTTATCCACCATCAGGCTCCGCCTCCTCCTGTTCCACGGGTAACCATGTATAGCAGACCTATAATCCCGACAAATATGCCGAGGATTACGATTATGCTAAAGAAGTTCCCGTAAAGGGCTATTGCAGTAAGAGCCGCGGTTATTGTGGCATTGGCGTTTGCGTTGTTATCCACGGTTGATACTGTCCTGACTTGTGTAAGGACAACGAGTATCATCGCGACAACAATCGCCAGGACGCCGAGGCCGACAGCCATCTGGTCAAAACCCATAACTCCCTTTTTGTATTGGGTCTTGTCCGTCATGCTTACGCACCTCCGCCCTGCGTTCCCCTCGTTACCATGTAGAGGAGCCCGATTATCCCCACGAAAATTCCCAGAATCACTATGATGCTGAAGAAGTTGCCGTAGAGAGCAATCGCCGTAAGAGCCGCAGTTACGGTTGTGTTCGCCTGTGTGTTCGTGCCTACCGTGCTTACGTTGAGGACTTGGGTCAAAACCACAAGTATCATCGCAACCACAATCGCAAGAACCCCGAGGCCAACGGCCATTTGGTCGAAGCCCATCACTCCTTTCTTATATTTGGTTGTTTCCATAATCTCATCTCCCTTTCGGGCATCTATTGGAATTTCTTAAAGTATTTAAGAATGTGGGTTACATTTGTAACCATGTTTATGACGTGAAGGCTACCCCTTCTGGTTAAAACGCCCATCGGAATCCGTTCTCTTTCCGGGGTTCCAATCGCAGAGGAAATGCGTGCATTTGGGGGGCTGGATAATATTCTCCCTCATCGGTTCCCTAATCCTTTTAGTAAGGAAGGGCGATGGCTCCGGGGCTATCTTCTTCTCGTTTAACATGGTTCAACCCGCCAAATGGAACAATATATAGGCAACTAGCATTAAAACCGTAATAATGAGCAGGACATCCACAGCCAGCAACCCAAGCAGGACCATGAATGTGCAAACCAGGAACGTAACGAAGGAGGCGGGGATTATCGCCACGTCCTTCCTGTATGCCGACAACGCCATGAACGTTACGAGCCAAATGCAGAAAATCATAATGTAGGCGAACGCCCCGTCGGTTACGGTGTTGTTCATCTGGAGAAGCCCCGCAACATCCGTCACATTCGAGTAGTTCGCAAACATCATAACCCCCTTGAACCTCCCCTTATCCAATTCGCCACCGCAAAGGCAACCAGGACGATACCCAATAAAACTATGAAATTAACAACCCATCCCAACGGCAACCCGGTCATGGTCACTATCGCGGTAAAGAAGCTCTCCACGAAGTTAAGCACCCCGAAGGCGGCGGGTATGAAATCCCCCAACCCCGTCGCCCCCGTCTGCGTGTCCGGGGCTTCGCGCATCCCCTCGGTCGTGTTCTGGAATCCGTGCGCCGTGTTGTATATTGTAGATGCGTTCCCCATCACGCCGGAGTATTTGCTTGTCGTGTTGAACGTGGATGGGTAGCTTGTAGTCAATGAGCCGAAGAAAAGCCCGATGCCCGTCACCATCATCGCGCAAACTATGAATACGACTACGATGTTCTGCACCACTTCGCCCTTCTTGGTTTTAGTGCTTGATAACATACATTAACGCCCCTGCCACCACTCCCAACCCTACCATAGCCAGCAAATCAACATTGACGAATTGGAACAGCCAGCTTACCGCAAAGCCCACATACGCGAGCAGGATGGTCATGCTTGGCCCGAAGTTCGTCCCCACCCAAGCCATTATCGCAACCAATATAAGCGCGATAAACAGCCCCGTAGTCCCCCAGGAAGCCAACGCCATCCAATTGAACGTCCCCTCCTGCAATATGAGCCCGGTCGTATAAGAGGTAAGGTAATAGACGAATGTGCCTGTTGAGGAGGCATCCCCGAGGTCGCACCACAGCATCCCCGCCGAGGAGGTCGTGTTCTTCGTGCAGTTCAGCGTCTTGTTCCCGAACTGCGCCCACCTATAAACGTCAAGCTGGAAGTAATGCGAGGTTCCGTCCAGCACGACAAAGGAGCAGGCGACTATCTTCGTGGTCGTGTCGAAGGAGCAGTTAGTCGCCATCCCGTCCTGGTAATCCCAGAAATCAACCACAGAGTTCTCTATGTTCAGGGTTACGGAACAGGAGGAGGCGGTGGCGGCGCAACCCACCTGTTGCGTCGATGAGGTGTAAAGGACCGCCCCCGTCCCATCCACAACCACGAACTTATAGAAGGCGTCGTTGGGTTCAAGGTAGGTTACCGCAGTTCCATCGTCATTCGTCTTTCCCATCCCCACCGTCTTGAAGGTGTTGTTTGCGATAAACAGGCGTTCGACATAGACATATACTCCCGGCTCCCCCACCCCGGCACGCTTCACATAGATGAAGGTCAGCTTGGTTGTTGCGCTCGGCCCCACCCACCTTGTTTCGTTGAACGACACCGAGGAGTTGAACGCCGTCCCGAAGATGTAGAAGAACCGGGTATCGTAGCCCGTCGCCGTTATCTCCTCCGTGCTGGATAGGTTCCCTACAAGCGTGGAGGGGTAGAAGCAGATGGTCCAATTATCATCCGTCCCGTTGAAGGTCTGCAGGGAGTTGCCGGATGTCGTGTTGAGGATGAACGTCTGCTCATAGTCGCAGGTGAGCGAACCTCCCGTAGTTTCATCCCAGCAGGAATAATAAATCAAAGGAACCCCGATGGAGCAGTTGGTAAGCCCGAACGGCACAACCTTGACCATGCTGTTGTTCTGCTGGAGCGTCATGTTCTGCTCGTAGAAGTATGCGACCGCCAGCACACCCGTCGTATATATTGTTGAGTAGCCCTCGCTTGAATAGTTCCGGCATGAGTAATTCAAAACCAACGCCGCGCCGGAGCGTTGCACCCTCAACGAGATGGTAGGGCGCAGGCAATCGGCGGGTATCGCAAAGCTCCTGCTCGCCCCGAAGTCCCTCATGGAGAAGTTCCC
>Ga0265297_10004762_pt1 | contig 21658 bp, 22 predicted proteins | sample Munlanlwell13791_FD_192502 | JGI IMG/M metagenome (GOLD analysis project Ga0265297, IMG submission 192502) | Leachate microbial communities from a municipal landfill in Southern Ontario, Canada - Leachate well 137-91 | ecosystem: Engineered > Solid waste > Landfill > Unclassified | place... | reverse complement strand
CCGCCGGTTAAAGAAAAACCTGGCATAGGATAACCATTTTGAACCTGATATTTACGATTCAAGAGATTATCTATATAACCAAAGCAGGTTATACCTGATTTAAATTTCTTGGATACACTGACCCCAAAAACATAAAAACTTTTTATTTTAGTAGTATTAGCAGCATCGCCATATCTTATGGCTGTAAATTGACTTTTTAATTCAACCGTCAACCCGTTATGGTCATTATATTTCAAGGAAGCGTCGATTTTATTCTCCGGCTGATAGACAAGATACTTATGGGTTTTCTTATCTTTTGCTATCATGTAAGTATAATTGACATTTAAATCGAGATTATTGGATATAAATATTTTATTTCCAAATTCTAAACCATTGATTACTGCTGAACTAACATTATTTGGACGCCACCATCCACTACTATCTTCAGACCACTGTATAAGTTGTTTATAATCGCTACGATAATACGTCAACCCCGAAGTAAGATATTCATTTATCTTAGACTCAAAACCAAATTCTCCAGTTACCCCTTTTTCTGGTTTTAAATTAAGATTGCCTTCCTCTCCCCCAACTAAAGCACCTTCGTAATAATATTCGCTTCTAGGCCAATATAGATCATTAAAAGTAGGAACGCGGTAGGAACGGCTGATTAAACCATGAAATTTTATAACATCATTAAATTTATACAGAAGGTCTAGGCTAGGGTTAATTTGTGTGCCAAGATTAGAATAGTCGTCAAGACGCGCACTAAGATTAATGTTTAGTTTATTATTGAATAGATCCAAGCGATTTTCCAAATATCCGGAGGTCACATTATATTCATGTTTAGCGCTAGTGGTACTGTCATTCATGTTCCTTACATAATTAAACCCACACACTATCTTGTATATATCCAGCAACTGTTTATCAAACTGCAGGTCAAGCCCCCTTACTGTAGTAGCCTGAATATCTTTAGTATAAGCTATTGAATTCTCCATGAATTCCAAACGATCATAATTCTGATAAACCTTAGCAGATATTCCTGTTTCTTCATCCGGCTTAAAGTTCCAGTTAAAATCAAAAAAACGTTTAAGTATATTTTGCTTATCGTCAATATCCGGATAACTCATTGACCCCGGAACGCCTACTTTACTTGTATAAAAACCTGAATTGAAACTTACATTATTCTCCCCATTTAGCTCATACGCTAATTTGAGGTTACAATCTTTAGCGCTAAGTTCAGAGTTCTCACGGAAACCTTCAGAACTCTGATACCCTCCGCTAACCAAAAAACCTAATTTTGAAACCTTCGCTCCATACAACATGCGTTCAATATATGTGCGGGCAGTACCAAAACTCGAATAAACTTCAGCTTTTTGCCCTTCTTTAGGCGGATTCTTCGTAATAATGTTAACCACTCCACCCATTGCAGAGCTGCCATAGAGACTGGAACCAGGCCCATGCATAACCTCAACCCTGGATATATTATCTAAAGGGATATTAGATAAATCTACCGAACCATCCCTTGGGTTATTTATTGGCCTGCCATCCATTAAAACTAAGACTTGCGCGGAAGTAGAACCACGCATCCTTATTGACTTTTCAGCATTAGGCCCGCCGTAATTGCTTATATCAACAGAAATAAGATCAGTAAGGGCGCTGGCCAAATCCTGCGAGCCGCTTTTTTCCATATCCGCCGAAGTAAGCACATCCACTACGCGGCCAACGTCTCCGGAGGATTCTTCTATTCTTGAAGGGGTAACTACGATTTTATCCAGATCAACATCTTCTGCGGCGGCAACACTTGAGAGGATTATTACAAATAACACGAGGTTGAATAATTTCTTAGAGACATTTTCCATTATAAATTCCTTTCCTTTTCTTCCGAAAGTACTTTCCCTGATAAATGATCGTCCGGGCTCATTGGTTTATTACCAATATTACCGTTGCGGGACAGCGCCTGGGCTTTCACCAGGACTTCCTCCATTTATCCGGATCGCTAACTTTTAATAATTTTTAAGCGTATTCTTTAATATCTAGAAACCAGTGTTTCCAGAAACCTTCTTTGATAACAGGCTCCGACTCAACTATCTTAATTGCCTTTTTAAAAATCGGCCCATCAACCACCAAGGTATGGAACTCTCCTTTCTCCCCGCAGGGACAAATATTTCTTTTTTTCAACTCTGTGACCAATTCTTTATCAATATAACGGCCCAGAAACTCCTTACCCATGATATCGGCCTTACAACTGACAATAACTGCTTTAAACCCCGCATTCAAAAACTCATCAATAATATCCTCTGGAGTATTATTCCAAAGCGGCTCTAAGGCATTGATATTTAAATCCCCGCAGACTCGCTCAATCCAACTTTCATGCTCTAATAGATAAATATCGCCAAAAACCATCGAACCGATATCTTTACCCCTAAGCTCAGTTACCGCGGCCTTAAACTCTTCCTCATATTTTTGCATATCCGGGCTGACTTCTTTTTGCTCCAGCGGTATCCCGATTAAATCCGCCTGAAATTTCAATAGCCTGCCTTCTATCCCGTGAAAACAACCACGCTTTGATTCCCGGGAGATGAAATTTAAAAGCAGCTTAACATCATAACCTTGCTGCATTGCCCTATAACAAGCCAGGCAACTGTCTTTCCCTCCGCTCCACGATGATATTGCTTTTAGTTTATCCACAAATCAACTCCTGTGTCATACAAACAGTTAACAAAACAGTTATTTCCATTAATTCAATCGTTGCTCCCAACGTATCCCCGGTCACTCCTCCGATCTTTTGACTCACAAGTTTTCCGATTGCATAGGCGCATAAAGCAACTGTTAATAATACAATTAATCCCGGTATACGCCAAATCAAGAAGGAACATACAACAGCTACGGCTGTCGAAATAACAAAAATCTTCAGGTTCATACCCTGGATAAATAGCTTTGCTTTTCCCTCCTGGCGGGCATAAGGAAATAAATACATGGCCAAAACAACTGACCACCTGCTTAAAATACACATTAGTATCAAGGCAGCCGGCTTTACCGAAACATACACGGAAGAAAATAAACCAATCTTTAGAAGTATGATGCTTATCAAAGACAAAACACCCATTACTCCGATATGCGAGTCGCGCATAATCTCAAGCATCTCTTTCTTGCCCTTACCGCTTAAGAAGGCATCCGCGGTATCAGCAACACCATCCAAATGCATGCCCCCGGTAATAATAATCAAAACAATGACCAGGATTATATTTATGACTACGGAAGAGGCGCCAAGGATAGATAATAATATATTTAACCCAAGAAGCATTAAACCTAAGAATAAGCCGACAATGGGAAAATACACTAAGGCCCAAGCCATTTTTTTATCGCTAAAATTTATTATCTTTAGCGGCAGAGTAGTCAAAAACTGCAGAGCTAATAATAAGCTGCTCATTCCTTCTTCTCCGATACATTGGCACTTTTGAATGTTGCCATCTGGGTAAGAATTTTAATTGCCGCATCAGCCAAGCCTATACCCAAAGCTCCCCCAGTTCCTTCTCCAAGCCTTAAATCTAAATCAAATAGCGGCCTTAACCCAATATGCTCTAAAATAATTTTATGCCCCCCTTCCTGGGATTTATGCGCGGCAATCATATAATCTTTTACTTTAGGTTCAATCTTAAAAGCCACTAATGCAGCAGCTCCGGATATAAATCCATCAATAACTACAGGAACCCTATGGGAAGCGGCAGCTAAAATTATGCCTGCTAATCCTCCAATCTCAAATCCACCTACTTTAGATAAAACATCAATCGCATCAAATGAATCAGGTTTGTTAACAGTAAGAGATCTCTTAATAACTTCAATTTTATGCTTTAGCCCTGAATCATCAAGGCCAGCCCCTCTTCCGGCTACTTCTTCAACTGATTTTCCGGTAAAAGAAGCAGTGATCGCACTGGCAGCAGTAGTATTACCTATCCCCATCTCCCCGGTACCAACAATATCAACCCCGCGCGCTAACTCTTCTTCAAAAATTTCCACACCTGTGCAAATAGCTTTTATTGCCTCACCCCTGGTCATTGCCGGGCCCTTAGCCATATTTTTTGTCCCGTGATTTATTTTCTTCACCCGCAATCCTGAATTAATTTTAAGGTCGCCTGCAACACCTACATCCACAACCACTACTTTTGCACCAACATGTTTTGCCAAAACATTTATGCCTGCCCCTCCGCTAATAAAATTATAAACCATTTGAGCAGTCACTTCTTTAGGGTAAGCGCTTATCCCTTCATCCGTTACCCCATGATCTGCGGCTAAAGTAAAAATAACTTTATTCTCTAATACCGGGTTGTCTTTGCCGGTAATCCCGCAGATTTGTTTTGCCAACTCCTCTAACCTTCCTAAACTCCCCAAAGGCTTAGTTAAATTATTCAATCTTTCCTGGGCCTTCTTTATAATTTCATGGTCAATTCCTGGAATACTTTTGGTTACTTTTTCTATTCTTTCCACTTATTTCTCTCCTTTTATTTTAAGCGGTATGCCCGCAACAACAAAAAATACCTCATCAGCATTCTTTGCCACCATCTGATTTACTCTTCCCGCAACATCACGGAAATCCCTACCCAGCTTATTTGCAGGAACCAATCCTAACCCCACTTCATTAGAAACCAGAATTATTCTTGCTTTCTTCTTATTTAAGACCAACAACAGTTTTTTAATCTTTTCATCAACCTGCTCCTGCTCATCTCCGGCTAAGATTAGATTTGAAACCAAAAGAGTCAAACAGTCAACAAGGATACAATCAAAGTTATCACTTAAACCCCCCAGTAATTTTGCCAGATCCTTAGGCTCCTCAAATGTCTTCCAATGCTTTGGCCTTGATTCTTTATGCAACCTGATGCGCCCTTGCATCTCTTTATCTAAACCAAGGCAGGTAGCGATAAAAGCGACTTTTTTGTATTTTTTAGCCAGGCGAAGAGCATGGCTGCTCTTACCACTGCGCGCCCCGCCCAAAATTAAAGTTATTTTATTCATCACTCTCTTTAGGGACGGTTCTCAACTCAAAGCTAAACTGTCCCCCTTATTGGGGACACTTTTCCCTTAGCTTGAGAACCGTCCCTGAATCTGTATGTTTTATTGTTAAATTTATCTATCCTATATTTATTGTATTTATATTCTACAATTGTTACGCTTGCGGAAGACGGCACATAACCCCAGAAATTATTGCTTTTTAATATACTGCTTACAAATACACCAATAACCCCGCCATGACAGACCACGGCAATGGTTTTGCCGCGATTAAAACAAAGTATCTTCTTTATGGCATCCTTAACTCTCTTTTTAAAAACCTGCATAGATTCTGCGCGCGGAACCCGAATTTTATAAGGGTTGACCAGCCATTTTCTATAAACTTTAGGATATTTTTCCATAATCTCATCATGCCTCAACCCCTCAAATACCCCAAAATTAATCTCCCTTAAGCCTTTTACCTTTGTGAAGCCTCTGCTTCCAAAAAGTATAGCCTTGGTTTGAAGCGCGCGCTTTCTATCGCTGCAATAGATTTTGTCAAAAATGATATCCTTAAGGCTCTTTCGCAGTTTAACAACCTCGAGCTTGCCATCCCTGCTTAGATTCACATCTTTATACCCGCAATAACGCTTTTTTTTATTCCAATCGGTTATGCCGTGACGGATTAAGATAACCCTTGTCATCATTACTTCTCTCCCGGAACCAGGACTACGTTAGGTTTACCAGTAACTGAGTTATTATTTACCAAGACAATAGTTTTATAAACCGCTTCGATATTTTGATAAGTTAAAACTTCTTCGGGGCTGCCCTCTTTAAAAATAATGCCCTTATCCAGAAGGGCAATACGATTAGAATACGCGCTGGCTAAGTTCAAATCATGCAGAATCATTACAATCGTAAGATTGTTCTTCCGGTTAAGCTTCTTCAACAAATCCAGAGCCTGCACCTGATGTCCGATATCCAGATGCGAGGTCGGCTCATCCAGGAATAAAAGCTCGGGTTCCTGCGCTAAAGCCCGGGCAATAACTACCCGCTGGCGCTCCCCTGCGCTTAATTCATCAATACGCTTATCCTGCAAACTTAAGGTATCCGTTAGCTTGAGTTTCTCCCTGGCGATCTCAATATCTTTTCTAGTTTCATACTGCAGCCGCTTTAAATGGGGAATCCTGCCCATCAGGACCAGCTCCATAACCGTAAAAGAAAAACCGGTTGAGACATCCTGGGAAACAAAAGCTACCTTACGGCAAAATTCTTTTAAATTCATCCGCGCGATATTTTTATCCTTATAGAGAATCTCTCCTCCTTTTACAGGGAGCACCCGTGTTGCCAAACGTAAAAGCGTAGTCTTTCCTGAACCATTAGGCCCGATAACCCCCAAAAAATCCCCCTGGCTTACATTCAAAGACAACCCCCTGATAACGTCTTCTTTATAATAGCCGCCGCTTAAATTGTTTATCTTTAATAAAACACTCATGATATTCTTTTTCCTTTTTTTAGAAGGATAATAAATACCGGGGCCCCGATTATCGCGGTAATTACACCAATCGGAATTTCAACGGGGGCAAAAAGCGTACGCGACAAAAGATCGCAGATGATTATAAACACCGATGCGGCTAAACAAGTGGTAGGAATAAGAATTTTATGATTCGGGCCCACAATCAGGCGCATCATATGCGGCACGATCAAACCAACAAATCCAATTATCCCGCAAATACAAATAAGGCTGGCAGTTATTAAAGCGGTAATAAGAATAAGGATCTTCTTTATATTCTGCGTATCTATACCCAGGTGTATGGCCTCCTCTTCTCCTATACTAATTGCATTGAGGTCCTGAGCAAATAGATATATTACGCATATCCCCAATATAACGGGAAAAGCAACCAGAAGCAGGAGCTTATAATCATAGATCTGCAAACTTCCCCATAGCCACCAGTTCATCTCATGCATTGCCTCATTGCCGAACAAAGATACCAGGAATACTATCAACGAAGAAAAAGCGACTGAAATAATTACCCCTGAGAGAATTAATGATTTGTCCGCGATAACCCCTCTTTCCCGGGCTAAATTATAGACTATGATAATACTAAGTGCTGCTCCCAGAAATGCCACCAATGGCATATAAATTCTTGAGACACCTAATATCACCGCGCTTACCGCAGCTAAACCCGCACCGCTGGAAGTCCCCAGCAAATACGGCTCAGCCAATGAATTTCTTAATATCGCCTGAAGCGCTATTCCGGAAACCGCCAAACCGCTGCCCACAAGAACTCCTGCAATAATACGCAACAGACGTAAATTAAAAATTACCTGGTTATCTTTAAGTAAAAGATTGGCTGCCGGAATATTCACCGCGCCTTTTAACAGGCCGAGAATCACGGCAATACAAAGCAACAACAATAAGATTAAAAGGTTTCTTTTTAAACGCATAATTATTTTCCAGGATACAATCTTTTATAGACCTCTATCAACCCCCTGGTTATCCTTGGTCCAGGCCTGAGCAAGGTATCCGGGTCAATATCATTGAAAACCCGCCCATTCTTTACCGCATCTATTTTATTCCAGCCAAAACGCTGCTGGACTAATTTTAGAGGCGCCTGGCTATCCATATATGCCAGGATAATACATTGCGGGTTAAGGCTAATTACTTTTTCCGCGCTAAAATTACAATAAGGCCTGATAAGATCGTGCGCAATATTAACTCCTCCTGCTAAGGTAATTAACTCATCCACAAAAGAGCCTTTGGCCGCAGTCATCAGCGGCTCATGCCAGATCTCAATAAAAACTTTAATTCTCTCTTCCTGAGGAATAAGCTTTACCTTAGAAACCACTTCTTCAATTTCACTTTCCATCTTTTCAATCAACAATGAAGCTTCCTTTATTTTATGGGTAATTTGTCCTATTTCTTCAATTGTCTTAAACAACTCTTTGGCATTTACGGGGTCAGCGACATAAACATTGAAATTAAGCTGTCTTAACTGCGCGATAACCGGTGCTTGTTCAAGCCCGGTACAAAAGATATAATCAGGGCTCAGGGAAATTATTTTTTCTATGCTTGGGCTGCTAAAAGACCCCACTTTAGTTTTGTTCCTTGTCTGTTCCGGATAGTTACAATAAGTACTCACCCCCGCAATCTCATTGTCTAACCCTAAGGCAAAAAGTATCTCAGTGGTTGATGGCGCAAGGCTGATATATCGTGGTTTTCCTGCGGCAGCGTAGCAAAAAGATAAACAGATAAATATACTTATAAAGATTATTTTCTTCATGAAATAAAAACGCCCGACCTAGTACTCTTGTACTTAAATCGGGCTTTACCATAATAATTTATTGACCCGATCCACGAGGCACTTATTCCTTATATAGGCAGGTCTTCTGGCTCAAGTCTCATCCTACTTGCTGCGCCTTCCCATCCTGACTTTCGTCAGCACAGTGGCTTTTTTTCTTGCAGCTTTCGTCAACCTTTACAGCGGCGGGACCGCATCCGATTTTACGGATTTCCCTTGACCTATATTTACTTTATTAAATTTTCTTATTTACTTTAACACGCAACAATAATTTGTCAATAATATTAATTTATTAAAACTCAATACCTTTTCTTGCTTTAATTCCACATCGGTAATAATGCTTAACTTCATTTATACGGCTAACTAGATCCGCCTCCTTAATAAGTTGCGCAGAGGCATCGCGGCCGGTAAAAACCAACTCAATATTCTCGGGAGTACACTTAATCAGGGAAAGCACATCTTCAAAAGGAATGAGCTTCAGCTTCAAAACAACATTAATTTCATCTAAAATAATTACTCGATAATTCCTGCTATTGATAACCTTCTTTATCTTCTCCAGTCCTTGGCGGGTTAATTCTCTATCTATCTGTTGGGGCTTATGCCTGATAAAACAAGCACTGCCAAACTGCTCTAATTTTATATTTTTTATCTTTTTTAGGGCTTTATGCTCACTGCAATAACGGCCCTTAACAAACTGTCCGATATAAACATTCAACCCCGCTCCGGCTGCCCTTACGGCCAGTCCGATTGCCGCAGTAGTTTTCCCTTTGCCGTTTCCCGTGTATACCTGGATCATCTTACCACCGCCTTCCAGCTCAGTAAACCTAAAGCGCACAAAGCTGTAACAATAAGCCCGGCGCAAATAACACCGGTAATTATAGAAATAAACGCGTAACGAAAGCGTATTTTAAATAGCGACGCCGCAATCACTCCGCTCCAGGCCCCGGTCATGGGAAGCGGTATAGCCACAAAAATAACCAGCCCTAAAGCCTCGTACTTCTGAATGGCATTCGAATTCCTTCTGGTACGTTCAAAAACCCGGTCAAAGAATCGCGACCAAATCTTGAATTTACGTAAAAATTCAGTAACCGGTTTAAAAAGAAAAAACGCGGGAGCTACAATGATACAATTGCCCAATACGGAAAGCCAAAAAGCTTTTGATAAACTCATCCCGAATGACAATGCCAGAGGTATTGCTCCTCTTAACTCAGAAACAGGCAAGGCGCCCACGATCATGACCACATAATCTTTAGGCAGGCCATTTAAGTAATTTAAAATAGGCTCAAGCATGCTTAAGGCTCCTGACAGATACCAAAATTATAAAACGCAAAAATCTAAAAGTATCCACAAAAGGATTGATCTGGCTCTTCTGTCCGGAATAGATGGTTTTAACCGGAATAGATTCAATCTTAAATCCTAAACGCGCCGCTTTAATTAAAATCTCGGACTCGGTCTCATACTTAGAAGTAGATAAATCCAGCTTCTGGAGCAGGTCCTTTTTTATCAGGCGGAATCCGCACTGAGTATCAGGTATACATTGTTTGGCAACCGCTGAAATTATCCGTGACATAAAACGGTTAGTAACAACCCGCAAAACCGGCATCCCCTTAGTCATAGCCATACGGTTACCGATAATAATTCCACAGCCTGAAGACTCTGCCTTTTGAATAAAAGCCTTAATATCATCTGTCGAGTGTTGGCCATCCCCATCCATACTGATCACCGCGTCAAACCCCTGGGAAACCGCAAACGCGTATCCTTTAATTAAAGAGGCACCTTTCCCGCTATTCAATTTATTGCATAAAACCTCTGCGCCGGACTGTAGAGCAATTTTCGCGGTATCATCACTTGAGCCATCATCAATAATGATCGCCTTCAACCCTAATTTTTGTATCTGGCTGATTAGCCCGGATATCGCCTTGGATTCATTATAGGTTGGAATAATCACACAAGTGCGCATATTTATTTAACCCAAAACCTGCGGAAGACATACCACTGATCAGGATATCTGCGTATATAATCCTCGAAGATATTCTTATAAACCGTAATCAGGTTAGCTAAATCTTTCGGCTTATCTCCGGTAGGCTTGAACTCGACCGGCTTCTCTATCCTTAAAGTAAAGCTATCATCGGGATTTCTAAGCATAAAACCAGGGATAATACTGGCTCCGGTCATGAGAGCCAAGGCTGCCGGCCCTTCCGGGAAATGCGTAGGTTTGTTAAAGAAATCTATGATAATCCCTTTCTCGGTAAAATCCCGGTCTCCCACCAAAGCAACCATATGATTTTTCCTGATCTCAGAGATGCAGCTCCTCACCGCCTTACCCATAGCAATAACATTAACACCTTTTACCGCTCTCTGGGCAACAAAGAAATCGTTAACCTTTTTGTTTTTATGTGACAGCGCTACTGCCCAAAACGGATAGCCTAACTGGGCCAGGACCACTCCTCCTAACTCCCAGTTACCCAGATGGGCAGTCAAGACAACTACGCCTTGACCGGTTTTTAAGGCCTGGTCAAAATAATGCAGGTTCTCTAATTTTATGTTTTTATCAATATATCTGCGGTTGAGCCTTTCAAAACGGAAGAAATCCGCCAGGTATTTGGCAAAATTCCTGAAAACCAGCTTGCTTATTTTTCGTAATTCCCTATTTTCTTTTTCCGGAAAAATAACCTTCAGGTTAGCTTTTACAAATCTCCTGTCGCGAAAGGCAAAAAAATAATGCAGGTCAGCCAAGAAAACCGCGATGCCATACACTAATCTATTTGGCAAGGCTAGAGCGATAAATTGGCCGAAGCGGTATATATAATAATTTAGCACGTTTATAGATTCAAGAGAAGCTTGGCGATGTCCATACTGGCGTTAGGCTTGGCAATTTTTGCCGCGGCAGCCCTAAGGCTCTCTAATCTTGTTTTATCCTCTAATAATTCATCTATAACCTGGCACACTTCTTTAGGCTCGTCTACTTTGATCGCCGCTCCCTTATGGGTCAGGAAACTGGTATTGTTAATTTCTTGACCGGGGATAGGCTTTACAATAATCATGGGGAGGTTTGCGCTTAATACCTCCGCGGTAGTTACCCCTCCGGGTTTAGAAATAATTACATTGGAAATATGCATTAATTCATGAATATTCTGCACAAAACCAAAAAGACGAATCTCTTTTTTGTAACGCTTGATCTTCCGCTTTAGGCTGCGATATAATCTTTTATTTGTCCCGGTAATGATTAACTCCTGGATATCCTGATTGGCCTTTTCCAGGGATTTAACTATAGTCTTAATCGGCCCCAATCCCTGGCCGCCCCCCATAATTAACACTACCGGTTTATGCGGATTAAGATTTAGTTTCTTAAAAATCTCTTCCCTGTCTAACTTCTGGTTAAACTTATGATCAAAAGGTATCCCGAATGACTTAATCTTAGAAGGAATAACCCCTTTCTTCGCCAGGCGCTCTGAGACATCTTCCGAGGGGGTTATATAATAATCCACTGTATCATAAACCCAATAGGAGTGCGGTATATAATCCGTAAGCACTGCCACTAACGGCAAATTTGACTTATATGTCTTTTTGAAATCGGCGACCATGCCGCAGGGAAACGCCTGGGTACAAACCACTAGATCCGGATTAAAACTATCGAAAAGCTTCTTAAGTTTAGGGGAATTTGATTTATGTACGCTATTTTTTATTTTTTCCAGCCCCTTGACTACGCTGGGGTTATCATAAAGGTAATCCCAAACCTTCGGGGTATGCTTGATTACCTCCATATAAATCCGGTTAATCACCTTCTCCGATATCGGATTGGTATAATTAAAAGCATTGATATTTAAAATCTCACACTTTGGCGAAAGCGCCTTAAGCGCCTTTTCAATAGCCATAGTGGCGCTGCGGTGGCCGGAGACCTCAGATATGTACATTAAAATTATACGTTTGGGCTGCATATTGGGAATTAAATCCTGCCTTCCTTGCAAAGCTCCAGGAAAGTATCGGTAATACGGGGACAGAACTGCCGGCCGCTTAAATGCCTGATCTCGTTTACAACTTTATCCCGAGGCAGGGCTAAACGGTATGGACGGTCAGTACTCATGGCATCAAAAGAATCGGCTACGGAAATTATAGAAGCAATTAAAGGTATATGGTCTCCTTTTAAACCATCGGGATACCCCTTACCGTCAAACCGCTCATGATGATACCTGACTCCCAGCATGGAGCCTTCCAGCTCCTTAATCGGTTTAAGTATATTAACTCCAATCATCGGGTGCTCTTTAATCCGGTTACGCTCACCTATAGTAAGATCATGCCTTTTATTTAAGATATGCTCCGGTATACCGATCTTGCCGATATCATGCAGGAGGCTGGCAATATGCAAATTCTCTAAGAACTTGGCGTCAAAATCTTTTTTATTCTTTTGGGCGATCCTGTTGGCTATTTCCAGGCTTAAATTAGTTACCCGCGTAGTATGCCCGTGGGTATAATGATCTTTGGCTTCAATAGCCGCGGCCAAGGCAATAGTTGTACGCACAAACAACTGATGTTTACGGTCTAACTCAATACCCAATTCTTTAAACAACTGGGCATTCCTCACCGCCATTGCCACATTGGAATTAAGCGCGACAAAAAAATCCAATTCCTCGTCAACAAAATTCCTTCCGTTATCTTTTTTCCCTAACAATAAAATTCCCAGCAATTCATCACGGAAATAGCTGGGAATACAAACCACAGACTCCAAAAGCTCCATTTGATACATTACGTGAGCTAACTGCTGCTTAATTTCCTGTTTTATTTTAGGGCTTTTCAACGCGGATTTTGCTTCGCTGTGAAGCAACGCCTCCCTGCCGAATATAAAACGGCTCATGTGAGACCGGAAAAAACGGATCAGCACATCATCTTTATCAATACGCACCAAATCCAAGGGGATCTTCTTGCCTAACGAACCCTTGGAAACAGTGAGTGAATAACCTTCTCTTTTTTTATCATGCAAAAAGAAGCTGGCGTGCGCAATCCTGGCCTTGCTGACCATCATACGCACCATCATCTTGATCAAGAGATCAGGATCATGCACAAAGATCATGTTCTTGGCCGCGGTTTGAAGTTCTCTCTTATAATCAATCGCCATATTTTAAATTTAATGAGGCCACAACTTATGGAGTGACAGCGAACATAAGTTGTTTGGCCGAATTAATCCCTGACGTTACGAGTAGTATTTTGGCGCACCGCGCCAAAGTACTACGAGTGGATAACGGCGGGGATCTTTGCTTAGGTAGTTATACTTTACTAGAAAAACTCAAGGTTGTCAAGAAAGGTAGGGGCCCTCTGGCCCATTTAAATCGCGGGCTTACTCTTCATTAATAATTGCCAATATCTGGCCGACTTCTACGGTATCTCCTTCACTGTACATTATCTCAGAGATTATCCCTGTGCAGGGGCTGGGCAAATTGAAGGTAGCCTTATCAGTAGTTAATTCCACCAGGTCATCCTTCTCTTTAACCCTCTCACCATCTTTGGCAAACCAATACGAAACAGTCGCCTTAGTAATCCCCTCTCCTAATTCCGGCAAAACGACTTTTATCATGACAGCCTCCTAATATTTTCCTAATGCAGCATCCCGTCTCATATAATGTGTAGAAATTTCTTTAGAAATTTCTACACATTCGTCGGGATAAATTCGCGCAGAGATTCAGAAAGCGTTGGATGCGCGAAAATAATCGCACGGAGCTGCTTGGCCGTTAGCTGCGCCGAGACAGCCATGGTTAAAATAGCAATAAGCTCTGTGGCTTTCGGCCCGATTATGCATCCTCCGACAATCTGCTCAGTATCCTGCCGGACGATAATCTTGATGAACCCTTCTGATTCATCAATAATACGCGCCATTGCAGAGGCGCGGAAATCAAATTTATATACCTTAACCGAAAGGCCGGAAGCGGCAGCTTTTTCTTCGTTTAATCCAACACTGGCAATTTCAGGATCGCAAAATACGCAGGCAGGCACCACGGAATTATCCGCTTTATGTTTATTACCTGAAACCATATTCTCAACCGCCATAACCCCCTGATAAGCCGCATAATGGGCAAGCATAACCTTAGCCGTGCAATCTCCCGCCGCATATATATTGGCTACATTGGTCCTGAGGTAATCATCAACGGCTATGCCTTTTTTCTCCAGTTTTATCCCTAGATTTTCCAGGCCTAAACCGGAAACATTAGGCTCTCTGCCTACGCAAACCAGTACCTTCTCATAAATACTCAAATCAACAATTGACAGATCCGCGCTAGTATAAACCTTAACTCCCTTTTTCTTGAAAATAACCTCAATTTTTCTCGCTATTTCCTTGTCCTCCCCGGGCAAAAGCATGGGCAGCTTCTCCAAAACAGAAACCTCAGTACCTAAAGCAGAGTATAAACTGGCGAATTCACAGCCGATTACCCCGCCTCCTATGACTAACAAAGACCCCGGCACAGACGATAATGAAAGCATCTCGTCGCTGGAAATTATTTTAAGTCCGTCAAATTTCAACTGGGCTAATTCAACCGGACGGCTTCCGGTGGCAATAAGAATGAACTTGGCAGGCAATATACGGCCATCAATCTTTATTTCATTGCCTGAAATAATCTCCGCGCTTGATTTAATAAAATCAATCCCCGATAGCCTCGTTTGCATGCCGGATGCCAGATCCCAAATAAGCTTATTTTTTCTTTCCTGGATTTTGCTGAAGTTAAAACGGGGGTTATCCGACTCAACGCCAAAAGCGGATGATTTCTTGATTAGCGAGTATGTTTTAGCGCAAGCGATTAAAGCCTTGGTAGGAATGCAGCCGCGGTTCAGGCATGTCCCGCCAACCTGGGCGCATTCAATAAGACAAACTTTTAACCCTGATTCTTTTGCCCTTAAAGCGGCATTAAAACCTGCCCAGCCTGCTCCGATAACCGCTAAATCATACATAGGCACTGGATTTAAGCCAATAGTTGCGCTGCTGCCTGGGCCACCAGCATAGCCGATTTATTAAGCCTTGCCTTTTCTTCCTGCGAAAGTTCTAATTCAATAACCTTCTCAATGCCATCCTTACCCAGGCGGCAAGGAACGCCGATACAGGAATCATTGATGCCATATTCACCGTTAAGATAACTACATAATCCGATAATGCGCTTTTCATCCTTTACAATAGCCTTAACGATCGCGGCGATCGCGGCGGATGGGGCAAAAAACGCGCTGCCTGTCCCAAGGTTAGCGACAATTTCAGCGCCCCTGCCGATCGTGCGCTCAACCAATGATTTAATTTTATTTTCATCCATAAATTCATCAAGCGCTACACCTTTGACTTTTGTCAAACCCGGCAGCGGCATCATAGCCTCACCATGAGCGCCGATTACCAGTGCCTCAATATCAGTACACAACAAACCTAAATCCTGGGCTATTAAATTAGCAAAACGCGCGGTATCTAAACTAATCCCCATGCCAAAGAGTCTCCGGGGTTTAAAACCCGTAATCTTTAAAGCATAAAGCGTCATAATATCCAAAGGATTAGTCACTATTATAACAACGGCATCGGAAGCTAACTCCCTGATATTAGAACATACATCTTTTAGGATCTGGGCGTTTTTGGCTATTAATTCTTCACGGCTCATTCCGGGCTTGCGCGCAAGCCCGGCGGTAACCACTATGATATCCGAATCTTTAACCAGCCGGATATCATCACTACCCTTAATATTATAATTATATTTTAATAAAGGGCGGGCATCCTCCAAATCCAGCGCTTTTCCGCAAGCCAAACCTTTCACTACATCAATAAGCAAAACATCGCCTAAACCCTCTCCGGCGATGCGCATTGCGGTTAAACTTCCGACGTTTCCAGCCCCAATAACGGAAATCTTCAAAACCCTCTCCTTCTTTCTAGCTACCGCTTAATCTTTTTAATAACCGCATCCGCCATTTCCTTGGTTCCGACTACAGATGGATCAAGCGGATCCGCCTTTAAATCATAGGTCAATGATTTTCCTTCGGCAAGAACATCTTTTACGGCATTCTCCAGAACCTCTGCCGCCTTATCCTCTTTAATATGGCGCAACATCAGCACGCCCGATAAAATCATCGCCATGGGGTTAACCTTATTTTGCCCTTTGTATTTCGGAGCGGATCCGTGCACCGCTTCAAAAACCGCGCTATCGGTGCCGATATTTGCCCCGGGGGCTAAGCCCAACCCTCCGACCAGGCCTGCGCAAAGATCAGAGATAATATCCCCGTAAAGATTAGGCAGCAGTAAAACATCATATTTATGCGGCTTGACCACCAGCTGCATGGACATATTATCCACAATCGCTTCTTCAAAGATCACCCTGCCGGAATATTCCAGCGCAACCTCCCTGGCCACCTTCAAGAATAATCCGTCGGTAAATTTCATGATATTTGCTTTATGTACACAGGTAACTTTCTTACGCTTGTTCGCTAATGCATATTCAAAAGCAAATTTTGCTATACGTTGCGTAGCAAATTTAGATATAGGCTTAATGCTTATCCCGGAATCCGGGCGGATATTCCTTTTTGTATCTTTTGCTATCTGGCTAATCAGCGCCTTGGTCTCAGGTTTCCCCTCTTCAAATTCAACCCCCATATAAAGGTCTTCGCTATTCTCCCTGACAATAACCAAATCAATATCACTAAACCTGCTTTTAATCCCGGCATAGCTTTTCGCCGGACGTACGCAGGCAAAAAGCTCAAGCGCCTGCCTGATAGCTACGTTTACAGAACGAAACCCGGTGCCTATGGGAGTAGTTATAGGGCCTTTAAGCGCGACCTTATTTCTCCTGATGGAATCCAGCACCACCTGAGGAAGTATTTCTCCGGTTTTCTCAAGCGTCTCGGCTCCTGCAAACACCTCTTCCCATTTAATATCCACACCTGTTGCCTCAATACACCTGACAGCCGCCTGCGAAACTTCGCCTCCGATACCATCACCAGGAATCAGGGTTATTTTATGCGTCATTTAAATTTTAAGCTCTCCGTATTTCTTATAATAATTTACTATTCCGCCTTCGGTCAAAAGATCCTGCATGAATTCAGGCAAAGGCTTGATCTTTAAATCTATGCCCTTGGTAAGATTCTTCACTAATCCATTATCCAAATCGATTCGGAGCTGGTCTGATTCATCAATCTTAGAAGTGTCGGTTTCAATTAACGGCAGGCCGATATTAAAACTGTTGCGGAAAAATATGCGCGCGAACTGAGGAGACAAAACCGCCACAATCCCGGCCTCTTTAATTACTAAGGGAGCCTGTTCGCGGCTGGAGCCCATGCCGAAATTATTTCCGGCAACGATAATCGACTGGCCCCGGGTAATCTTTTGGGGGAAATTCGGGTCAATATCCTCCATAATATGTTTTGCCAGCTCGGACATATCCGTAATCGCAAACTTATACCTTCCGGAAATAATAAAATCCGTGTTAATATTATCCCCTAATTTTACGCTTTTACCTGACAGGATCATAGTTGTTTAAATTCTTCCCTGTTTTTAACTTTGGACATCGCCATATCCAGGCTGATCAATCCTTTTTGATGTAATGCCTTTAAAGATTTATCCATAGTATGCATGCCATGCTGTGAACCTGTCTGCATCAGGGTGGGAATCTGCTCAATCTCCTGTTCACGGATAAGGTTACGGATACCCGCAGTAGCCACCATTACCTCAGTGCACAAAACCCTGCCCTTTCCTGAGATATGCGGCAAGAGAAGCTGGGAAACTACCCCCTGCAGGCAATCAGAAAGCTGCATTTTAACCTGCTGCTGCTGATGCGGGGGGAAAACATCAATAATCCTGGAAATAGTCTGCGGCGCATCAGGAGTATGCAGGGTTGCCAAAACAAGATGCCCGGTTTCAGCCGCGGTTAAAGCGGTAGAGATAGTTTCCAAATCGCGCATTTCACCTACCACAATAACATTAGGATCCTGGCGAAGAGCATGGCGCAAGGCCTGGGCAAAAGAATGCGTATCAGAATAAACCTCACGCTGTTTAACTATGCTCTTTTTGTTGGCAAAAATAAACTCGATCGGATCTTCAATACATGTAATTAAAGACTCCTTATTGCTATTAATATTGTCAATCATAGCAGCTAATGTTGTAGTCTTGCCCATCCCGGTAGGCCCGGTTACCAGGACCAACCCATTGGGTTTATTCGCCAGGTCAAGGACAATCTGCGGTAACCCTAACTCCGCGACGTTGGGTATCTCTAAAGGTATACGGCGGAAGGCAGCCTCCACGCTTCCTTTTTGTGTATGAATATTTACTCTGAAACGGTCTAAGCCGGGAAGCGCCAGTGAAAAATCCAACTCCAATTCACGCTCAAAAATCTCTTTTTGCGAGTTAGAAAGCACCCCGTAAACCATCTTCTTTAAATCCTGCTTATTTAATTTTTCCAGCTCAGTACGCGTTAATCTGCCATCAACACGCAAAATCGGAGGTTCATTTTCGGTAATATGCAAATCCGAAGCGCTTTTCTCAATACACATCACAAGCAAATCACGAATCTCCATAGTTCCCCCTTTTAGAAGTAAACCCTTGGATCACTTATGTAGCCCTTAAGCGCTGAAGCGGCAACCGTAGCCGGAGAAGCCAGGTATATAAATGCCGAAGGATTCCCCATTCTGCCTTTAAAATTACGGTTGGCGGTTGAAATAGCCACTTCCCCGTCAGACGGCACGCCGTTATGCGTACCCACGCAAGGACCGCAGCCTGGCGCGACAATAGCCGCGCCGGCTTTGATAAATATATCTATTAATCCCAGCCTTAAGGCCTCCAGATAAACCTCCCGCGAACTGGGAGCAATAATCAATCTCAGCCGTGGATGAATTTTGCGTTTATTTAAAACTCTTGCCGCTGCCTTAAAATCATCTATCCTGCCATTGGTACAGGTGCCTAAGAAGGCCTGATCTATCTTTATCTTTTTTAAAACAACGGCTTCAGCGACATTATCTACGCTATGCGGCATAGAAACCATGGGTTTAAACCTGGAGACATCAAATTCATAAACATTCTCATAAACAGCCCCTTTGTCCGCAGAGACAGCTTCGATGTGTTTATTTTTCCCAACCCTGGATTCTAGCCAGGCAATGGTTTTTTTATCAACAGGCATAAACCCGGACTTAGCCCCTAACTCAACCAGCATATTGCAAATGGTGAAGCGGCCGTCCATGCCCATATTATCAATCACCGGGCCGGAAAATTCAACTGCTTTATAGGTCGCCCCGTCACTTTTCAGCTTGCCGATTATATGTATGATTATATCCTTGGCAAAAACGCCTTTTGGCAATTTTCCTTTAATTACAATCTTGATGGTCGCCGGAACCTTAAACCAGTTTTTGCCGGTAGCCAGAGTTATAGCTAAATCCGTAGAACCGACCCCCGTAGAAAAAGCCCCTATAGCTCCGTAAGTGCAAGTATGTGAATCCGCCCCTAAAACCAGATAACCCGGCAATATATTCCCTGATTCCGGAATAACCTGATGGCAGACCCCGCATCCAATATCAAATATTTCGGTTTTAAAGGCCCGCGAGAAATCGCGCATCTTCTTATGCACACGGGAAACCCCTTCGCTCGGGGAAGGAGCGCTATGATCTATTACCATACAGAATTTAGTTTTAAAATTCTTAACCCCCAGCTCTTTAATCCGGTCAATAATGATTGAAGAGGTGCCATCCTGGCCAAAGGCAAAATCCACCTTGCATACGGCAAAATCACCTGCGCGTAAATCTTTTCTTGCGTGTTTACTTAATATTTTTTCCGCAATTGTTTTTGGCATTAATATTTCTTAAATTCTATCTACTAACTATTGAGTTTCTCCACCCAGCGCTCAATCCTGTCCATGCCTTTTTTTAACTCATCCATACTTGTGGCAAAGCTTATCCTTATATGATCATCCATCCCGAAACTTGCTCCCGGGATAACGCTTACATATTCCTCATCAAGCAGGCGCCTGGCAAAATCCATGGAATTAAGCCCGGTTTTAGCTATCCCGCAAAACATATAAAACGCCCCCTGAGGCAGGATAAAACTCATTTTTTTAATTCCGCTTAAGCGCCCCGCAAGATAATCCCTTCTCCTCTGGAACTCCTGGCATAAATTAAGCGTAAAATCTTCGGGGGCGGATAATGCGGCAGCCGCCGCTTTCTGGGCAATAGAATTCGCATTAGAGGTTGAATGGTCCTGCAGATTAGAAATGGCATTCGCCACATCACCGGGTGCGCCAAGATAACCCACGCGCCAGCCCGTCATAGAATGGCTTTTGGAAAAACCATTGACCGTAATCGTCAGGTCATAAATATCCTTATTGAAACTGCCTATTGATTCATGTTTTGCCCCGTCAAAAATGATCTTCTCGTAAATCTCATCACTAATCACAAAAATATTTTTACTCACACAAACCCTGGCAATATCTTCAAGCTCAGAGCGGCTATAAACTGAACCCGTCGGGTTTGACGGGCTGTTAATAATTAACACCTTGGTTTTTGGGGTAATGTGCTTTTTAAGATCCGTTACGGTAATCTTGAAATTATTTGCGGCGCTTGTTTTAATAAAACGCGGGGTTGCATCGCAAAGATTAACCATTTCAGGGTAACTTACCCAATAAGGCAAAGGAATAAGCACTTCATCTGCCTTATTTAATAAAACCATAAGGGCATTATAAATACTGTGCTTAGCCCCATTAGAGACAATAATCTGGCTCGGGGCATACTCCAGCGCGTTATCTTTCTTAAATTTCTGACAAATCAGTTTTTTTAATTCAGGTGTGCCTGTAGTGGGGGTATACTTGGTAAATCCTGATTTTAGAGCCTCAATTGCCGCGTTTTTGATAAAATCAGGCGTATCAAAATCCGGCTCGCCGGCGGCAAAAGTAACTATATCCTTTCCTTCGCTTTTAAGCTTTTTGGCTTTAGAAGTTATTGCCAGGGTCGAAGAAGGATTTATCTTTTTTAAACGCTCCGCAAGCCTTGTATCTATTTTCATAGAAGTTTTTCATTACTTACAAAGAATCGCTTTTCTTCCTGAATATGTTCCTTATGCCTCCAATGAACTTCTTCTGCGGTTTCTTATCCTTAGCCGGATTCTCTTTTACCGTCGTTTCCGGCTTCTTTTCTTCAGGAGATTTCTCTTTAACAGATTTTTCTTCCGGCTTTTCATCCGCCTGTTGGGCTGGCTGAACCTTTGCCTCTTTAGCGGTCTTGGCCTTTTTGGCTTCTTTTTTCTTTATTTCAGTAAGCTCAAAAATGACCATCTCGGCGTCATCCCCCCGGCGCTTGCCCAGGCCGATAATCCTGGTGAATCCGCTGTTGCGTTTGGAAAAACGCGGGCCAATCTCATTAAAAAGAAGATTCACTAATTTATGCTCCCCTAAAACTTTTTGCGCCTGCCT
>Ga0265297_10004761_pt1 | contig 21659 bp, 17 predicted proteins | sample Munlanlwell13791_FD_192502 | JGI IMG/M metagenome (GOLD analysis project Ga0265297, IMG submission 192502) | Leachate microbial communities from a municipal landfill in Southern Ontario, Canada - Leachate well 137-91 | ecosystem: Engineered > Solid waste > Landfill > Unclassified | place... | reverse complement strand
TTTAGATTGTACTGCTTGATTAGCTTACGTAGCTGGTCTTTGGGTATTATTGACATTTTTGTGTCCTCCTCTAAACCATTTTATTTTATATTGGTTTGGAGGTTTACACAAAATTATTTACAGACTCGTTATATGGAGAAAGCATATAATAATGCCAATAATAATTATGAAAAACTCCAAGTATTTCGTATTTTGAGTGATGCCTCCCATGAAAGTATCATTATAAAAAAATTCATAAATGAGACTTTTCATATTGAGAATGAATATATAATGCAAGTGAATCCTTGTAAATATGAAATAGTGCCATCGTATATTATTGAAGAGTGCGACAAACTATTACAAAAAAGAATTTAGAAAAAAATGAACAACAAAGCAGTGCGAGTTTTCTATGCCTGCGAACTGACGCCTAAGTAAGAAACAGTCAATTAAAAGCGGCCGAACTATATGGAGTTAAATAGAGATATTGATATATAAATATTATTTTATAAAGTCATTGATATAATTTTTTTCATAGAACATATAAAAAGTATTATCTGGCTCGAATTATCGATAAAGTTGAACACTTAGTTTCACCTCAAGTTTAAAAGTTCTTGCTATCATACTACTTGGGCAGCCACCCCGTTCTTTATTTTGCCAGAGATCCTAAGGTACAAATAAAAACTGCTTATGATACTGGTATTAAACTGAAGTATTTAATGTTTTTTGAGTTCAGAAATTAAAAATCCTCAAATGCTAATTGTTTACTTTTACATAAAAATTTTCTAAGTTCTGTTTGCCCTTCTTTTCCAAGTCCCTTTTTAGCAATTAGAATTAAATCACTGGCTTTTACAGCAGAACATGCAACACCAGAATTTTCCTTTATGCTTTTAAGTTTTGAATTAATATTACCTCTAAATCCGCCAGCAACAAATGAACCAAATTCAATTTTTAATTTCTTATTGTCCGTCAGCTCAAGGTAGTTGGGTATATAACTATGCATCATAGCACGATAGTCTTTTGAAGGAAGCTGATATCTTGCAGATGCCTTTGTATCTATAACGGCGCAATGTTTTTCATCTAATGCTACTGCGAAAACATCAGCAAATCCTCCAACTCCTTCAGTTCTTTTTAATTGACCTGTATGCTTTGTTTTGAAATAAAACTTTTTTTCAAACAAACTGCAGACTGCTTTTTCAAATTCAGTTGCACCGCCAGCTCCTGAATAAGATAATGCAATAAACGTGGACTCAAAATAATTTAATGCATTTGTAAGATGGCTGTGAATAACATCTCTTATCTTAGTCTTGGGGAAGCCAAAATCTGAATGCATTTTACCTATGAAATCTTCCGGCATATGGTCTATAATTTCATTTCCCGCTAATTCATAAAAACAAGATAATATTATTCTATCCTCTGGAGATTTAAACTGCTCAGATTCTTCTGCCACAAGCAATCTTGTATCCTTTGTTCTATCCCATGCTCCGTAAGACCTCTGAAATGATTCATCACCTTTAGAAGTATCGATAAATTCATCCACATGTTCGAGATTTGAATATACTATATTCCCTGCATCCTCTGAAAAATAAATCTTTTCCCTACCGGCTTCATCTTCAACTGAAATTAAGCAACATGCTTGTAAATAATTTTTACAAGTATTGCCTATATCTTTTATATTATTAATCTTTTCTAAATCAGTTACATTAGATCTAGGAAGATATAAATCTTGTTCCTTATTGTCAATAATATCTAATAGGGAAACTCCATTTCTAATTTGTAATATTTTTTCAATACATACCTCTAGACAACCTCTATTATGTCCATAGATAACAGGTATGGCTATTTCTTCATTTGTTAGATATTTAATATCCCTAGTCATCAATAATTCTAAAATGAACATAAATGGTTTTACTTTAATTTGGGGATTTATTCTGACATTTTTATTGTTTCCATAAACACTTGGATACTGATATTTTAAAAGCTGATTCTGTAAAATGGGTAAAGGGGCAACTCCATCTGCTAAATCTTCCCCTGCTTTTGTTAAATAAACAGTTTTATCATCACGCATAAAAATAAGGCCCAAACCTAGCAGCTGTGAAAAATATGTTCTTGGCCCTCCACTCTTTGGATCGTACTGTATACCCGTTTTTTTAAGTGAAGCTTTTTCCAGGCTTTTACAAAAAGCATTTTGTAAAATCTGATTTCCAGACCATTTTTCATATTCAGTAAGTTCATTTAACAAGGAAAGTATTTGAGCGATTTTCCACGGGTATATCCTTCGTATGTTTCTTGGAAACATCCATATTCTTCTGAATCCCTCTATGTTTTTTACAATCATCTATTTTCCTTGTCATCAAAAAAATTTTCCCAATGCGGTTTCACTGATTTATAAGTAATTCCGGCAAAAGTTTTTAAAACTGCTTCAACAATTATTTTTGCCCCTTCTGGGGGTACAGCCATCCCAATTTGTCTTCTCACAGATTCTTTACTACCCACAAAAACAAAGCTATCCGGAAAAGTCTGCAACCTTGCTCTTTCTCTGTTAGTTAGGGCTCGATTTTCTTTCCAATGATACGTATGCGTCCCCCCGCCACCACTTCCTGTTACTGTGTAAGCAGGTTCATTTGCTTTCAGCCTTCTATAGATTTGGCTAAGCTTTGCTTTTTTAACATTTAGTCTTAGCTCTGGAGGGATTTTAGTGCTCCATGCATTACACCCTTCTGGTATATAACTTAATCTCTTAATCACAGTTTCTGATTGTTTTGTCAATTCATTATTTGGAGCATCTATAGGAATTGGGGGTTCTTCTATTGCTTCCCTTGCAGAAATATATTTGTTTTTTGAAGTAGGATAGGGTACTTTAAATTTAATACCTAATTTTTTATCAATTCCAATAATTATTATTCTGTGTCTTTTCTGTGGGACACCATACTCTTCGAATTTATATAAGTGTACAGTTATTTCATAACCGTTTCCTGCTTTTGATAGAGCTTTTAAAATGTTTTTAAAAGTCTCACCACCATCTGCACTTCTCAGACCACCAACATTTTCTGCAATAAAACATTTTGGTTTTTTTATGTTAAGAACTTCACAGCCATAGCTATAAAGAGGTCCGTATTCACCATTTATTCCTTTCTGTTCCCCAACTACACTGAAATCATTGCATGGAAATCCAAAAGCAAGCAAATCAATAGAGGGTAATTTCTTCAAATCAAATTTTCTAATATCTCCCTCATATACATTTTTGTCATCTCCATTAGCAAAATTCATTTCATATGTTTTACATGCATCAGGATCAATATCATTTGCAAATACATGCTTGACTATATATTCTTCTCCGGTTTTTGCTTTAACTTTTGCTTTTATTGCCCCGTATGCCAAACCTCCGGGACCACAAAATAATTCTCCGAGTTTATAAATCATTTTTTAAAAGCTGTATCAATTATTTTTAATAATTTTGCTTTGTCTTTTATTTCACATTCCCAAATTACAATTACAGTCCATCCCATTTTTTTTAATTTATTTTTAACTTCAATAAATCTATTTTTATTTCTTTTTAACTTATTCATCCAATATTCTTTATTGCTTTTAGGTTTTGTTGCTCTTTGACAACCGGGATGCTGATGCCAAAAACAACCATGAATAAATATTACAGTATTATATTTTCTTAATACTATATCAGGTTTTCCCGGTAATTTACTATTGTGAATGCGAAATCTAAAACCCTTCTTATGTAATATTGATCTAACAGTTATTTCGGGTTTAGTATCTTTTGCTGGAATTCTGCTCATATTCCAGCTTCTTTTTTCTTGTGTAAGGTAGTCTGTCATATATTAGCAATATTATACAGACTTCTATGGTCTGTAAAGTTATTAAGTAAATTGTATTATTAATTTTTATATTTTGTGGAATTTATTTAAATTGAGAATTAAATAAATCAAATATTGGTTTAAGAGAATTTCTATCTAGAATAGAAACATGCTATAGTTTTGGCCACTTCTATCATTTAATATCGTATAATTAAGACCATCTGTAATGTATATTTAAATATTTTCATACCAATCTTTATTTATTTTTACATCTTCTATAATTTCTTGTTTCACAGTAATACCAATAGACAAGTCTTTAAGCATTTCCACTAATTCTTCTCCATCAATTAAATCTATCGGTGGAGCACCATCTCTTTGAGCTTCACTTTTAGCCTCTCTTGTAAAACTGCCGGTTGTGATCAACAAACCTTTATCAGCTTTACCAATCATTGCACCTCTAAAATCCCTAACTATAGGGGCCCCAACGCTTCCAGCATACCTCTTACTTTGAAATAGGACTTTAAAAGATAAAACCTTTCCAAGTTTTAATACCCCCACACCATCTATACCGCCATCTCCACTTCTTTTTGTAACAACAACACTCTCAAATCCGGCTTCTCTTAAAACTCTTTGGCATAACCTCTCAAAAGCTTCTGGCGAAATTTTTTGAATGATTTCAAGTAACTCTTCCTTCCAAGTGATTTCTTCAGGTGTAACATCGTAATCAATCTTCTCTTTTTCCTTATTTTTTATATATTCTTCCCTTACAACCCTTTTTATTTTTTCGCTATCTACGGTCTTTGTTTCTTTTCCTTTTGTGCTTAAAGACCATACTCCCCTTGAAGAGTTTTCTAATAAACCGAATCGTTTGAGATAATTTCTTGCCCATGCAAGCCTATAAGCTAGTTTGGTTACACTATTTCTATGAATTTCATTAACATCCTTTTCTGACAAATCTAATATTTTTATTACCTCTTCTTCAATTTCAGAAACAGTTCCCGAACCTCCAAGATTATGTAGTGATTTTATAACTGGGTTCATTAATTTATCATATTTAGGTACAGACATTTTACTCTCCTGAAAAAAAATAAATCTAAATAATAATATTTATTAATTTTTCTTACTATTTAATATTATTATCTTTAACAAGTATTAGCAAATAATATAATATTAATATAAAATAAATTACCATAATCTAATGTAAGGATGTAAAATAAATAGTGGAAAAACATCTTTAAGGGTACTTATAGAAAAAGCAGAGGAAACACTTGAAAAAATCGAAAGCTATGCTTTAAGCAGATTTCATCTAAAGGGTCAAATTGCATCTGAAATAAAATCAATACATACACAGGGTAAATTTATATTAAAAAAAATAGATAAACCCACATTAGAAGAATATTCAAATTTATTCTCTGAACCTCCTGAAAATTTCTATAAGTGGGACAATTGGCTGGATTATAATTTATGCGAATTTGAAAAATGTATTGGTATACTTAAGGCAATAGAAGAATATGGTCCTGAAAATGTTATTGATAAAAGTGAAACAAAAGTTTTTATTAGTCATGGAAAATTTGGTCCTGAATTTAAAAATCTTGAAACATTTATTAGAGCAATAGGGTGTTTGCCTATTTATGATATTAATGAACCCACAGAAGCAAAAACTATAAATAAACATGTGGCATCATTAATGGAAAAATCTGATTTCTATATTATATTGGCATCCCATGAAACTACTAATGTATCAGGAAAGAAGTTACCAAATAATAATGTCATTATTGAATACGATAGATTAGTGCAATCAAAAACTGATGAAATGATTGTTTTGCTTGAAGAGGATTGTGTAATGCCTAGTATGCTTCAAGAATTAATATATGTACCATTTTCAAAAAATTGTATGGATCTAGCATTTATAAAAATTGCTGTTGAATTAAAAAACCTAGATTTACTTTAGGAACGTAGAATAATCGAATCTTAACTTATATGGGTAGTGAAATAGTATGACAAATAAAAACAAGGAATTTTTTGAAGAATTAATAATTGAAGGTGAAAAAGTACTAAAAAGAAGTGACTGGGATGGAAGGCGATATTCTTCTGGTGGCCCAAGTAGTGAGGAATACTCAAGTTTGGTCTATAGGGGGATGGATATAATTTTAAAAGTTTTTAATAAAGATAGTTCCTATTACATTGGATTAGATCGAATAGCTTCTGATGAAAAAAAATCTACCAATTCATATTATTACGCACATTGTTTTGGAATAATCAAAGGCGCCCATATAGCTTATAAGAAGTTATTGGTTGGCAATTAATTATAACCCTTTAAACTAAATCGATTTTTATGAAACCGGTATTCTATTAGAATTCCCAAAGCATATAGTGAGTTCTTGAATTATGGATTATATTCAGGAATAAAATTATCGCTATTTGTATTCAATAAAATAGTTCTAACTTTGTCCACTGTCCCCAGCCAGATTTTACAACTTATTATATAGTAAAACCTAAATTTAATTCTTCTATTTTAAGTTTAAAACTTAGGATTTCTTCATAATAAAAAGTTCGAAATGTATTCAGTATCCCCAGCCTGATGACTGTGCATACCAATTGGCATTTACAAAATATTCGATAGGTTCAAATTCGATTTTATTCTCATTTATAATATAATCTATAGGCTTAAGCTCTATTAGGCTTAATATTGCTAACACCTTACACTACAATACTGCCATTTTAAAATCATCTTTATTTACATGCAGATAAATGTCAGTGGTATCAAGCCTTGAGTGTCCTAAAAGCTTACTTATTGTTGGGAGATCTATCCCTTTCCTTCTTAGTCTCTCTGCATATGTATGCCTTAAACTATGAAGGGTAAGATTTTTTCTGTAAGTTTTTGACTCTTTAAAAATTCTGGATATTATATTTTGTAGTGAACATTTTGTTATTCTTTTCCCATGTGCTCCCCTGATTAGAGCATTTATATATTTTCCATTTAATTTTCTATATAAATATAGGAGCTCTCTTAAATCCTTATTAAAATAGACTACTCTGTTTTTTCTGCCCTTTGAATTTTTTATATTAATAGAATTCTCTTTAAGATTTATATCCTCCCAGTTTAAGTTTATAAACTCCTGTCTTCTAAGTCCGCAGTCGATCCCTAGATTAAAAATAATAATATCCCTTAAATTTTCATTTCTATATTTTTCTTTTCTTAACGATAGGTAATTTTTAATATTTTTTATATCAATATCTGAAAGCTCTTCTTTAATTGATTCTACTTTTGATGGAATCTTTATAAGAGAGGAAAAATCCTTTTTTATATATTCCCTCACATAAAGAAATCTTAAAAATGACCTGATACAGTTTATAAGTTTAGCATATGTATTATTTGAGATATTCTTAGATCTAACTAAAGAAAGATACTCGTCTATATCACTCATAGTCAAAGATTCAAAATTAATCTTATTTTGTTTTATATATGAGGTAAACTTAACTGATATATTTATGTAATCTTTAATGGTTGAATCGGCTTTATTCTGTGACCGTAAGTGTGTACTGTATTCTCCAATTATATCTTTTTTTGATGGATTATTTTTTTCTCTGATTTGTAAATTATTGTTACTACAAATTTTTATACCACTTAAATTCCTATAGACATTGATTAGATCCGCAGAGGGTAATCCTCTTATTATTTTAATTAAATCTTCTTCAATTATATTTCTTAAAGATGCATCATTTTGCATATTAATGTTCACATCCCAGTATTAATTTACTTCTATGTAATTTCAGTTAGCCCCCACTACCTATAGTTTTTTCTCCCTATCTTTAAAAATATTTTGCTTCCGCATGGGGGAAGGAGAACGGAGGTTCTGGCCGTAAGTCAAGGTGGAGATTTTACGGTTCTCCTAAAAGGAGAATTGAGAGGGATAAATAGCTTTAGCGGTTTATGCTCGCAAAGTAAAATACTACCTTGACGACGGACAGGTTCTAAGTATAATTACTCCCCGGAAGCAAACCACCAGTATCAGCCCGCAGGAGTTAAAGCAACTGGATCTAAACTCATATCAAGCCACAATTAGCCAGGAGAACGGTCAATTTAACTCATAGTTGTAAAAAGATTTTTTCTCCTTTATGCTATTTTAAGACACTTTAAACCGGGTAAATAAAAGGAATATTAATATAAGTAAGGCAAGATATGCATGTGTGCCACACATGCTTTTAATTGGGAATTATTCCCAACCCCTTTAAGTTAGAAAGGATAGATATGTTAAATTCAAACCCTAGGCCTCCAGAAAGAAAGAGAAAACATCATATATCCTGTTACTTAGATGATAAAGAATATATAGCATATAGAGACAGGAGGTCTAAAACATACTACAGCCAGAGTGAATATATAAGAAAATGTGTACTGGATAAAGAAATAACTGTAATACCAGGAGTAAGGGATCTTATAATAGATTTAAAGAGAATTGGAAACAATTTAAATCAATTAACCCATAAGGTTAATTCCGGAGAGATTACTGTTTTAGGAGATAATTTAAAAGAAATAAATGATGATTTAACTGTAGTTTGGGGCAGTTTATCTAAGGTTATAGGGAAAGTAAGATAATTATTTTAAATTATTGAATCGCTACTTCTGAAAATAATTCCTCGCAAAGCAATACTACATTTACAAAAGACAGGTTCTTCTATATATCTATTGGGAAGTTAAATATAGAAAGCCGATAGGTTTTTGTATAGCATATATAAAAGGAGCTTGGATTATTCTGACCATAAAGAAAAAGGTAAACCCAGGTTTACCTTTTTGTATATGGTTATAAAATTAAATTAGAAATTCTACTTCATTTATCTGCTTAGAGATTACTAAACTGTTCTTCTACGGAATTATTTATCCTCAAAGATAATCCTATATTTAGCAACCCTATTATCAATTGCGGGTTTAGTTCCTTCTAGTATATCTACAATCTTTTTACATATCTCTGGGTTTTCCAATGCACCTGAAATATACTCCAGTTGATAATCTTTCTTTTTATTTAAAAATGCATGAATTACTTGTTCAGCATCACATACAACTGCAATATTCGGATTATGGGTTACAATGAATATTTGTCGTTTACTTTTTGCTTCCTTTATACAGTCAACCAATAACTGATAAACTGTTTGATTATCAAGATTACCTTCAGGTTGGTCCATAACCAGAGGAATTTTGCTATCATCAATAAGCAAATAAAATATGAGAAGTAATGTTCCTCGTTCCCCAGGGGAAAGTTGTTCAAGAGGTTTACCTTCCCAACGTAATAAATATCTGGGAATTAAATAATCTAAACTAAATATATATTCGTAAAGGTCTACTGGCAAATATGGTTGTCTTAATTGATCTGCTACATACATAGGTTCGTTTTTATCTTCATGGTGGTTATAATACAAATGATCAATTATATCTCTTAAAAAATTACTTAATCCTTCTTCATTATCAAAAGTATTCTTTAAAACAAGGTTATCAATGAGTTTGCGGCCTTCAGCCTCTCCGTAAAATGATCCGCGGCGTCCCCTGTTAATAAAATTTAAAAAACGATCTTGAAAATTGACAGGAACCAAAGAAACCTTGAATTGCAATCCAAAACGATCTTTAGCCAGTGGATGAACATTTATAAATGCTTGAACTGGTTTATATAATTTTTCATAAATTTTTAATATCCTCATTTTCTCATGAAAAATTTGTTTCGCAAATTCCATCTGATTTTGTCTAGCCAATCTAAGTTGTTCTGGAACATTTTTTAACCCATCTAATAAAGCTTTAAAATACTCTAATGTATCGGGTATTTTTTCATCACCAATAAGAGTTTTTTCTTTCTTTTCCCAATTTAACTTGTCTTCAAGATATTTTTGATATTCCTTATTTGGTAAATCAAGCTTCTTACGAAATTCATCGATTTTGTTACTTGTCTCTTTCTTTCTGAATGCTAGGCTTCCATCTTTGTTTTCATCCAATTTATTTTTGAGATCTTCTTCTACTATCTTTAGAGAATCTCCTAATTGATCAATTTTTTTCAAGTTAATATTAAGATTAATAAGTTCACTTAATGGTAATTCAAGCTCTTTGCAACCAGATTCTAAATCAGAAATTAATGATTCATATTGAGTTTGAAAGTTAGTAAGTTTTGCATATATCTTTTCTATAAGTCGTAATTTGTAAACAACGTTTCCTAATTTTTCTTCTGACTCTTTAATTTCTTTTTCCAAATTTTTAATTTCTTTTAATAATTTTTCTATGCTTAAAGTGATTTCGTCCATTTCCTCCTTCTTCTTAGGATCAGCGTCAGGTCTTTTTATTTCAACAGGTTTTATTCTTCTATGCGATTCTAATTCTTTTTCAATCATTTCTAGTTTTGATTTTAAATTACTGGTATAGGTTTCTGTAGATATATATTCTAAGTTCACTACATTTTGAGTTACTTTTTTTAACTCATCCTTTATTATTCTTATTTTTTCTTGGGATTCTGATGTTCTAAAATCAATAAGCTTATCTAATGTATTCAAACCTAAACGTTCTTCAAAAGGTATTCGCGAAAAGATAACTTGCTTTAACTCCTCATTAAATCTTCCTTCTTTGCCTCCCTTTAATTCGTCACAGATTGCTTCTAAATGAAATTGGGGAATGTAACGTATTCTTTCTATTGATAATGGATCATATCTATCATCAAGATTCTTTCTAATTGTGTCACCGCTTTGCCATGTCAATAGAGCATTAAAGCTTTTAGCTTTGTTTCCTTTTGGATGCCGAAATTGATCTTGTTTAAGGAAAGAAAAAGACTCTTCGTGAGGACAATTACCTAAGAGACCAAGTACATCTGCAAGTGCACTTTTCCCAGTTCCTTTATTGCCAATGATTGCAATCAGACCAAAATTAAATTCTAGGTTGACACTAGAAAACCACTTTTCGCCAAGTGTTGATTCAGGAGTTTTAGTGAAACTGAGTGATTGGATAAAACGTGTTTGATTATCTTTTATGTAATCTAAAATATCCGGTTTCTTACCGATATAGACCCTGTCTGAAGGTTCATTTATAACTTCCTTAAGACCAATAAAAGTAGGGTCTGCTTTAAACCAACAAGGTGAAGGAATCGTGTAATCTTTTATGTTGTGATTATCTGATCCAATTACAAGTGGAAGTTTTAAGCCTGTTGATGGAAATACAATACTGAGATATCGTTCTATGTCTTTGATTTGACCAATTTCGAGGATATCAACAAATTGTCTAGCAATATCATATTTAATACGCTGTTGAAATTGCTCTTTATTTTCAATTCCTTCAATCGAATTTGACTTTGCTCCTGCATGTATAGAAATTAAACCCCCTAATTCTGAAAATACGCTATGGGCCTTTTCTATTGGTATATAAACTTTATCATCGCCACCCTTTTTATGTATACCTTCAGGTGTTAGACCAAGAGCTCCACGAGTAGTATCCCAGAGGTACTTCAAATCAATAGATTCAGAAAAAATACCAATATAGTGAATTGGTTTATCGCCTAACTCTGAACGAAGCTCAATACCAGGTAGAATTGTAAGATTTTCATTACCAAGTTTTTGTAATTCTTTGATTCTGTTAACATCTATGTAGTGGTGGTCTGTTATAGCGACGACTCGAATTCCAGCATTAATTAAGCCTTCAATTATTTCATTATTATTAATAGATTTATTTAAATACTCATAGGAAGAAGGAGTATGGAAATGTAAATCCCATTTATGCCATTTAGAGCCAACTGGATCGTTTTTCATATTATTATATCTTAAGTTTGTAGTTAATCTTTTTATATCTTAAAATAGAACTTACCTAATCCTGACACTCAACAACCAGGATCAAACAGAAAGTCAAAAACGGTTTGCTATTTATTGAGTTCTTGTAACATTTATGATGCGATAAATCTGTGTAAATAGTAATCTTCTTCTTTTCTTGTTTTACAATGATAAGTGTCACTAATCATTTTTCTTAGCGTCTCGCCATTAGGACCTATTTTCTCTTCTGCCTTTGATAAATCTACTGCTTTTAAATCCTTTTCAGAAAAGCTCCCTTCTGGTACTGAATTAATCGTCCAGATTTCCCCAATGCTAATAACGTCACCATTAGAGAGCCTAATATACTCTAGCATTTCACTAAGTTTCTTAGCATGAGCACCATACATAATCGCAAGGCAGATCCGCTGATCAATTTTTATATTAATAGCTGGAGGCTTTTTATAAAATGTTATATCACATGGTTGACCAGTTGCCGAAAGCATTAAAATCTGATAGCCAAGAAATCCAAATATTGATCCAAATTTTTCTTCAATCATCTTCATTACTATATTTCTATCCATATGCTTCTCCTTCACTTTATACCCAGTATTGCCAACCATAACAGGTTAAAGCGAATAGTTAATCTTAAATCTTCTAGTTCTGTCTCTTTAAATCTGATTGAAATTTCAAATAAATTGATATAAAAATTTCAAGTCAACTATGCTCTATATTCTATTTGATTTAAAAAATTTATTTGTAATATCTTTTTATCAATTTTTTTAATAATACTAAAAAATTACAATATTGAAAAGGATATTAAAGTGCCTAAAATAAGCCAAATAAAACCTTAGAAAGGCTATATATAAGTAACTAGAATTGGCTGGATATTTTTACGAATATAACTTCTTATCATTTTGCAATCGTAGTTTATTAATTTTCAGCAAAAAATATATACTATAAAATTGTCTTTGAACTAATTATTACTTCATTAAGAATGATGGTTTTAGTAGTCAGATTAATAAAGATAATTATTAATGTGTTTTGAGAGTAAATTAAGATTTTATCTATCTCTCTACAAGGTGTTATAATATATTATTATAGGAATTTTGATTATTTAAGACTAAAAAACAATTTTCGCATAAAAGGTTGAGGTGGCAATGTTCTCCTAAGAGGGAATTTCTAGTATAGTTGGTATAACTGAAATGCTTCTTTTATACTACCGAAATGGGAGTATAAATTTAATAATTCATTTATGAACAAGTTGTACAAAATGTGATAGTAAAAGGATAAATTATGATAGATAAAAAAGTTGGAATTATTGGCTATGGAAATATGGGAAGCATACTTGTAAACGGTTTTGCAGATTCTGGCATCATTAAGAAATCAAATATAATTATATCAACTAGAACAAAGGTTAAATTGTCTAATTTAAAAGACAGTGGTTATGAAATATGTTCTTCAAATATTGATTTAGCTAAAAAAAGCAATCTTATTTTTTTATGTGTAAAACCTTTTGAAATAAAAGATGTATTGATAGAAATAAAGAATGCTCTTATACCAGATAAACATATAATTTCGATTGCTGTTTTTGTAACTATTGATAATATTGAAAGTGTTTTTAATGGTAAAATATCAAGAGTTTTACCAACAGTGATTTCTAAAATAAAAGAGGGAATAACTCTGATCTGTCATAATTCAAAAGTATCTAATGAAGAAAAAAATATTTTAGAAACTTTACTTAGTACAATAAGTGAAATAAAAAATGTAAAAGAAAATGAATTTGAAATATTATCAGATTTAACAAGCTGTGCCCCTGGATTGATAGCGGCTATTTTCAGAGAATATGTTGAATCAGTGCTTCCATATACAGATTTCCCAGAAAAAGAAATTAATGATCTAGTTATTAAAACATTATTTGGAACAGCAAAATTATTTTATGAAAAAAATTTTAATTTTGATAGTACAATAAAACAAGTCGCAACAAGAGGTGGAATAACAGAAGCTGGGGTGCGAGTACTTAAAAATAAATTGCCGGAAATTTTTAATGATATGTTAAATAAAACACTTAAAATACAAAAGATAGGAAAACAAAAGATAGATGAGCAATTTAATAATTAATAACCACTTGAACTTTGTGCAGTAGTGGGAAAAGACTACAGTGCTATGAACCTTTGCCCGAATTGCCCCTCCTGCTGGTTGAACAATTTCTTGTAACTACTGAACATTGTACGAAAGGCCTAGTAATAATGGTAATAATAATGTCCACCGTCTTTGGCAGACTGTAATTTGAAAAAAGCCTAAAATATTTTTTATTAAATATGAAAATAGGAGGCATACATACCTCTTCATTTAATACAACAACTTAAAAGAATTTTTCAAAATAAACTAGGAAATTGTATTCTTTTTAATGGTGTTGAACTATTAGCTTTTGGTATTAGAAAAATAGTAAAGGATTCCCAACATAGCGGCAATTAATATCAGTAATGATTGATGATCAAAAAGATTAGAAAAGATAGATGGATAAAATAAAAAGAACTTTTTGAATTATTTAATAAAAAGAATTATTTAATATGGAAGAAGTAATCTCTTTAGCACTAAAACAAGCTGAACGATGGCTCTTTAAATATAAAAAAACATCTAGTGAATCTTGGCATAATTTTGATGTAAATATTAAAAATTTTATTGGATTTACTAATTCAATAGTTTTGAACTCGTTTTTTGCTTCGGAGCTTTTATCTATTGTTAAAAGCCAACTTTCTGATGAGAGGGTTATATCTATATTAAAAGCCATTGATGATACTACAAATGGATTTGTTGATAATAAATTAATTACACTTAATAAATCAATTTTCAATGAAATCATTCAAGAACTAGATGAAAGAGTTAAGAAATTAGTAGCTTATATTTTCTATTCAGTTGAAACAATCGATGAAGTTTATAGAGAAAATTTAAAAGCAATAGACCGCAGTAAAGAACTACAAAATTCAACACAAAATTTATTGAATAATTCTGTTAAGTTCCATGATCCATTAGTAGAAACGATAATCGTTTATATTTATAGCAAATTTTTTATAAATTGTCCCAAGGAAAAGCTACATAAGCTATTATCAAATCCAAACCATTTTCCTTTTAATTTTAAACAAATTCTTGATAGTTGTGAATCTGTTTTAAATTATTTAAATAGTAAATTTAAAAAATCAGGTTCTTTCAGAAAGCGTAAAAAATCAGAAAAATTTGGCATATTAGACGCACCAAGTTTAAAAGAAAAGGATCTTATAGCAGTGGAATATTGCATTTTTGGTACATCCTGCCTGTATCTTGATATTGATAATTTTAAGAAATTGAATACCAAATATACAAATAGTGTTATAGATAAAACTATACTTCCTGAGTTTCAAAAATTAATTAATTCTACTATAGATCACAAAGGATTTGCCTATGCAGAAGGTGGTGATGAAATAGTTATAACATTACCAAATACGAATCTTGAAAGTGCCATTATCTTCGCTAAGTCGTTACAAGCTCTTATAAAAAATAATATCTTTATAATTAAAAATGATAAGATGAAATTAGCTGTTTCAATAGGCATATCATACTGTACAAAGGAAGATGATAATACAAAACTTCCTGAAAGGGCAAATATTGCTATGCAACACGTCAAGGATAAAGGAAAGAATGGGATTGCATTTTTAACAGATACGGGTCCTAAATTAATAAATAACTATAAATAAACCGTAATCATTGGATATTATTAAAATGTCCAATAGATTTCATTTATTTGAATCAAAAGGAGGTTATTGATTATGGATGATAAATTACAAAATAAATACGAAACTATGCTTAATGAGTTTAAAATGGTACTAGCTTATGGTCTTGATAATGCATATTCTACTGCTAAAAATGAAATTGATAACAAATTTAGACTATCTTTTTTCGATGAGATTTACTGTTCACGACCATACAGTGAAGATAAAATTATTGATTGGATAAAATCTCAAATAGGAGACTTTGGAATTATTGTTGGTGTTCAAGGATGTGGAAAAAGCACAATTGTGAAGCTATTGGAAAGAGAGTTAGATATTAATGAATACCCAATTTTAAGTATAGATTTCCGAATATTCTATCCAAAAAGATTAGAACCTATAAATAGAAAGTGTTGGAAATTAGAAATAGAGAATTGTTTAAAAGAAATTCTTACAAATCGTTATTTTCCAGATCTAAGGATTGATGGTTATTTCTCAACTTACCTATATGTAGATTCTGATACAAAAGAAACATTTCTAGACGAGAAAAATCAACTTCATAGATTATATGAATTATTCAGAAGAGAAAATCCTGAGAGTAAAATAAATGAAATGGATTGGTTTAAATCAAATCAATATTCTAAATCATTAAGAACAATAATATCTGGTATTGATAAAAAAATGACTTTGGAACATTATCTAAAAGCTTCTAGAAAAGAATCAAATAATAATATAGTACAGTTCATTATAATCTTCGATAATGTTGATCGAATTCCGAAATACTATCAAAGCGATTTATATCAGATTGCTGAAGATATACGATCACATCATCATACTTCAGTTAATACTTTAATTACTACCCGTAAGGAGACTTGTCATCCCCCAGCACAGATATGTAATATAAACCCTGCCTCAATTATGGAGTTTGGTATTTTCGGTTCAAGAGAGAGTGAAAAGAATAAACTAACTCAAGATGATTTTAATAAGTTACTTTTAAGACGCATAGTGTATTATGATAAACATTTCAATAAAGATAAAGAAGTTGAAAAAAATAATATAATAAAATTATCAAAATTACTTAGGAAGGAATATGTAGACTTATATCTAATAAATTTAGCTAATCAAAGTATTAGGGAAGCTCTGTTATATCATTATCAGTTCATTAAATATCTTTTTGAGCAATATCCTGATGACAAGTTGTTTTCGAATATTAATAGACCAAGTGGCGGTTCATTTTTAATGTCTTGCTTTTATGGCTGGATAAGTACTTATAGTATGGTGCTTAAGAAACAATGTGTTAATGTGGTTGAACTAGTAAAGCATTGTTGGAAAGAGAAGCAGTATAAAGGAATTACTGGGTGTGATCTTAGTTATTTAATCCTTGTTTGTTTACACAATTTCAATAGAAGATATGGGCGGAATCCAACTTTTTCTGAATTAAAAAATAAATTTCAAGTGTTAAAATATTCAGAAAATAGAATCAGAGAAGAGCTCTTTAAATTATGGGAATTATATAAAGAAGATTTTGGCTATATAATTAATATTTATCAATTGAAAATGCCGGAAGGTCCTACTGATATAAAGGAAAATTCAGAGATTGAGATTAACTTTCGTGGAGAATCGTTAATAAAACATATTAGTGTATCTTTTACATTTATAAATAGAATTCTTTTTGATACAAGAGATCAAGATTTCTATGATCTTGAAAAGAGACGGGCGATAAATGAAAAGAGTAACTATTATGATATCTATAATGTAGTTGCACATTCAAAATACACAGTAGTTTTTCTATATAGACTTGCTCTTTTGCATTCGTTAGAATTACATAAGATTCGATCTAGATATAATGTTTTTAATTGGTATGATGAATATGCATCAGATTTTTGTATAGATAAAAAACTTCAGTTAAAAAGAATAATCAGAAGTAATACAGTATTTATAAATAAAATAATTGATACTAAAGAGATTGATACTTACGGAAGAAATATTCTCAAATTGCGATTAAAGCAACTTGATATTCTCGATAGAATTTACGACCGGCAAGTAGAAAGCTTTACTCTAGAAAACCTGACGGATACTAAAATAATCAATTATGTTAAATTTATTAATGAAAATATTGAGAATTCAGATATATCAAATGATTATAATACTATCAACAAAATATTTTCTGAATATAAAATGGATATCTTTCAATATTTACGTTAGCTAAAAGACTTTTATTAAAATAAACAAAAGTTTAATTTTCTGACTCAAACGACTTACGTGCTGTTTTTATAACGATGATTACCAAGACCTTCTTAAATCAAGTTGTAGGTGTTATGTTATATGCTCGCAGGTTGCATGCAGTGTTCAGAATTCACTGCATTTCACTTTGACCACTATAAGAGCAAATATTCCAACCATTAAAAAAATGGCTAAATTTTCTTTCACTTTTTATGAAGATAACTTTGATTTATCACAGAACTTTTTAATATTTGAAACAATCGCATTATTGGAGTATTTAGCTAGGGAAATAGATAATTTACCAAAATAATTTTTATCATTATCCTCTAAAAGTTTTGTAATGTTTTAAAAAATTATATGATCACTTTTTTAAACAGATAACTTATTATAATCCTCATACCTCTTGGTCAAATCTTCAATATATTTATAAGCTACAATTTTAGGTTCTTCATCTTTGAACTCTATATAATTTTTATTATTATCACTAATAATACTTTCATTATCAACCTTTACGTTATGAAGCTCTCCACATCCATTCCTATAGTCTATCAATAGCCTTTGCCATCTGGGAGCTGTTAAAATTAATATAGATTTTTGTGGTATCTAGACTTGCATGGCCCAGTAGCTTTTGAACCTTAAAAAGATCAACCCCGGCTTCAACAAGATGAGTGGCAAAACTGTGCCTGAAGCTATGTGCTGTGTAACCCTTTCTTTTAAGTCCGGATATGGCAAAATACATTTTAAGTAGATTTACAAAGCTGCACTTACCCATCCTTCTACCTTGTTCACCGATTATAAGTGCCTCTGTCTTAAGTGGAAGCCTCTTTTCTAGATATTTATCCAATAACCTTATAACTTCTTTATGGAGGGGGATTAACCTGTCCTTTCCTCCCTTACCACGCCTTATAATAACAGTACTCCTGGAAAGATTAATATCAGTCCAGTTTAAATTAAGTAGTTCACTTTTTCTTATACCTGTATAGTAGAGCAGGGACAGGACCAGTTTATCTCTTACGTTATTTTTTCTGCATCTTAAGGGCGCAAAGTCTACGGACCTGATAATCAGGTCCACCTCATACTTTGACATAACAGAAGGGATCCTGCATATCTTTTTAGGAACCCTAATTTTTCTTGTTGGATTTTTATCTATTATATCTTCTTCCTCAAGGTAGTTAAAAAAGCTTTTTACTATAGCAATTATTTTTGATATAGAGCTCTGGCATAGGCACCTGTTTTCCCTGGCATAGTAGAAATATTGCCTTATGGTACTTGTACTAATTAAGTTTATATCTGAAATTTTTATAGAAGATAGATAATCAAATAATTTTTTAATCTCTTTATTGTAGCCGTAAATTGTAGAAGGGGAGGCTATTTTTTCAACTTTCATATAGCTAAGGAAGCTATCAATATAATTTCTCATATTTGTTTCTACCTCTTTTTGCAATACAAATTAAGAAATTATATCCTATTCGGTATAGTTCTCGGCTTATAAACTAACTCCGCTTCTATTTCTTTCTAAAAATACTTAAAAAATGTGTTATGAAAGAACAAATTTGATTAACTGAATATTTTGTAATTTCCATGATTTTTCCTTTATTTTAAAGAAATCCTATAAGCAAAATAATTTTACTTGATAATTAGATAAATATAAATAATTAATAAAAAACTAAGATGATTTGACTATTCAATTATTTTAAACTTATACTAGTATTTATTATGTTTATAACTACTAAGAAATTAAAAAATGGTTTTGAACTCCCAGTATTTGGCTTTGGCACCTGGGCTGTAGGAGGCAGGGAGACAAGGGATCCGCATAATGACGATAAGTCAGACATCCATGCTATAAAGACCGCAATTGAACTGGGTATAACACATATAGATACGGCAGAGTGGTATGCAGCGGGGCACGCAGAAGAAATTGTAGCTGAAGCAATCAGAGGTTTCGACAGATCCAACCTTATAATAGTCTCAAAGGTCTCACCGGAGCACCTGCATTATGATGACCTTATAAATTCTGCCATGAGGAGTTTAAAAAGGCTTGGGACTAATTATATGGATATATATCTTATACATTATCCCAATCCTTCTATCGATATAAAGGAGACGATGGAAGCTATGGACTACCTGGTTGAAAAGAAGTATATAAGAAATATCGGGGTAAGCAACTTTAATGTTTCCGAGTTCATAGAGGCTCAGGAAAATACTTCAAATAAAATAGTCTGCAATCAGGTTTATTACAATCTTACACATAGGAAACCGGTTAAAGACGGTACCCTCCAGTATGCTCAAGAAAATGATGTGATGATCGTAGCCTATAGGCCAGTCGAGAAAGGGCTTTTTTCCAGGAGCAAATTCGATATACTTGGGAAGCTCAGTAAGAAGTATGGGAAAACCGGTAACCAGATAGCAATCAACTGGCTGATTTCCCAGGATAATGTTGTCACTATTTCAAAAACAAGAAATGTCGACCATCTAAAGGAAAACCTGGAGGCACTTGACTGGGAAATGGAGAAGTCCGACATAGATCTTTTGACGAAACACTTCCTGGAAATAGCCTGATCCTTTAGAATTTACAAAAAACATCAAAAAACCTCTTTTTTATAAATATTCTCAAATCTATTCACATAAAAAAATATTTTATTATAATTAGATAACTATTAAGAATTGCGAATTAAACAACGAGGAGGAGCTAAATTGAAAAAAACAGCAATTATCATACTAGCTATTATGCTAGTACTGTCCTTTACCCTGGTAGTAACAGGTTGTAAGGACGAGGCAGCAAAAAATCCAACAATAGGTATTATCCAATATGTTGAACATATCGCCCTGGATGCTGCCAGAGATGGATTTATCGATGCTCTTGCCGACAACGGTTATGTTGATGGCGAGAATATAACAATTGATCTTCAGAATGCACAGGCAGACCAGAGCAACCTATCGACAATCAGTGACCGTTTTGTTGCAAACAATGTGGATCTGGTACTTGCTATCGCAACACCTGCGGCTCAATCCATTGCAGGCAAAACCAAAGATATCCCCATACTTGGAACAGCTATTACGGATTATGAGGCTGCCAAGCTTGTGGATTCCAATGAAGCACCCGGCGGCAATGTCAGTGGTACCACGGACATGAATCCAATCAGGGAACAGATAGAACTGCTCGTAAAACTGGTACCGGATGCACAGACTGTAGGTGTAATTTATACTTCCAGCGAGGATAATTCTATCGTGCAGGCACAAATCGCAAAAGAAGTCATTGAAGAGATGGGCCTTACCTACACGGAAGTCACCATTACTAATTCCAATGACGTGCAGCAGGCTGCTCAGTCAATCGTAGAAGATTGTGATGCGCTTTATCTTCCTACCGATAATATACTGGCATCTTCAATGCCCGTGATAAACGGAGTTACAGTAGATTCAAAGACACCGGTAATCTGCGGCGAGTCCGGCATGGTAATAGCTGGCGGTCTGGCCACACTGGGAATCAATTATTACGATCTTGGATACCAGACTGGCCTTATGGCTGTTAAGATTTTAAAAGGCGAAGCAGAACCTGCCACAATGGCAATCGAATCGGCTACCGAATTTGATTATGCAATAAATGGCGTTGTTGCTGAAGAAATTGGCCTTGAGATTCCGGCTGATCTGACTCAGTACATTATCGAAGAGTAAATAATTATCTAAAGTAACATAATATCGTCAGAGACTGATTACTGTAAATCCTCTTTATATTAATCTTTGTCTCTGACGAAATTTTAAGAATGGATCAAGTGATATGCTGCAGATATTAATGGGGGCACTTTCCCTTGGTCTGCTCTGGGCGATTATAACTATAGGTGTTTATATCACTTATCGTATTCTGGCTATTGCGGATCTGACAGTCGAGGGCAGTATCGTTATGGGTGCAGCCATTGCTGCATTTGCAATAACTAATGGCATTAATGCTTATCTCGCAATTTTACTGGCGTTCCTCGGAGGTCTGGGCGCCGGTCTCATAACCGGACTGCTGCATACCAAACTTAAAATCCCCTCACTTCTGGCAGGAATCCTGACGATGATTGCCCTGTATTCCATCAATTTACGGATAATGGGAAGGGCAAACATTTCGCTTTTGCGCGTGGATACCGCATATACCGTATTT
>Ga0265297_10004760_pt1 | contig 21665 bp, 18 predicted proteins | sample Munlanlwell13791_FD_192502 | JGI IMG/M metagenome (GOLD analysis project Ga0265297, IMG submission 192502) | Leachate microbial communities from a municipal landfill in Southern Ontario, Canada - Leachate well 137-91 | ecosystem: Engineered > Solid waste > Landfill > Unclassified | place... | reverse complement strand
ATTCTCGACCACAGAATGAACAGAGCCGGGTTGAATTCGAGGCCGCGGAGCCGCGAGATTAATCTGTAAGTCAATACCGCATTCATTGCCTGCGAAAAACACTCGTTCGACCTGAGTTCCGCTACGCTGCAGGAAAGATTAAAGGACCGGAAATCATTCACCGTGACTTTCCGGAGCAGGGCGCGCATAGGATATGTCAGAGCTGAGATGTAATCTGCCAAACGCAGAAAATCCTCCCTTATCAGGAAATGAACGCCGCTTTTGCGCATCCTGCCGTAAATGGAACGGTATGAGAATCTAAACCCGTATAGCATAGGGTGGATAACGGTCTGAAAACCTATTTTGCCAGAATATTCGCGCAGAAACGGCAGATATCTCTCTTTTACTGTGCCGTCCGCGGATACGGTGCTGTCGTGGACAAATGTATGCATGACCACCGCCCCTGATGCAGGGATCTTTGCCCGCTGCCCTGCCGGCCTTGTTCCGCGAGCGGCCAGGCAGCGCATAAATGCAACAACGATAAACCTGCCCCAGTCCAAAACCGGCTTTAAACGGACGCCGAACGCATTCTTCCGGTACGGTCCGGATTTGATAAACACCCGGATATTCTTCCTGCGCCCCCACGCCTTTATATCCCGGGCCAGGCCCTTCGACTCCACGAACACCGCATCAGGCACGATCCCTTTGTCAGCGGACAATCTATCCAGGATCTCAAGGTAACAGGCATATTGAAAAATATAGCATGAATAAATATTCCTGGAGGAGAGCGCGCTGAGCCACCATTCGATATCATTCCGATGCTGCCTGTTAAGCTCATCTATCCAGCGCACGAAACCCGGACGGATATCATCCGCGGTTTTTTTATATATAGCTACAGTATCGATACAATGCGAGCCAGCCGGGAGCCTCTGTTCCAGCGACGATAATGCGAGAAAATCGTCTCCGAAATAAACCCAGCTTTTACCGGGTGCGCCGTCAAGCAGGGCGGCTATACTGCGGATATCCCCGTGCGGTGAAGCGACGATGATTTTTTTTACATTCATCAGGGCCATTCAAGCAATCCCTTCAAACAAGATAAAACGATTTTATCCGGTCCCTGCTCATTAATTCAAGGATAACCTTTAGATCATCCGGGGTGTCCACTGACGTCGTGTATTCTTCGACGACCACACCCCTGATCTTATAGCCGCGCTCAAGTATGCGTAAATACTCTATAAATTCTGTCTTTTCGAGCGCGGTCTGCGGCCACGAAGCAAAGGCCTTCAACCATTCCCTGCGGAAAGCGACTACACAATAAAGCTTAAGCATATGATCAACCCCGGACCGGGATCTTGACGGGATATCCGAGCGCGACATATACATTATATCGCGGTTCATATCGAGGACCGCTTTGCACTCGGTTATCTCGCCAAACTGCCGCGTTTTACATACCAAAGTCGCAAAATTCACCGAAGGGTCATTTTTTACGCATTCGACCAGCGCCTCGATATCCTTCGGATCGACCAACGGCTCATCTCCCTGTATATTGATCACGATATCGCCGCCTGTCTTTAAACACGCTTCCGCGATCCTGTCTGTCCCGGTCTGGTGCGAAGCCTCTGTCATCACCGCCTTGCCGCCGTATTTTATGACGCAATCGAATATCTCGGCTGAATCTGTTGCGACATAAACATCCGAAAGGCTTTTGCAAAGCTGGCACCTTTTCAACACATGGATCACCATCGGCATTCCCATGATATCAACAAGCGGCTTCCCGGGAAACCGAGTCGATTTCATCCTGGCCGGAATTATACCTACAATCTTCATAATCATCACCCGTTAATCAGACTACCTGAATTTCGGAGATATCCCCGATTATATGCTCCGTTTTTCCGGAAAACTGTTCACGTGAAGAAATACCGCTGCACACTGCAATAGCCGCCCGCAATCCGGCATTGATCCCCATTTCGATGTCGGTTACGGAATCACCCACCATTACGGCGTGTTCCTTTTCAATACCAAGCGCCCGTAGGATATGTACGGCCATATCAGGATGAGGCTTATAATTCCGGACCATATCTTCACCGACGATAATATCTACTATATCAGAGATACCGAGATATTTAACGGCGAGCTTTGCCCGTTCGGTCTTATCCGTCGTGGCTAAGGCGATCCTGCATCCCCGGCCGTGCAGGGCGCTCAACAGGCGGTGCATGCCGCTAACCGGCCTCACGATCTCATGCATGTGGTCAAGGCTATAGCTATCCGCCTGCTGAAACACATCGAAACATAAACCATGGGTATCGTGAAACCCCATGGAATCCAATGCGCTCTCCATTGCTTTCATTACTATCTCGCGTTTCATGATCCCCACCGGCCCCCGTGCCCTCAGCCGCTTATTTTCGGAATCGACGCCCATGGCAAATACGATCCCGGATTTCTGTGCATCATCAAGCCCGAGCCTTTGCGCAGCCAGCTCAACGCGATAGCCTACCATATGCGACCAATACCGATAAAGGTCCATAAGCGTGCCGTCTTTATCAAAAATAAAAAGCCGGATATCCTCTATGGAGCGCGAATTTACACGGACATCAACCACGTATAGCCTCTATATTGGATTTTACCAGGTTTTCCGCAGCCGACACGGCTTTTTCTATCAACGGAATATTGCCGTCGAAATCCTGATGCATAATGAAGTCCCTGACGATCTTCCTTGCAAAACTCCCGACCGCAACGCCGTGCGCGGCCACGCCGCATTGTTTTGCCAGCGCACCTGTTTTACTGTTCGTGCCGCCTGAAAGAAGGATCTTCACGGGTATGCCGCTTTTTTGCACGATATCGGCGCACGCAACCGCCTGCAGAGTACAGTTAAAATCATCTTTTTCCCCGGACATGGGAAAACCGTCCGCCTGGACTATAAAACGTTCACCTGTTGCCAAATACGCCTTGCGTACACGGTTTACAAGCTCAGAGTCCGATAAAAGGGACCTGTCCAGGCACATACTGATATAATTGCCCGTCCCAAGGGCATTCAGCGTTTTCCAGTCGTCAAAAACGCCTTTTTCATCCAATGTTACCGCATGAAGCTCCAGAGTCTCTACTCCCAGCCTGAGGCATTGCGGCAGGACCGCTGCCGGATCGATGCGCGTGTGTGTGAATCCTACTGCTTTCGCCGGGCATACCGTAACACAACGGCCGCACCCGATGCATAAACTGCCGCGAACCGCATAATCGCCTCCGATAGCCCGCTGCTCACAGACCTCTATGCACTTGCCGCAGGCCGTGCAAACAGAACGGTCGATCAGGGCTTTGCGTACATGCGGATCGCCTTTTATGCCGATACTGACATTCAGATACGGCCTGAACGCAATATGCCGCCCCAGACTGCCTGCGGCCTTATATGCCTGTTCGACGCCTTTTTGAGCCGCGTCAATGATATCGGTGCGCGCCGACAGATCCAGGATTGCCGCCCCGGCAATAGTATAAACAAAGGCTAATTTCCTGACCTCGTCGCAGTTTTCATTACCCGCGCCGCACACGAGCTTAAAACATTCACGGCGGTCGAAAATACTTTTCAAATGCTCATATCGGTCCATGATCAGATATAATTCTCCAACCCCTTGTAAAATGCCCTGTAATGTGTCGGGGTCAGGATATGTATGCCTTCCTTTCCGCGGGCGATCAGATAGGAATCGATCTGCTCGAGAAAATGCTGACACCAGCGCTGCATTTCAAGTATCATCTCGCGATTCTCCTTTTCATCCGTCTCGTTATAAAAATGCATCTCGTGATGGGCCTTGTTCTGGACATACCCGTCCATGCCCACGGCGAATATCTTTTTCGCGCCCATAACTATGGCGATCCCCATGAGAAGAACCGCAACCGTGCGGCAATTCGTGGTAATAAGCCCGTCCTCCCTGATATCGAACTCAGGGTTCAACGCGTCCACATAATGGAGCCGCTCGTAATCCCTGTCCGTATATTCCCTGATCAATTCCTCGGAGATCGAAGGCCCGATTAGCAGTTTTGAGCGGGGATCGACCGTATCGATATATGAACTGAACCTGCGTTTATTGGCAAACGAATGATAATGTGGGATAAAAAGATCGCCCATATAGTTTGCGCCAAGAATGATCGGATCGGATTTCTTTATAAAAAGGCCGATTTTATCCTTATACTCGTTCAGCGAAGGGCCGTTCGCCAGGATAAGGACATCACGTCCTTTGTGGCGGCCTGCATAGGGTATGCGTTTTACGGCCTTGGCGAAAGAGCGCCGACTGCTTTTATCAGTTCCGGAGGTGATCCCGGCATGACGGCCGTCGGCACCGCGCATGATCCCTTCGTGAATAAGTTCATCCAGGACGTCCTTCGAATAACCAACAACCTTCTTCGCATTGATATAATCCATAGCCTTCCATATATCCTCGATGGTATATTCATGGGAATCCACCAGGGCCTTGGCATAGCTGGGATGGCACTTGAACATGCCGGATAACATATACGGCAGCTGATACCCCCATCGATTGTCCTTGTACAATCCGGCGAAATATCTGTCAATGATATTAAGCAAAGGTATGGAATTATATCTGTCCCTTTTTTCTTTTTCAAGAAATGCGATTATGATCTCCGTGGGAAGATTGCCGGCAGCCCTGCCCATGCCGTAAATCGTAGAATCGATCATATGGACTCCGCAGCGTACCGCTTCAAGAGTATTTGCGAATGCCATCTGCAGGCTGTTATGCGGATGAAAACCTATTTTGAGGCCGCGTATGCCCAATACAGGTTCAAGGATGGACTCGACTTGATGCGGGAACAATGATCCGTAGCTGTCGACAAAATAGAAATAATCCAAAGGAGTGCCGCGCAGCATGGAAATCAATTCTGCCTGCTCTTTTTTCGTATAATTATTGTAATCAATGGCGTTGAGCGATACCTCGTACCCTTTTTTCTTGATCTGGCCTGCCAGCGCCATCGCGCCTTTCAGACAGTCTTTATGTACTGCGATACGAATGAGCCCGACCGCGCTATCCCCGGCTTCACAGAGATCTTCTGCGTCGATCTTACCGTAATCCACCATTAACGCCAGCTTTGCGCCGTCAATGTTTGAAATGACTTCCCGGATAAGCCGATCGGGCGTAAATCTCCATATGCCGTATTGGTCCTGATCAAAATGCTTAGACGTGCCCCGATAGCCTATTTCAATAAAATCGACTCCGGATTTCGACAAAGCACGGTATGTTTCCCTGACCAGCCTTTTATCGAACTTCCAGTTATTGATATACCCGCCATCCCTTATAGTGCAATCCAGAACCCTGATATCGAACTTCATTTTTGCAGCCATTTATTTTATCCCCGCGCGCGCGATCATTTTCCGAACGGATTCACCAGCAGTTTTATAACCATTCAGCAGGACTGCGGAATCAACCATATACGTAAGATATCGGATGCCGCAGTCTAGGAGAATATCCGCATAACGCATATCCCTGGCAAAAGACCCGCAGGCTACTCCCCGGGCCCGCGAGATTTTTACGCTTTGCCTTATGGCACTGATAACCTCACGGTCTTCAACCTGTCCGGGCTTGCCTAAAGACTGTGATAAATCATAAGGCCCGATAAAAACGGCATCTATATCCGGGACATTAACGATCTTTCTGAGGTTTTTTAAGCCTTCTACCCCCTCAATATTCAGTACGACAGAGGTTCTGTCATTCGCCCGGCCGGTGTACCCCTGCGCATCAAGGCCGTACCGGGCCGCGCGCGTAAAAGGAGACAATCCTCTTTTGCCCCCGGGATAGTATTTTGCCGCTTCAACTACCTCTCTGGCTTCTTTTTCCGTAGAAACATGAGGCACCTGTATACCGCCCGAGCCGATGTCAAGCGCGCGCAGTATAAGACTTGGATCATTTCCGGCTACGCGGTATATTGAAGCTATGCCGGCAGCCTCGGCTGCACGGACAAGATCCTGAGCTTTTTCTTCGGCAACGGGACCGTGTTCGGAATCGATAATGACAAAATCAAACCCGCTGTATCCGATTATCTCGACAGCCGCCGGCGACGGGATCACGCACCACGACCCCAGCACAATCTCCCCGCGCGCCAATCTCTCTTTTAAGGATTTTTGCTTCATGGAATGCACCTCCATTACGATTTTTGAGCGAAATATTTCCGCGTGTACTCGTCCCGTAACGCCTCGAATACCCTGTTTCCCTCAGGGGTGGCACTTTCAGCCTTTTTTATTTCCGGCCACCTGGATCTGTCGAACTTCACGTAAAGCGAAAAAGTGCGCATTATGCCTTTTACCCGTTCCTTAGGGAACTTAGGCATATTAAGCACCGGGTCGCCCGTAAGGCACGATGTCGGGGTATTATCGTCGATAAAACCGCGCTCGACCGATAACGCATGAAGAGATGTGCCGTGATACGGAACGAACGCATAGCAATTCATGGTATCGACCTTATCGGCGATCCTGCGGTTAAGCTCGACTGTATCCATTGCAAGTTCGGGCGTTTCATCGGGAAAACCTACGATATTGTTGACGCTGATGCCTGCGGGAAGGCGGCATTCGGCGATGATCTCTATAGCTCTTACGATGGCGTCGTTAGATATATTCCTCTTAATATACTTGCGCCGGTATTCCTCGTTGCCGTGTTCTATCCCGATCGATATCCTGTGCAATCCGACATCTTTCAGGCCGCTTATCCTGTATTTACTTACGGTCTCAGGCCGGGTCTGGCACCAAAAAGGGATCCGTATATCTTTATACATTTCGATGAATTCGTCGAACTCGGCATCTGTATATGTCAGGAAAGTCTCGGCCCAGAAATAGAAATATTCCGCGCGCCAGGTATCTCGGTAGAATTCAAGCTCTTTCTTAACGAGATCGATCTTCTTCTTGCGCAGGAAATTTCCGACTCCCGCATCTGCGTATAATTTCCTCTGGACAGGCGCATTGCAATAGGTGCATTGATACGGGCATCCTCTATGCGTTTCAACGGGAAACATCCGGTATACCTTGCCTGCCATAGGCCTGTAAAACCGGGCCTCTTCAAACAGCGTGAAATCCGGAAGATGTCCGGCATTGATATCCTGAAGGTATTTTAACGGATTGCGCCTGACGCTCCCGTCGGAGTTTTTAACCCAAAGATTGCATATACCTGAATAATCCTTTCCCTCCTTCAGGCGCGTACACAGTTCCAAAAGCGCCTCTTCCCCCTCGCCGATACAGACGATATCGATCTCTTTATTAGAGATCACTTTTTCCGGAGCGAACGTAGGATACACTCCCCCAGCTATCGTCAGTATGCCGTGGCTGTCGATATGCCTCAATAATTTAAGCCCCCCCGGGAATATATCCTCTGTCGCGGATAACGCGATGAGATCGGGTCGGAATGAACGCACAAGACAATCAAGATCGTCCAACGGGTCGGAGGTTTTAAGGCTGACCTGCCTTGACATATCGTACGGCCGGACCTGCAGATTTTTCTCCTTTTCCTTATCAGAATCGAAACCGCCTGCCTGATAATATGTGGTGTCGAATAACGCCACATTGCAGCCGTTATCTTTCAGGATCCGCGAGAAAATGGCTATTGCCGGAGGCAGCATATTCATCCCGCGTAAATTCGGGTAGATGAACAATATATTAAATTCCGCCATTGGTACGCTCCCCTTTTATTAGAGAACCATAGATAGTACGCGCGGCTATATGATGGCCCAGCACGTTTGGATGACAATAATCCAGAGGGTAATAAAGCTTTTTTCCGCTTTTTTGATACTCCGGCAAAATATCCACAACCGCAATATCGTTCTCTTTTCCGAACGCAATCATCCTTTCCTGCGGATTTATCGTAAATTTACTCTTGTCGATCCTGAAAAAATTCTCCCGGGGATTGTCGCTCACCTGGAACTCATAGGGAAAAACCGCCACCGTAAAACCGATATTCCTGCCGGAAAGGTATTTCTTCATATCAATAAGGGACGTTTCCATTTTTTTCCATCCGGCTGCAGCGGCATCGTCTATTCCGAAGCTCAGCATAACCATCTTTTCGCCGTACATGTCGAAGGAATATTTTTTTAACCCCGTTCTATATAAAAGACCCGTAATGTTCACATCGATCCAGCCCAGAAGGTAGCTCCGTCCCATCAAATACCAGCGCAGTTTGATCAAAGGCCTCCGGATATTTGCGGCTATGTTCGTGACGAAAGGCAGTTCTTTATTCCACGAAAAAGGATCGCGATAGGAGCTGAAATCCGTCACATTTTTCCAGAAATTCGGCCTTTTTATAAGCGCCTGCTCGGTATCCGTATCGCATCCGACGCCGTTGCCCACATCATTAAGGCATAACCCGAGTATTACGTGATCGGGCATGAGATCAATGCCCTTTGCTTTGATATATTCGAACTCAAGCTGCGGATACCCTCCCAGCCCTCCGGCGTTAATGACCCTATAACGGGTATTAGAGCCTTCATTAAGGAGCCTCTCCAGGACTTTAGGATATGTATCCTCAAGCCTGTTTTGCGTTCCGAAAGTCACAGAGTCGCCGACGCATAATATCCGGTACTCATCCCCTTTTTCCATGCCGAATTCGACATCGCGCAGCCCGTAAGAATTCAATGAGAACGGCACGCCTCCGGTGATACCCTTGCGGTGGTCGAGCGCCCTGTATTCGGGCGCAAAGATCCGCACCGCGAGTTCGGCAAAGACAAATAAAACGGCAAGAACAATAATGACCTTGAGTGCTTTCATATAATGAACCCCCCTTAATGCGCTGCGATTATGTCGCGATAAACAGCCTGGCGAAGGCGCGCAGGTACCGCCAAACAAATGTTTTCCGGAGAAAATTCGCCGCCCGCTTCTTGAAGTCAAACGGATATACGAGCTTTTCCCAGTTCTCCTGGTAATAAACCAGCTTCTTTTTGTACTCCGGACTGTAATTCAACACCGTTTCCCTGCGTTCGTTGGAAAAACCGGCATAAAGGCTTTCGTTGACCAAACCTTGATCGAAACAACTGTCTCCGAGCTTCGTGCCTTTATACGGGTAAAAGATATTGACACAGCTCACCGTAGGCTTGATGATCCTGTTCAATTTTATAGTATCCCAGATCATTTCCTCGGTCTCTCCGGGCAGCCCCATCATATTTATAGCGTTGGTCTGCAATCCGTATTTATGTGCGGTCTTGAACGCGCGGATTATCCTGTCGTTCGTCATATCCCGGTTCATGATATTCTTTCTGACAAAATCATTGCCGGACTCGATGCCTATAAATACACGGAAACACCCGGACTCTTTAAGCATCCGCATGAATTCATCGTCGATGACATCAACACGGAGGATGGATATATACCGTATCCTTATCTTTTTCTTATATTCCGCGCAGAATTCGGCCCGCCACTTCCTGTCAATGCCGAAGATATCATCCAGTATCCAGATAGCCTTGATATCGAACTTCCGCGCGGTTTCCTCTATCTCGGTTATGCACGACCTGACACTCCGGTACCTCGGATTGTTCCTCGCAAGCCCGTACCTTTTTGCGATCATATGATTGCTGCAATATGAGCACAAATAGGGGCATCCGCGGGAAAAAAGGAACGGCGCGTGCCCCGTCTCTTTCAATGTTTGAATATACGGATATATATCCTTATCAGGGTACGGCAGCCTGTCAAGGTCCGTGATCAAGGGTTTCAGCTTATTGAGCTGCAGCCGGCCGTTCGATGCGTATGCCAGGTTGTCGATATCCCTGTAATCCTGTCCGCGGTCGACCATCCCGAGGAATTCCGCAAAAGAATCTTCGGATTCCCCGACAAAAACGGCATCGAGGCTTCCCGCTTCCAACACGCAGCCGGGATTGATCGTAGGATGAACGCCCCCGCAAACGGTAATGCATCCGGGCAATTTCTTCTTTATCAAACCCGCTATATCCTTCACAAAGCTGAACTGCGAGGAAACAGACGTAAAACCAACTACCTTCGGATCAAAAGCAAGGATCTCCTCCATTATTTCAGGGTATGCAGCTTTTTCCCTTGCTATAATGACCTTGGCATTATATCCTTTGGACCTTGCTACGCTGACAATACACGCCAGCCCGAAGGCATACGATTCGTCATGCAAACCGTTGATGTTCGTATAAATAAACAGTACATTCATGCTGCGCCGCCCGTCATATCTCTTTCAATCCCTGCGCAACGATCTGCCAGAAAGGCAGATCCTGCGACCCGGCTCTTTTAATATAACTATCCTTATAAGTATCGTAAAGCGCGCGATCTACCGTTAATTCCTCCGCCAGATCGATCCCCCGGACCTTATTTAAATTATAGACCCTTTTTCCGAAGAACGAAGCAATATTATGTATCCATACACCTTCAACGCTTTTATCAAGTTCGTCGGTCGTAACAAAAATCACCGGCTTTTTGAACAAAACCGCATAATTCACGGAAGTACTTACATGGCCTATAACAAACGAGGAATTCCTTATCAAGCCCGGCGTCCGGCCTTTCAATACCGGGCGGCCCTGAAAAAAATCCCTGTGCCTTTCATAATGTGCGCGAGGATGCGCAGCCACGACAATGTGCAGATTATAAGAATCTTCAAGGTTCTTGAAAAAAGCGCAAAGAAGCCCGTAATATTCACCGGCATCGGTAATAAAAGGCTTGACGCCGAGATAATCATATCCCGGATGGAACGGTATGTACTCATCAAGGAACACGGCCTGCCTGTCATCAACGGACGGCGGATTGCGCAGTTCATCAAGATAGAGATCATAATCCAGCGTATGCATCCAAAGAGTCCGGGTCCGCGAATTGACCGGGAACTTTGCCGTAACCGCTGACCTGCTGCCGCCGGCAAGACGGAAATAAGCCGGCTCGATCCCCAAGACGCCCAGACCGGTTTTGAAAAAAACAGACTCCATTATCCTCGCGGGCGTAAAACGGCGCAATTTATCAGCGGCTTCCTTCAGCGATATATTGCGAATAATGTCCGAAAGCTTATAACTGCTGCATGCCGACAACGGAAGGGCATTCGCCATAAAAACGGCGTATTTAACCCTGCGCGACGAAAGCCTGCGGAATATGTAAAAAGTATTGAGGCCGTACGGCACAAAACACACCACGAAACAATCGCCGGCGCTTAATGACGCTATGGCATTAAGCGCTTCCTGTTCGATGTTGAATACCCGCAGCCGGGCGTAATCCGCCGTGTCCTGCTCTTGCGCATTCTCCCTGGCACGGGGATACAAAAAAGGCGCGAAATCCCACACCTCCACGTCAAAACCGTTTTTTTCAAGAATACCTATCCCGAACCGCGCATGATCGCGCCGGGAAAATGGCCCGGTCACGAAATACACGACTTTCTTTATGCCCGCACCGCTCATGTTTTAAACCCTATTATCGCACGCAATTCTGTTCTCTCACCCTTGGGAAACAGGAATCTGTATCCCGCAAAAATTGAAATGGCATACGCGATCCCCATTTCAAAGATGACCGTCAAAAGATTATGCGGCGGATACAATCCATATATACCCGTTGCAGCCCCGGCCGCAAGAAGGATCATCGCGGCGTTACGTTTAACTGCCAGGTGAAAATACTGGGCGCCGGTTATTTTAAAAACTTTAAAAACTTTGCGTATGATCAACGGGCAATATATCAGGACCATGGGTATTGTCGTGCCAAGCGCAACGCCGGTAATGCCCATAAAACGCACGAGCGTGAGGCTCAATACAAGATTGGCGAGGGCATTAAGGACCATGAACGCGCAAATAATCTTTACAAACCCTTTTGCGCTCAACATCCCGGACCCTACCTCGAAAAAAATGTTAAAGAACCAGAATGATATAAGGATCTGCGCAGGCAATACGGCGGAAATAAAAGCATCCCCCATCCAATATGTAATAAAAGGTTTCGCGAATACAATCGCGATCATGACCATCGGTACAAATACATAGCCGAGATATTTCGTACCCTTAAAAAGGATATTTTTCTGCCTTTCGAATTCATTACGGCTTTCCATCTCCACATATGCAGGGAATAAAGGCCCTCCGATCAAACTATTCAACATACGCAACCCCTGCTGCATATTATAACCCACATTATAAACCGTAACCGCCGCGACAGAAACAAAACTGCCTATTATAATACTGTCCACATTGAATATCAATATCCCGGCAAGAGAACTAATGAACGTATACAGGCTGAAATCGAATATTACTTTGATAATACCCTTATTAAAATACGGGAATATGAGCCTTTCCTTGATCATACCGCCGTTTACTATTAGAAAAGCGCTAAAGTACTTCAACACCGTCAACAGGGATGACACCGCCAGGTAACAAACGATCCCCATATCATTGGCGAAAACAACATAGGCCGATATCCCGATAAGCGCGGTAAATATTATATTGTTTCCGGCAAAACGGTCATAGCGCTGAAAGCCCTGCAACGCATAATCAAAGATCCTGCCGGGCCATATAAAAAAAGACGCGACAGCCGCTACCTGAAAAAGCTGGCGTATTATAACCTTGTTGTATGCATCCACCTTGAAGAAAAGATCGAAACAAAATGACAACGCGAATAGAACCAGAGCCGAAATGATCCCGATGGCCGTAAAGAAAGTCAATGACGCGCTTAATATCTGCGAAACCTTATTACCATCTCCCTTGGATGAGAACTCCGCGATATATTTGATCGTAGCCCCTCCGACTCCAAGGTCCATCAGCCCAAGATATCCCGTAAAAGTCACGACCAGTATATATGCGCCATAGATCTCCGCGCCTGTGTGGGAAACGATAAAAGGCAATAAGGCAAAATTAACCGCAAACGCGGCAATCTGGCTTATTGCGTTGAATTTGATATTATTTGACAGAGTCTTTAACGCTCTCATGCCGGGTTTTGCCTCAATACCCGCTTCAGGCACGTTTTAAACCTCACCAAATTGTAATCGATCTCGCGTTGTCTGTACACGGATTCAGGCAAAAATGGCTTTTCAATGCGTTTAAATATGCCGAACATATGTATTCTTTGCGCGCGACCTGCCTTGATAAGCCCCAGGCCTGCGAGTGAGCAATAATGTTCGAAGGTATACGGCGAAAAATAATACGGATGAGCATTCTGCAGCTGCCCGATGCTGAAATTGAGGATATTCGGCACGGCAATATAAATGATGCCGTCAGCTTTAATATGCTCTGCGAGCATTTTCAAAGACTTGACCGGCTGAAGAAAGTGTTCCAATACATGATTGAGCACTATGACATCATACAAACCCTTGATTTGGTCGACCGTCCCCCGGACCATAGGGATACCGTGTTTATTTCCCAGCTCAACAAGGCTTGGGCTGTAATCCACACCCAGAACGGACGCGCCTGCCCGCTTGAACGGCAGCAAATTCCAGCCGCCCCCGGCACCCAGCTCCAGCACAGACGATCCTGGCAGGATCTTTGTCACTTTATTGACAGCGTCAAAGATATGAAGCCCGTGCTTGAGCGTATATTTGGATTCGTACTTGGCAAGATAATCCGCGCCGTCATAACAGGAGCGGTACAGATCAGATGAATAGTAATTAAAATATTCTTCCTGCGTCATGCGTGGATTGGACTGAACAAGGCCGCAATCAACACACGCCACCGTATCCTGAAGCATACCATACCTGTCTACACGCGCAATTAGATCGAATACACCACATCCACACAGGCAGGGAACCTCCTCGAACTTCACCTGCTTCTGCTTCGCTTTCCGGTTAAATTCATTGATCAGGTCCAATTGGTGCTTAGTGCACGCAACCGCAGGAATACCCGGAACGTTAAATTCATTCTGAGTTAAGATAATCTTACGTATCTTTATCACGCAGCCACCCCGTTTGATTATGTGCGGCCTATGAAAGCCATATTTGATGTTAACTCCAGTTTAGAAAGCAGCTTCTTATACCCGCGGTCGACGCACAGGATATATTCGTCCAGGGCCTTTTTTTTGAGTTTATCCAAACCGCGGCGTAACGGTAACCCGGGATCAGAAAGGCCCTGAACGCAGCTTCTTTGAGGGGCGTCAACCGCCGCCCAATGCATATGATTCAAGAAATTATAATCCTGGGTAAATAATAATTTACCCTTCACGCCGGCTCTTTTCATTAATGATAGCAGGCTGTCTTTCGTAAAATACCAGCGGTGCGCGGCATGAAAATAAAAATCATGATGATGGGGCAGGTCATAAGCCTCTATCAACGCATCGCGCAAATTGGGGACTTCGATATAAAGAAAGCCGTGAGGTTTTAAATAACGCTTAACGTTCTCAAGCAGTTCAACAGGATCCCCGGCGTGCTCCAGGACCTGGAACATGCAGATAACGTCGAATTGACCGCGCGCAAGGCCTGTGTCATCAAGAGCGCAATCATATGTTTTACACGAACATTTTCGCCCCGCGAAACGGGCCGAAGCGGAATCATAATCAATTCCCGTGACCTCTTTGACATATTTCTTCACATGATACAGGAACATACCTGCCGAACACCCGATCTCAAGCAACCGCATCTTCTTTGTCAGATAGGGTTTAATAAGATCTATCCTGGCCCCCTGGAATCCGGAATAAATCCCGAATATCTCCGGCGCTTGCGAAACCTTTCTCAGATCGGGCTTAAAGGTCTTTCTATATTGGCCATTATAAAACTTTTTTAGCTGCGCTTCATCTTTATCGTCATCCAGCATGCCCAATTTGCAATGGCCGCAATAATAAACGGATCTATCTTCGCCGTTGCGCAGTTTATCGGCTATAATTGACAAGCGGCCTCTGTTACATAATATGCAGTTCATGCTTCCCCTTTTCCGATAACGCCGCTTACGCGGCACGAACTTCCTCCACAAGCTCAATAAAATTGCCTTCGAAATCCCGGCAAAAAGCGACTCTCGCCCCGCCGTCAGGAGAATCCTGCGGCGCGGATACAAAGGCGACCCCTGCCGCGGCCAATTTGCCGTATTCCGCATCGATATCTCCTACCGTAAAAGCGATATGCGAGATGCCGTTGACGCAAAGGCCTTTTTGCCCCCGAATGTCTGACGGATCAGAATGAAAATGCAGCAGTTCGACAAGCACGGAATTTCCGCACGACAGCTTGACTGTCGTAACGCTTGCGCCCGGAGTCGCAAGCAGCGCTTCGATATAACCGCTTGATTCCTCCCTGCGCTCTATAACCTTCAACCCGAGCAGGTCGCGGTAAAAAAAAAGCATTTTTTCAAGATCCTCAACTACGATCCCGGTATGACGCATGGTTTTCATGGCGTGCCCTCCGCGATTATCTCTTCCATAGATTCCTCAAGCACGCGTAATCCTTCTAAAAGCGCATCATCAGGGATCATGAGCGGCGGCCCTATCTTTATGGACTCCCTGCCCGTATGGACCAGCAGCAGCCCTTTTTGCATAGCGCGTTCGCACACTTTTGTCGGGAATGAGCTGTCGGGTTTGCCTTCGGCAGGATCCTTGAATATTACACCGGCGAGCATTCCTTTACCGAACACGTATCCGATCCTGTCCGAATACCTTGATTTCAATGCGTTGAGGAACGAATGCAGGATCTTTCCTTTCCTGTACGATTCCTTAACCAGCCCTCCCTCTTCTATCGCATAGAGCGTCGCGAGCCCTGCGGCGCAGGAAAGCGGATTAGCGGAGTGGGTACTGCTCATAGATCCGGTACCGGGAAGATCCATGATCGAGCTTGGGCCGATCACAGCCGAAAGGGGCAGCGAACCGCTCATGGCCTTACCCAGGCATAACAAATCGGGTTTAACCCCGTAATGCTGATAGGCGAACAACTTGCCAGTCCTGCCGAATCCTCCCTGAATATCGTCGAAGGCCAGAAGGCCGTTAAAGCGCGCGGCAAATTCGGCCATTCTCTGAATATACTCCCGGGGATAAAAAATGGCGCCCCAGCCCAGATATGATTCGATCATGAATCCCGCTATATCCCTGAAATCAAGGCCATTTTTTTTCAACGCATTCATATCCCGCTCGAAATGCCTGCCCCAATCGTAATTCTTCTTCGATGCCGGCGCGGCCCATGGATACGGAACGGGCAAATGATAGATATTCGGATCGGAGTAACCTATCCATGATGCCGTGCCGGGATTGCCTTTTAACATTTCTGCGGCCATGGTCCTGCCGTGCATTGCTCCCCGGAATGAAATAACCGCCAGCTTCGATTTCCGGATAGTCCGGCCGTGCATCCGCATTAGTTTCAATGCGCATTCGGTAGCCTCTGTGCCGGCAGAAAGTAAAAAGGCTTTTTGGAACTGTTTCGGCGTTGACTCGATTAATTTCTTCAAAAACTTAGCCCGCACACCGCTGGCGAATACATATGTATGCAATAATTTACGGTCCAGCTGGCCGCGGATAGCGCGTATGACCCCGGGATTCGAATGCCCGGCGTTTGCGACGAATATTGTCGATGTAAAGTCTATCCACTGATTGCCGCACGCGTCAAAAACAGAAAAACCTTCCGCCTTATCCCAAACAACCGGCATCTGCCCGTGCATCGACCGGGATTCATATTTCTCGAGATCGTTAAGAATGGACAAGCTTCCTGGGGCAGGTATCATTGTCCGGATCCTGCGGTATTTCGTTCTGATAAGCGGCACTGACTGCGGAGTTCTTATAAAATCGCTGCCAGCCATAGATCAATCCTTTCGGGCGAAGTTACTGTTAAGATAATCAAGTACCGCGCTGCCCTTCCTGCCTGCAGAATATACTAAATAGTCAAAATCCTCAGGGCTATCGACCTCAACGGACACATCTGTGACAAAACCGAGCATACGGGGGCCGTGAAGGGCATTGCTGCGCTGCACATACTCAGGCCTGATAATATCCGCATAGCCGTTAGGGTGATACGCTTTCGGAAAGGTTTGCCTCGGAAGATTATAATATTCCGGACGCGGATCATCGGGAAAAAATCCTTCCAGGTAGCCGTGCCCGTCCAGCCGGAACATTTTTTGCGGAGGCTCGGACAGTTCATGGACAGATCTTAATGATGTAGCGTCATTGTCGGAACGGATCAGATCCACCGCACGGTCGATATCCCCGGCAGTCCTGAACGGGGTGGTCGGCCGCAGGTGTACCATCAGGCCGGGGATCGGGCCGGCCCCCTTGAACCACTGGATCGCGTGGCAGAACAGTTCAAGATCTGTCGACGTATCCTGGGATATTTCGCGCGGCCGCATGAACGGGACTTCGGCGCCGTATGCGCGCGCTATATCCGCGATCTCGGATGAATCCGTTGAAACGATAACCCGGTCGATGCGCCTGGACATCCTGGCCGCGCCTATAGAATATGCGATCAGCGGATGGCCTGCCAGATCCTTGATATTCTTTCCGGGCACGCCTTTCGAGCCGCCCCGCGCTGGAATGAGAGCTACCACATTATTCGACATCCGGATTCCTTTCTAAGCATCTGCAGGCGAAGTCGGAACGCCCCAGAAATGGCAGTACGAACATAAAGGGATCTTTTCCCTTTTGCCCGCCTTATGGTATTCCAGCCATTCCATGCGCAAAGGGCTGTTCCAGATATCAGCCAGGCGCTGCTTATTTGCGTCCCCTATGATGCCAAGCCCCTGAGGATCGAATCTGACACAAATAGAAACCTTGCCTTCCCGGTTGACACACAGGTGATGTAAAAAATCCCAGCAAATCCCTACCTCGGGTATCGTAGGCTCTTTTTTACGATAGTCAAAACTTCCCATCTGGGCGTGCAGGACCCTGGTAATGATAAGCGCATTCAGATCTTCATACCTGCTGCGGTCTACATTACCTATGAGCCTGAGGCTCGTATACGGTTTCCGGCCGCCCTTGATCCTCAAGAACTCTTTTATCAGTTCGTACTGCTCGCCGGCTTCGTCATCTCCTTCAAAAACCGAGATGGACAGCGTATCGAGATTATCGATTATCTCAGAGGCTTTCTCCACGATCAATTTCCCGTTCGTAACGATATTCTTGATCTGCCTGCCGAACAGGCTCACCGCCTCCCCGAATCTGGGATACAGCAATGCCTCTCCGTCACGGTGGAACTGAACCACGATATTCGGCGGAAGTTGTGAAGCGATTTTCCCGACAAGCTCGAAATCCATATCCCCGTATTTAATTGCAAGCTGAGGATAGTCCTTATCGGCTTTACGCCTGCCGCATATCCAGCATTTTTTATTGCATCTGCTGGTCAGCTCAACATTGATACATCCCAAGCCGTACAAATCCATTTTTCACCCCACCCTGCGCAGCTTTTTCATAATAGGTATTTCGCTCTCATATATCCTGATCTGTCCGTCACCCCTGGCATTTTCCCAGTTCCTGATATCGGCCACAAGGCGTTTCATGCCCTGCGGTTCGACGGAAGCTGCCTGATCGCTGCCCCACATGGCCCTGTCAAGAGTGATATGGCGTTCCACGCATGCTGCGCCTAACACCGTAGCCGCAAACGTGGTATACAAACCGACCTCATGGCCGGAATAGCCTATCGGGACACGGAACCTGTTCCGGAGAGTTTCAATCCCCCTTAAATTCAGCTCTTCGGTTTTAGACGGGTATGTGCTCGTGCAATGCATGATCAACAGATCATCCTCCCCCAGGACCTCGACCGCATGATCGATTATCGACAGATCCGACATCCCTGTGGAAAGAATGATCGGTTTTTTTTCGCGTCTGTGATACCGCAGAAGGGAATCGTCGGTCAACGCGGCCGAAGCGATCTTATAACACGGCGGGTCGAACTGACGGATAAAATCCACGGACTTTTCATCCCAGCAGGAAGCGAACCATGAAATCCCCTTCTTTTTGCAATACGCGTCGATCTCTTTGTACTGACTAAGGCCGAATTCAAGCCCGCGCTTGAGATCCCCGTTCGTAGGGCCGAAAGGATTCTCCCTGGGCTTTTCAAGCTCCTCCATGGTATAGACCACGTCTACGGTCCTCTTCTGGAATTTCACGGCATTGCAACCGGAATCTGCCGCGGCATCGATCAATCTTTTTGCAATATCGACAGATCCGTTATGGTTTATGCCGATCTCCGCTATTATGTAGCACGGACGTTCATCGCCGATGAGCGTATTTCCGATCTTAATAGTATTGCGGTTCATTAAAAACCTCCAGATTTAATTTTCATCCGTTCCCGAAGAGTTTCGGCCCCGAACCGGAATCCAGTCCTGTCCTCCCGGGAAAACCCCATTGAAACCGATAATGCCTTCACGATGCCGTATATTTGAAATCTGTTCATGATCAGAATTGCCTGCCAGAACGTCTCACCCCACAAGTCGATCAGCCTGTAAATAAGAATATTCCTTTTTAAAAAAGATCTAAAACCGTTATCACGGCAGTAAGAATCCGGGAACTTCCAACCGTGGAGCTTTAACCAGTGTATCATCGCTTGCAGAGAAATCCGCGCCTTCCACATCTTGACTTCAGCAAGAGGTTCTTCGGATACGTTGACGTACTGCCTGAATTCGCTCGCGTTAACGTCCGAGACCCTGATAAGATACCGTTCCTCGTCATCGATCGTGCTCCCCAATAATCCCTGTTCTCTCAGATAATCATAACACGCCGTCCCGGGCAAGGCCTGAAGGTAATTTATCGCCGGGAATTGAGGCATGGAAGATCCTCCTGTGGCGTCATTGATGAATTCTATGGTCTCCCTGATCGTAGAATTATTTTCTCCGGGCATACCGATTACCAGTTGTATGACGGTATATATGCCCGATTCAGAGCAAAGCTTTATCGCGGCAAGATTTTCCTGCTTTGTCGCATTCTTCTCCATTATCCTGAGTATCTTGGAACTGCCGCTTTCGATGCCGAAATATACGGCGGTCAAACCCGCATCTTTGAGCCGGCGCATGATAGTCTGGTCTTTTTTTATCAACGATACCCTGGCGCCGCCTATCTGGAACAGGATGTCCAGGGGCTTGACCAGTTCAATGAACCGCTCCAGCCAGACCTTATCTTCACCGAAACACTCATCGCTGATGCAGAAAAAACCCACGTTGTATTTATTTATAAGATGCTTCATGGCCCCGATCACTTTATCAAGAGGGATAACCCTGTATCCTCTCACGAACCGGTGGCAGAACGTGCACGCGTTTATGCAGCCCTTGGAAGTAAATATTGTCGCCATCTTTTTTCCGCTCCGCTTAGGCTCGTGGGCGCGCGGATCGCAGGCAAAATCATCCCTTGTCAGTGGATCCTGTATATATTGGGAAAGACGGGTGCTTTTATCAAGCAATTCATAATCGGGCTCTTCTATGTCTCCGCCGGCTATAAGTTCTTCCGGCCCGGTGAACCTGCAAACGCCTGCGCCGTCCAAAAATGCCACTCCCTTTACAGCGGACAGCACATCAGCATCCTTCGGAAGTTTTCCATGCACCTCTGCAAGCCTCACCAAATTCAACAGCACCTTTTCGCCCTCGCCGATTATGCAAAGATCTATATCACACTTGCGCAATATGACTTCGTATGCGCTGGCAAGATTCCCGCCCAATATAATATTGGTAGATGGGCTTGCCTTCTTTATAAGGGCAGCGAGGCGCTTCGTATAAAGATAGCCGGTAGATACCACAGCGCTTATACCTACCAGGCCGAACCTCTCATTACGGAAATAATCGTACATATCTTCATCCGAAGGCCGTTTGGCATCAATATCATAAAAAACGGACGGATATCCATGTTCATTCAATATATGAACAAGGCTGGTGCACGCGACCGGAGGGAACGGGTCAGGCCTTTCCCGTATCGCTATGTTACATATTAATATCTTCATACGTCTTATGAACGCCCCGGGTTTACCGGTTTATCTTTTTTTTGCGCAAAAAAAAGCAATACGCCTAAGAAAACCGGAAGGATCTGTAATCTATAACGGCACACAGTGCCCAGGTTAAAGCTGATAAATCCGTAAAATACAGACCAGAGGATCGGATAAGTCCCGCCACCTTCCCCTTATTAGAACTAGAAGGAACAACGCCAGGAGAAACGCCCCTTCGATCCCCGATAGAAAACCGAATATATTCTTCACTTCGCCGGGCAGAGGCCTGAATAATGCGGAAAACATTCCCACCGGTATAAAAACAAGCATATCAAGCTTGCGCTTAAATCTGCCTGTGCCCTCCTCTACCTGTTCCCCGTCGCCCCGGGAAGCGGCCGACAGAGCTTGAGAGCCGCTTCCGCCCTTGGAGAAATCGCTGAATCTTTCATTCGCCACTGAAGTCAATCCGCGCCCCGTCTTCATGCCGAGATACACAAAAACATTATTCGCTGAAACCGCCGCAATAATGGACAACATACATAACAATGTGATCTTTTTTACAAGGCCGCTACGGAACACTGTCGGAATCGTCGCGATAAAGGCCGGGAACGCAAGGATAAAACCCATCCATGGGCGGATCGCCGAAGCGCCCCAAACGCCGGCTAAAAGAATGAGCGCCGAGAACCAGGTATGTTCCCTGACCCATACAACGGTCCCGTAACAATATACCGCGATAGTTAACAGAACAATGGGATCTTTGCCGATAGTGGACGACCAGAAAAGGATGGACGGGAATAAAGCCAGGGCATACCACAGCCGCAGGGATTCCCTGCGCAGGAATATCACGGCTGCGCGGTAGAATATATAGACGGCAATAAGTCCTATCATCCCGAAGCTAACTTTAACGGCATGGAATGAATCGAGGAAGAAATTCCGGTGTAA
>Ga0265297_10004759_pt1 | contig 21666 bp, 20 predicted proteins | sample Munlanlwell13791_FD_192502 | JGI IMG/M metagenome (GOLD analysis project Ga0265297, IMG submission 192502) | Leachate microbial communities from a municipal landfill in Southern Ontario, Canada - Leachate well 137-91 | ecosystem: Engineered > Solid waste > Landfill > Unclassified | place... | reverse complement strand
TCCACTACGCTCTGGGCTTTTCGGTTATTCGTCCTCATTCCATTTTTTCCGTGGCGTTGGAAACATAATTTTGAAATATCTTGGGGATGTTCTTTAAAAGAATCACAGAAAGGCCCACCAGAATGGCAAAAATAACCACATATTCTATTACGCTCTGACCCTTCTTCACCCAAAAATCCCCCGTATAAAATATATCACCCTGCTTGGCGCTAGTCAAGCCCATTAAGCCTGCGCCAGAAAGCGCTTTCCATCCAAAAGTATCTCTCTCTCGTTTATCCTGCGGCACAGATAGGCCAAATCTTTATCAAAAGAATAGCCTCCTTCGGGTAAAACAAATTCGGCTCTACAGCCTGTCTCGCTATTTTTTAACCGCACCCCCAAATCATAAAAACGCTCTTTTGCAACTGAAAGCTCTTTGTCTTCATATCCTGCCGGTAAAAAATGCCAGCGCGCGTAAGCATCCAAAGCCTTTAGGTAATTCCTGAATAAATCTTTGACGCTGGAAGTCTGAGTTAAGCCTAAATTAAGATGTTCGGGATCAAAAAACCTCTGCGAATTGGCGGTATAGGTAAAAAGTTCTATTTTATGGCTATAGTCCTGGAAAGCTTCGTCGAGATTAGGCCAATGGTTAAGGTATAGAGAAACCAGCTCTTCCGATTTTTTGACTTCGCGGGAAAAATTGCTCAAGATAACCAAACGGGTCTTCTCGGCAGGATTTGTCTTTAAAACGCATCCTTTTAACGATATCTGTTTACCGGTGCCGGGGTGGCGTATTTCCATCTCGATATCCGCGATAAATACGTCTTTCTCCTGTTCCGCCAGATGAAACATCCTGAAATCACCTATACTTTTAACTTTCCGGCATTCGGTAAATTGCCAAGGCCATACGCCAAAAATAAAATAATGTTTTTTGGCTTGGGATACAGGAAGAATCTCTATCTCCTTAAGCTTGTTTCCATAAATAGTCAGGTTATTTATGCTGTTTTCTTTTGCCTCAAGGCCTGCGAGAAAACTAAAAAATTCCTGTGAAGGAATATCGTAGCCGGGAGCATTAAAAAGAATGACCGGCGAATCGGTGTTAAAATATTTATCGATCTGCTTTTTCAAATTGTAAACCGGAGAAGCAAAATCATAGGGAATATACGGGCTTGACCAGACGGAATAAAATTGTCCGTCCAGATAGAGGGCGGTCCCATCAAATAAGCCGACCCTGACACAGCGAGCCTCCTGCAGGCTCAAACCCATTATGCGCGAAATATCCAGGTTAATCCCTTTTATACCCTCAATTTCATTTAGATAACCGTTTAGCTTGTCTTCTAAAGCTTTTTCTATTTTTCCCTGAAGCAGAGGAAGATAAATGATATTTTCCGTTAGATCATCGAGATTGATTCCTCCTCCGGAAAATCTGTTTTTAATTGCCGCGGCAATTAATCTACTTATACCGATTATAGAATCTACAGCCCTAAGAAACACGATGCCGGTATTTTCCAACTGCGGAAGCTTCTCGTTAGATAAAGGAGCTCCTCTTTGCTCCCCGGCAAGCTTTATTAATCTCTTCTCTTCGGCTTTCCTGGCAGCTTCTTCTTCGGCCCGAAGCCGAGCTTCTTCTTCACGCTTATGCTCTTCTTCTTTGGCTTTGTTGACCTCTTCGTCTCTAGCTCTTCTAATCTCTTCTTCCCGGGCTCTCTTAAGTTCTTCTTGGCGTTTTTTCTCTTCCTCAATCTGAAGCGCTTTTAATCTTTCTTCTTCGGCCCGAAGTTTAGCTTCTTCTTCACGCTTATGCTCTTCTTCTTTGGCTTTGTTGACCTCTTCATCTCTGGCTCTTCTAGCCTCTTCCTCTTGGGCCTTTCTTATTTCTTCCTGAGCTTTTCTGGCTTCCTCTTCCCGAACCTTTTTAAGCTCTTCCTCTTGACGTTTTTTTTCTTCTTCCAGCTGCAACGCTTTTAACCTATCAGCTTCGGCCTTAATCTTTTCTTCAGCCTCTTTTTCTTCTTGGGCTTTCTTTATTTCTTCCTGCCTGCGTTTTTCTTCAAGGGCTTGCGCTTTTTCTTGAGCGAGTTTTTCTTCCTGCGCCCTTTTAAACTCTTCTTCCCGCAGCTTTCTTTCTTCTTCCAGCTTAGCCAGCCTTAACTTTTCCGCTTCCGCCGCTTCCCGGATATGCCGCTCATCCTCAAGAACTCTTGTTTCTCCAAAAGAAATGTCTTCCAATAAAACAGGTAATTGGGGCATAACAATATGCTTTTTCTTCTTTTTAGGCGTTCTTCCTATAGGAGCGCTTAAACCAGCTTCTTTTATGATCATATTTATGCTGGACTTCGACAAATCTATTTTGTAATTATTCAGGACTAAAGCGGTTAATTTACGGCAACTTAAGGCAGGATTCGAGCTTTTCTGCTCTATTATAAAATTCCTTACTTCTAAATTTAACTTATGCACTACACCCATTTGTTACCCCCAGATTGGACATTTCTAATCTCAATTATAGCTTAGCACAGATTCTAACTTTGTCAAGTCAGGCTAGATTGGACATTAAAACAAGGGTATCTCCGATATTTGTTAAGCTATCTTTGATTGCTCCGGAGGGAAGTTCAACAGCATGCTCTGCTTGAAGATAGATTTTGGTAAGCTTAAAAGGCTTGACGCCGGAAAAGGCTTGAATAACCTTGTTTTTTTTATCCAGGAATAAGATATCAATGGGGAAACGCATAAAAAACGTATGGATTGAATTGCACGGCTTAATAATCAAAGCTTCTCCCTTATTAAAGCTTGCCCTCCCTAGTAAACCTTTTATTCTTTTTAAAAAAGAGTTGGCAAGAAAAACGTTTTCGGCTAAGATGGTTCCTTTGGTTTGATTGACTAAGCGCATGAAAATACTAAGGTTTGGAAGGCTTAAAGATGTCCTCGGAAATCACAATGCCGCGCACCCGGATTTCATCAAGAAAAGAAGGCTTATAGCCGGTAGCGGTAAAATACCCCTGCACCTTGCCTTGAGTGTCTACTCCGGTCTGTTTGAAGACAAATATATCGTTAAGGATTATATGCAGTTCGTCTTTCATGCCGCTGATTTCCGAGATGGCCATAACTTTACGCGAACCATCGGATAACCGGGCAGTATGGACTATTACATCGACAGCCGACGCAATCATTTCGCGTATGGCCCTGACCGGAAGCTCTATTCCCGACATAAGAATCATTGAATCAAGCCGGGACAAAACATCCTGGGTAGAATTAGCGTGAATAGTAGTCATCGAACCATCATGGCCGGTATTCATTGCCTGAAGCATATCGAGCGATTCGGTCCCGCGGCATTCGCCGACGATAATCCTATCCGGGCGCATTCTAAGGGTATTGCGGAAAAGATCTCTTATAGCAACCGCGCCTTTACCTTCTATATTCGGCGGCCGGGATTCCAATCTTACCCAATGCACCTGATTTAATTTTAACTCTGCGGCATCTTCTAAAGTTATAATCCTTTCATCGTTAGGAATATGTTCCGAAAGAGCGTTAAGCACGGTGGTCTTTCCGCTCCCGGTGCCTCCTGAAACAATCATATTCTTCCGGCATAAAACAGAGGCCCGGATAAAATCGGCCATTTCCGGAGTAAGCGCTCCAAAATTAACCAAATCGTTTGTTTTAAACCTTTCTTTACGGAACTTCCTAATCGTAAGAGTTGGCCCGGTTAATGCAAGCGGGGGGATAATCGCGTTTACGCGTGAGCCGTCAGACAGGCGCGCGTCAACCATTGGCACGGATTCATCGATACGCCTTCCAATGGGGGCAATTATGCGTTCAATAATCGTGCGGACTTGCTCATTAGAAAGAAATTTTTTGCTGGTTAATTCAATTTTTCCGTGTTTTTCCACAAAAATTTCATCTTTATTATTGACCATGATATCGGTTATATCCGGATCAGCTAAAAGGTCTTCCAATGGCCCCAGGCCCAAGGCTTCATCAAGTATGTCTTTAATCACTTTCTTGCGCACATCTTGAGAGGGGATAAAACTGCCTGCCTCTTCCACTAGAAGATTGGCCACAAGAACTTCCGCCTTATCCCTTAATTCCTTGGTCTTTCGATGGTCGCTAAAGACATTCAAGTTTATCTTTTTTATATTCATCCCATCGATAAGGCGGGCGTGTATCCTGCGCTTAAGGACTAAAATTTGATCTTTGTCCTCGACGCTTGGTTCGACTACCGGCTCGGAGAGATCCTGCTCTTTCCAGAATTGTCCCGATTTATCTACCACTGCCTCTTTTAAACTGATCTCATCGATATTCCTTATATCTACGAAGAGTTTCTTGTCTGTGTAAAGGGCGCGGGCTAATTCCAAAATTGACTGCGCAATCCGGGAACGCGGGGAATCGATTACTACCGGCACTCCCTGATTTATCGCCTGATTTACCGCTTTTCCTTCGGAAGGAATCTTCTCGATTATTTCCAAAGGAATGTTATTCCGAATCTCCTGCCAGCTTATGCTCGATAAAGATTCCGCCCTATTGAGCACCAGCCTTATCATACTCAAAGGAAAATGCAATACCTGCAGGGTCTCCAGCATCCATTTAGTCTGATATACTGAAAGCACATCGGGGGTAACCACTAACAGCATCAGGTTAGCCTGATTTAACGCGGAAAGAAAAACGTTATTAAAAATCTCTCCGACATCGGAAATTATAAAATCGTAATCTTTATCCAAAAAGGCCAATACGTCCTTGACCATTTCCGGATATATATGCGCTGCCTGCTGAGGCCTTGAAATACCCGCCAAGAAATCCACGTTGGGAAAATTGGTTTTAATGACGAAATCGGACTTTTTTGTCTGCTGCGGCTGTTTTTGCAGGAAATTCATCAGGTCGGCTATCGACCTTTGCGGATTAAGATTAAGCATATGCGCCATATCTCCGACGACATGCGTATCTAAGTCAATAAGACAGACATTCTTGCCTTCGGCGCCAAGAGCCACCGCTAAATTAGAAGCAATCAGCGTCTTGCCTACTCCGCCTTTAGTGCTAAATATTACTATTCGTTTGGCCATACTATTCCAGTTGATAAATGATGGGGATATCTACCCAGATATCGCTTTCTTTTACTGCGGGAGGAAATGGAGGATACGGCGCTATTCTTCGCGCCGTGCTTAACGCATCATCGTCGAGTAACTTATGCGTCGAAGACTCTTTCACTTTCGCATCCAGCAACTCTCCCTGATAAGAGAGCCTCAAGGATAATTTTACCGTGCCCTGAAACCCCGATTGTTTGGCTTCAACCGGATAAGCGAGATTATCCAGAACTTTTTTCTGGATAATCTTACAATAATTCAAGATTGGATCCTGCGCCTGTTCGTTGACATCCGAAGGAGCATTTACGGAAGGAACATTTTCTTTTTCTTGCGGCTTGGGCTGGCTGACTATTCTCGGCGTAAGCGTAATAAACAACTCTGTATCGTTGACATTGTCGGTATCCGAATTCCACCCCTGTTGGGTAGTTTTCTGCCTGAAAATGGCTCCTAAAACCGGAACCTCGGAGAGCCAGGGAACCCTGGTTACCGATTCCTTATTCTTCTTCTTGATTAAGCCGCCGATAGCCATAGTTTCACCGTTGTTAAGAAAAAGCTCGGTAGTCGCTGTCCGCTTAGTCATTTTATAAGCTAAGGCATAAGTAGTCGATACCTGGTCTCCCAGTTCGCTAACCACGACATTCAGATTGAGATGAACGCGGCTAAGATCCTCTAATCTCGGATTTATATTCAGGATAATACCGTATTCCTTGTATTCGACTGATCCGCCGGTAGTGGCGCCTACCGATGTAGAACCGCTTGTGCCGGGAGTAACTGTGCCGCTTAAAACCGGCACTTCTCCGCCTACGACTAACTTGGCTTCTTTTCCACTCTGGCAGGAAAGGCGCGGACGCGAAAGTATGCGCGCTTTTCCCTCCTGGATTAAAGCGTCTAATTTAAGAGTAAAAGGGTTGGCTGCGCCGCGGGTAATATTAGCCACATGGAATACTTTTCCCCAGGTTGTGCCTGCAGCGGATATACCGGCTGAACCGACTTCGGTAAAAGTAATCGAACCCGGCCAGGTAAAACCCAGCTTATCCTGATACCCGTTATCAACTTCAACTACCTGAACATCAATTTCTATACTGGCCTCTTCCTCTTTTACGGTGATTAAATCGACGGTTTTATCCTTAAGCGCGCCCAGCGCGGTGGCGATTCTATCTTTATCTTTGGCCGATTTCACGGTTCCCAGAAGAATAACCTTGCCTTCCTCATCTTCAGCTTTACTATTCACATCAGGCAGGTTAAGCTTGGCTAACAGGTTGTCTATCCGGCGCTTGATCAAACTGGTATCTTCGGCATACACTTTAATATGGTAAGACTGCTCGCCAAAATTATCCCAAACAGTTAACGCAGTAGCTCCGGCTGACTTAGGATTGATGGTTATTTCGGACTTACTGACATTGACGACATCGGCAACTGCCGGATTCCCTATAGAAACGCGTATAGGCTTATTCACCGGCACTATCTGGATTTCTCCGATAAAACACTTCAACTCTTCAGCCGACGAATCAACCGAATAAACCTTAAATGGCGTAATGATAACCGAAGCAATTACGAATATAAGGATAATAAATAGTCTTTTCATTTTCCTCGCTCTCATTATTTGGATATGGGCATTCTTTCTTTATTTACCCCGCGATAGATTTCTATTGTTTCGACCGGCGGCGGTTCTTCTTTTTTCGTTTCCTGCCCTGTCCAAGACGCTCCTTGAGACTGCGGCAGAATATACTGGAAAAGCGTATTCAGGTTGGCCGGCATAATCGGTTCGACTTTGGCATCAGCCGGAGAACGCAGAGTAAAACGAATCTTGCCTTGTTCCTGCACAAAAGCTATAAAGCTTGACTCTTGAGGAGATAACGCCAAGGTGACCAAAGGAGGGCCGCTGGTGACAGATTCTTCTTTTGTGCGGCTGCCTTGAGCCACAGAGGCCCCGGTATTGTGCCCCACAGCTAAAACCAAAACGTTCTGAAATAACGGTAACACCGCTACTTGGCTTCCTTGCTGGCCGTCAGCGCCCTGAACCGGTATCTGAATCGTAGCGATAACATCCACGTAATCTCCCGGCCTTACCATACCTGCCACCGAGGATATATTATCAACTGCCACCGAAATTGCCCTTTTGCCGGCAGGAGTTATTCCGGCTAAATCTCCGCCGGACTGTTGCTTTGCGTTAACTAATTTAGAAAGGGTTATCTGTTCTCCTTTGGAAATAGCCACTACTGTAACCATTCCGGAAATCCTGCTTAAGGAAGTAACCGCTTGCGGTTGGACAAATTTATTCGGAACAACAGCGGTATCCAACGGCACTGATTCTATGAGGATGCCTTTGGGGATATCCTGCTTGGCTATCAAAACAGCGGTTTGATTAGTCTGCATTTTAGCGATCGCTTTCTTCGCCTGTTCCTGCGCGATTTGCTGCTGCTGGTCCAGATAAACCTTGACCATAACAATCGCCAATACCCCCAAAACCACCCCGGCTATTAGTATAAGTTTCTGTCTTTCGATAGGCACTATTTTATCTCTCCTTCGTTTACTTCTATTTTGGCTTCGCGGGAAAGCTTTCCGATTAAATCCTCCACAACCTGCTGTTGTTTCAAAAAGGTGAGCCCGCGTTTAATGTCATCCCACATCTCGGAAAGAGACTTCTGCTTGCCTCCATGCTTAAGTTCCAGCTTTATAATGCAATACCCGTCGGGACCCTTGAAAATACTGCTGATTTTTCCCTGTTCCAAAGAATCAGAAAAAGCTACCGCATCAAACTGGGCGGATTTTTTCCCTTTTTTTATGAAGCCCAGATCACCGCCATTTTTCGCGCTGGAAGCGGTTGAACGTTCTTTGGCCAAAGTGGCAAAGTCTGCCCCTTGAAGAAGCTGAATCATCACATCTTTGGCATCCTGCTCGGTGGCAACAACTATCTCGCGTATCTGCCTCTCTTCAGGCTCTTTTAACTGTTCTTTATAAGTATTGTAATAGTCTTCGATCTCCTTGGAAGAAACATCGACTTTCTGAGTAACGTCTTTAATCAACTGCAAAACCAATAGATCCGTTTTGGTTTTTTCCAAAGCCTTGATAACGTCTTCGTTCCTATCCAACCCCTTATCCAAAGCCTCCTGATAAAGGAGGGTCCTGCGGACTATCTCATTCTTAAGGTAATTAATCTTCTGCTCGCGCGTGGTAATTTTAAGCTCGGGTTTATCGGCGGGAACATTAGCGTTGTAGATTTCAATTTCCTGGTTAAGGTCATCCAGGCCTATTGATATATTATTAACCTTGGCGACTACGGGGCCTTTTGGCTCGACGGCCTGCACGGGAAGTTTTAACTCTATCTTTCGGCCGGATGGAGAAGACAATTTATTGCATCCTAAAATAACGCTAAAAAACAAACTTAAAACCGCAAACAAGATAATATTACGCTTCACTTTTTTACCTCCTCAATTTGGGCTGCCTATTCTTTCTTGATTTCGTTGATTATCCGGATCAATAGATCGGCGATCTTGGCAATAAGAAAAAGAAAGAAGAAAAAGAAAGTATAAACTACTAAAACCACAACCCCCATCCAGCGGGAATTTCCGGGAACAGCTCCGAAAACAAGCGATAGGCCTCCGACAACCCCTAAAAGCAAAAAAATCCAGGCAGCGATTTTCACCACCAGGCTGGATGTTTTTAAAAAAGCTAAATGTTCGCGCATAAATCCTCCTTGTTATTTTATTTTTCTATCATAAAGCGCGCCAAATAGCAAGAGAAATTTTTATTTAGTCCTTAAATAGCGAGCGCTAAGAACAGCTGTCTTTGAATTTAACCTCTAATGCGCATAACAAATCCTTATTCGGCTCATAATAGGGATTTTTCCTGAAAGAAGCCAAAGCAAACATTTTGGCCTTGTCAAAATTACCCAACATTTTGTAACAAACCGCCATACGGTATAAGGTTATAAAATGATTCGATACTATTTTGTTGTAGCGCTCAAGCGCCTTCCCGGGATTATTTGTAAAAAAGTAGTAATCGCCCGACTCTATATTTATAAGCAGATCGTCCTCGCTGTAATATTTGGATTGTTCTTTTATCTCAGACAGCGCCTCATTATAAAAACCAGCTTCAAGATAATCCTCAACCAGTATGTGCCTCAACGGGTTATATTTAGGTTTGTAACTAAAGGTATTCTTATCAAAAGTGGGAGCATCCTTCCAAATACGGTTGTTGTAAACGGTAAGTATTCCGAAATATAAAACAAAAACTGCCGGGACCAATAACCGGTTTTTCTTGAGCTTAGTCAAAGCTAAACTGAGGATGAGAAAAATCCCCGCTGAAGCCGGATAAAACCAGCTTTCGGCCATGAATACCTCTTTGGATGTGGAATAACCGTCCATAAGCATGAATACCGGTAAAAGGCCAAACAGAAACCAAAGAGACCCGAAAATAATAGTTTTGTTCTTCCTTAATTTCCAAAGTATCAACAAGATTAACGCGGCGCAAAAAATGACTATTACCGTTTTAAAATTAAGCGGGCCGGTAATGACCGGGGCGCTCCTCAAGAAATGCAGGTTAAACGGAAAAAACAGCAATATAATATACCTGAAAATTATTGCCGCGAAATTCACTATTCGCCAAAACAAAGATATCCATTGCTCATGAACCGCCAGGCCGCTGGAACCAAATAGAAAAAAGCGAAAGGCTAAATAAACCAAATCCAGCAATATGAAAGAGAAGAGTATCCTATACCGGCTTTTTTCTTGTTTCTGAATAAAAATGACCAACGCAATGAAGAGGAATAAAAATACCGCGTTTTCCCGGGATAAGAGAGCCAAGAAAGCAGACAACAAGCTCAAGATAGGCAAGTCTTTAAGAAAAAGGAGGACGCTCGATAACAAAAATAATAAACTCAATAAGTCCGCGCGGGCGGAAAGATAAGAAACGACCGAAACCTGAAGCGGATGCACTATAAACAGAACAGCGGCGATGGCAGCAAGGCGCATATCTGAAAACAGTTTAAGCAAAACTATAAAGGTTAAAATCCCGTTCAATAAGTGCAAAAGCAGATTCGCAAGATGGAACCCGAACGGTTTATCCCCACCCCAGATTTTATAATCTAAGAAGTAGCTTACGGCCTGCAGGGGCCTGTACATAAGATCGAACGGCCTTTGCCCTGACCAATGCTCGAATATATCTTTCTTAAATACCTGAGGGAGTAATTTGGGGGATTTTATAAACGGATTATTCAGAATCAAGGCTTTATCGTCAAAGACAAAACCGTTGTTTAAACTATTAAAGTAAACGCCTAAACAGAGGACGCAGATTAAAAAAATTACCATTTTTTTCATTTTCAACCGCTCCCTGCAACAGCAACCCACTCTAAATTACAGTTTATTTTTATGATTATACCATAAAAATACCCTGATAAATACTCATCAGGGTATCTACATTATTGCTGTGGTTTCAATCTGGAATTAGAAACTTGAAAATAGTAGCCCCAACCGGATTTGAACCGGTGTTTACAGGCTGAGAACCTGACGTCCTAGACCAGGCTAGACGATGGGGCCAGAAAAAAATCTAAGGTATTTTACTATACCGGGAGATTTAGTCAATAATTATGTTTTCGCAATTATCATTATGGTTGACTTTATTTTTTAAAGTGTTTATAATACAACCCATGCGCGTAGGAATAGGCGTAAGCACAGAACTCGATCACCTGAAAGCTGTCAAAGAGGCGGTTGAAGAAGCAATTATTCAGATAAAGCCTGATAATATCGACTTCGCGCTCCTGTTTACTACGGAAGAATTCAGCCATTCTCTGGTTTTACAAACTACTGCCGATCTCATAGGCCGAATACCTCTTTTGGGCTCAAGCAGTTCCATTATCATATCCCAAAACGGCCCGCTAAAACACGGGCTTATCCTCGTCCTCTTTAAACTTAATGAGGGCTCCTATTTCAACGCTGCCTGCGTCAAGGACATAACCATAAACAACACGCTATCCTCCGGAGAGGAATTGGGAGGGAAACTTTTGTATGGCTGCAAAAATGTTCACCGCGATTTAGGCGTGATATTTTCCAACACAAATACGGGCGACTATTCCAGCCTTGTTACCGGAATACAGGAGAAGCTGGGCAGAGGTTTTCCTCTGGTCGGAGCCTCCCTGCCCAAGAGAATTGACCATGCAGAAAATCATCTTTATTCCGGCTCGGAGATATTGAACAATGCGGTCTGCGGAGTACTCTGGGGAGGAAAACTCAATTTTAGCTTAGGGATAGAACATGGCTGGCAACCCCTGGGAAAACCGCGTTATGCTACCCGGACACAAGTAGATACGGTAAACGAAATAGACGGCCTGCCGGCAGTAAACCTGTATAAAGAATATTTCGGCAAAGAGACTCTGGAACTAAACAGGGAACTTAAACGTATCTCTGTGTTTTATCCGCTGGGCATAGCTGTATCCGGAAACAAAGAATATCTTTTAAGAAGCGTTATCTCGATAAAAAATGACGGTTCTCTTCTTTTCCGCGGAGAAGTGCCCGAAGGAAGCATGGTCAGGCTGATGATAAGCTCAAAAGATTCCTGCCTGGCCGCAGCAGCTAAAGCTGCCAAAACAGCCCTGGATAACGCAAGGGGGAAAAAAATTAAATTTGCGCTTGTATTAAATTCCTTATCGCGGTATGCTCTGTTAGGAAGGCAGGCCGCCCAGGAGATACGGATCGTGCGGGAAACTTTGGGCAGCGACGTTCCGTTTGCCGGAATATACACTTCGGCGGAACAAGCGCCTTTGAATTCAGCAAATTACAATTTAGGAAAAACATATTTTCATAATAATTCGATAGCGATATTAACCATAACCGAATGATTCCAACCATACGCAAATGTTAACCCTTTTATTGTTTGCGCTGATAATTGCTGCTTTGGCAATTGCGCTTACCTACAAAATCCAGAATGAGAATCAATTGCGTTCGCAAGTCAGCAGCCTGAAAAAATCCCTCTCCGATATGGACGAACAGGCTAAACTTATCGTGCGCACGGATATAGAATTGAATAAAATAGAAGAAGAGCTGGACAAAAAAATATCCGGGCTCTATGCGCTGCAAAGCTTATCCCGCATGATAAGCATGACTCTAGAAGAAGACCAAATCTTCAGGCGCATACAACCGGAGCACCTCAAGGAATTAGGTTTCGAAAAGGCTTTCGGCTTTCTCTGGGACGACAAAGGCAAACGTTTTGTTTTGCGTTTCAGTATAGGATATCCCGGCGAAGCGATTAAATCGATAGAGTCCTTTTTCAATGAAAACAAAGAACGCTGTATGGATTTCATAACCGGCGACAAGACCCTCTCTTCCATTTCGGCATCCAATAATTTAATTACTCTGCAGCAGTTAAACGAAATTTTCAAGATCAATTCATTCATCATCTGTCCTTTAGCGCCTCAACAAAATAACCGGGGCTTGATCTTTGTTGGAACACAAAATCTGGAAACAACAGTTACTGAAGGGGACGAAGAATTGATTAAAATACTCTCCACCCAATTGGCCCAGGCCCTGGAAAATGCCCGTCTTTTCGAAAAGACCTGGAACGCCCAACAAGAGCTGGAAAAAAAGGTGACTGAAAGAACCCGGGAATTGACTTTGGCGCTGGAGGAGGTTAAAAAAATAAGCGATAATAAAACCAATTTCGTCTCAAGCGTTTCTCACGAGTTAAGAACACCCCTTACTTCCATCAAAGGATACGCCGCCATACTCCTTACCGGGAAATTAGGAGATTTGCCTCCGGAAGTGCGTCAGCGGCTCGAGAAAATCAACCGGCATAGCGACGAGCTTGTGCATATGGTCAATGAACTGCTGGATATATCCCGCATTGAATCCGGAAAAGTCACGATGCGGACAGAGGTTTGCGACCTCAAAGAAATCACAGCTAAAGTGGAAGATTTGTTATCCGGACAACTAAAGGAAAGAAAGCTGTCTTTCGTTGTCGAGATCGGCCCTGAAGCAAATGCGGTTCTGGCCGACAGAACACAGCTAGAACGCGTATTTATAAATCTCGTCGGCAACGCGATGAAATTTACTCCGCCTGACGGTTCCATAACCATAAAAAGCCGTAAAATGGATAAAATGGCGGGAATCAGTGTCGTTGATACCGGCTGCGGCATAGCCGAAGAAGCGCATGATTCCATATTTGACGAGTTCTACCGGGTTGACAACGCCATAAACCAAGAGGTCAAAGGAACAGGATTGGGATTGGCCCTTGTAAAACACATAGTCGAAGCTCAAGGAGGAAGAATTTGGGTTGAAAGTTCTCCCGGCTCTGGCGCAAATTTTAGTTTCACATTACCGATAGCATCTTAAAAAATATGTCCATAAAAATACTTATAGTCGATGATGACCCCGACATACGGGATGTGTTAAAGCTTACCCTCTCCGAAGAAAACTATGAGATTCTGGAGGCTGGCGACGGGGAAGAAGCTTTAAAGGTAATCCACGACAATCAACCTGATCTTATATTGCTCGATTATAAAATTCCCAAGATCGACGGGCGCGAAGTATGCCGCAGGATAAAAAGCGACCTCCTGCTCCGGCACTTACCCATAATTATGGTAACCGGCAAAGGCGATATAAGCGATAAGGTTGACGGTATTGACGCCGGAGCTGACGATTATGTAGTTAAACCATTTGAGCCGAAAGAATTGCTGGCGCGAATCCGTATGATTTTAAGGCATACCGAGAGGGACCTTGAAGCAAACCCCCTTACCCGCCTTCCGGGAAACGTCTCAATATTAAAAGAACTCTCCAAACGCATAGAAAATAAGTCTTTATTCGCCGTCTGCTATATAGATTTGGATAAATTTAAGTCTTATAACGATAAATACGGGTTTGAACACGGAGACGAAGTGATCCGCGAAACAGCCCGCCTGCTTATCCGCGCGACACGAGAACACGGCAATCACGATGATTTCGTAGGGCACATCGGCGGGGATGATTTCGTGATTGTAACTACTCCGGATAAAACCGATTCATTGTGCCAAAAGGTGATCCTCGATTTTGAAAATCTTGTCCCATCTTTCTACAATGAAAAAGACGCAAAGAATGGATACATAACAGGCAAGGACCGGCAAGGACAAGAACAAAAAATACCGCTTCTTTCTGTATCTATCGGGATAGTGACCAACGAATACCGCAAGGTTACCCACGTGGCTCAAATCGGCGAAATAGGCGCTGAGTTAAAATCTTACGCCAAGAGCCTGGAGAGAAGCAACTACGTAAAAGACAGGCGCATAGAAGACAGATAGGCTTTAAAAGAAACTAAAAAATCCCGCTAGTTGAATAGCGGGATTTTTTATTGGTGCGCGGGGAGGGAGTTGAACCCTCACAGGTTGCCCCACTACCCCCTCAAAGTAGCGTGTCTGCCATTCCACCACCCGCGCGTAATCTAATATGCCAATCTGAGATTATAACAATAGCCGGGAAAAATATCAAGCAGGATTAACGATCGAAATCAAGGCCTGCTTAAGCGCTTCCGGCTTAATTGAAAGAACACACGGAAGGCATTTCTTTTTTCGAAATTTTTGGCCAGCTTGATTGTTTCAATTAACGCCCAAGCGCCATAAACCCAAATAATCCCACCGCGGATGCCGGGAAAAATGAATTGCGCCAACCACAGTAAAAATAAAGCCGCGGCCTCGAAGAAATTGAAATCCATACTTGCCAAAAACAGAAACCCTAGATAAGACTGGACAATCGTCAAGAGTATCTCCACTTTTTGCTGCTCGTCAAAAATTACGCTGGCAAACCTGCCCATACCGAAAGAATATATAAAAGGAATGAGCGCCACAAGGATAGTCCACTGATTAATGGAAGACGAAACAAAGTTGGCCAACGCCATAGAGGCTTTATTAACTTTCCTGGCCCAATAAAACGCCGAGAGTTTTTCGGGGAATTCGCTTAAGAAAGGCGCCACCCACTGCACAAAGACAAATTGCGATATACCGGCAGAAACAGCCAAAGCAAGCATTGAATTAAGAAAAGGATGAGCGGCAAAATACAGAATCGCTCCTCCCCAGACAAAAAATGCCATGATCCAAATAATATTCCACGGATGCTTATGCCGCATTATGTATTTAGGTATACGGCCCAAATCGTCAATCTCTTCGCGATCATGCGGAGGAATTTTCGACAAGAGATACAAATAGCCGAAATAAATCGCGCTTAGAATCAATCCGTCGAGAATGTTCAGCGAACCCTTAAAATAGATAACCAAAAAGTAGAGTAAAGCCGGTAAAAGAACCAGGACCGCTATGGAGTGCTCGTCCTCCAATTCTATATTCCATGGGCGTTTATCGCCGGACCTGATTCTTTTAAAGAAAAGGGCGACAAAATAAACCATTGGCCAGCCCAAACCAACAAACAATCTCAGAGAACCGGTATAATTAGCAGTAATTAGATGCGCTTTAGAAGGATCTTTTGCCGCGGTAAAAGCAATTACTCCTTCAACCGCAAATTCAGGAAGGGTTTGAATCCAAGCTAAAACAGCCAAAGCCAAACCTTGGGAAATAAAAAATTGCCCGCATTCGGCTGCCCAAGAGATAAGCAGAGCGGCTAAAATTATCGCGGGGAATGTCCACAGGGAATTTAAAGCTTCCATATCCGAGGAAGGAGAATTTTTATTTGCCAGCGCCTTTCAAATCGCTAAGGCTTCTTATCTTCAAACCACCTAAATCATCTTTATAGTAGGTAACAGAAACCGGATCCCCTTGCGCAATATCGGAAAGGGGAATCGACCTGGCGCCCAGGGCAAGCTCTGAATCCCCGGTAACCCTAAGAACAACTTCATCTTGATCTCCGGTATGTGGGTCGGTATAAAGAACACTTAACGTTGACTCTATCCGATCCAGAGAAGAGACCATGCCGGATATCACCTTATCAGAACCATTATCCGCTAAAACAAAAGGTGCGACCATAAAAACAAAAGTTAATAAAATAGCGCTGGCCCTTTTCATCCTTCTCCTTTCGCGGACATTTGCCCGGTAAAGAATTTATTTTATTATAATACACCAAACAAAGCTAATATCAAGGAATTACCTTCTCCGGCATAATAATAGGCGGGCCTAAAACTCGGAGTCCTCTTCTAGTATATTGGCCAAGACAGGATTATCAAGCAAACTGCTGTAGTGAAAAATAACGCAGCCTCCGGCACCTGCATTCTCCGAGAATCTAAGCTCTTCTTTGAATTCACCGGGGAAACTCCCCAGCTTATAAGCGCCAACAGCAATTTTTACTTTCCTGAAATCGCTTACCTTAGCTTTTATCGCCGATATCCATCTTTCAAACTCCAAATGGTCCGGGGAATAATCCATTGCTATTACAAAATCAACCAACCCGCGGTTAAGCCAGAAAGTCCAATCCTGAAAGGCCTCGTAATAAGCGCGTTGTATTGGCATACATCCGGTAGCTGAAACTTGAATATTGGGATTAATGCGCCGGGCAGTATCGATGAACTCCTGGAGGGTTTCGGTTACTTGAGCGCGTTTCCAGTCTTTCCAAATTTCATCTTCTTCTTTTATTGTTTTAACCCCGGATGCTCTCTTAAAACGCCCCATATTCATTTCTGTATAGCCATAAGCCGGGTTTTTATCCGGATACCGGACGTAATCAAACAGTATACCGTCTAAGCCCGGGTAGCTGCGGATAACTTCCTCGATAATGCCGGAAAGTTCACGGCGAACACGCATATCTCCGGGTTCAAGGAAATATTGATTATCGATTTTGTAATCTTCGAGGCTATATTTTTCTTTTAGGTTACTAGTCAAAACACTAAAGCCATATTTCTGAAGTAGCGGAGCGTTTTTATTTTTACTCAGGCTCAACATATTAAGCCAAACATGCACCTCTATGCCAAAACTATGGGCCTGTTTAATAAGCAACTTGAGCGGATCCTCGGGGATATTTTTCAGGCAGTCTTTGTATGGAGAAGAATCCGCGATTAGCGATGGAAACCAAGCCTTGTTTCCCCTGTAGATCTGGATGAAAATAATTTTGGCGCGGGTTCTCTTGGCCAAATTAACAAGCTTGATTATCTCTTGCCGGCTTGAAAGCGCGCAAGGCTCATCTAGTGCCATAACAAAAATCCCCCGCGGCAAAGATTCTGCGCATCCGGCGCTTACAGGAAAAAGGGATAAAAAAACCAATACATAAAACAACACCAATATTTTTAGGCTTCTAAACATTTAATTTCATCCTGCAATGTTACGAATGGAGACAATCCGGTCAAGCAAAGAACCCCTCCGGGAACCCTCACCCAAAGAAAGGTCGCTGACTACTGTCCGGTTTATCTTACGGATAATATCCTTACCCAGCCCTTGTCTTTGTCTATAGGCGTGAATCTCGTGTATAACGTACGGCCTGCCTGAATACATTCCAAGGTATATAAGTATGTGCCCCTTTAGCCGCAGAAGAGCGGCTCCTCCAACAGCCTGCTTATCCAAAATACGTACTTTTGATTCATTATCCGTCTTTTCCGAAAAATTACCCAAAAGCCGTCCGACTTTACCTTGTTCCGCAGAATTTCTCGGTAAAATTACTCCAACCGTAGAGAAAACCTCTTGGACAAAACCGGAACAATCCTGTTCGCCATTCTTACCTCCCCAGCTATAAAGGGAATTCAGAAGCTTAAAAGCCTGTTGTATAATATTACGCGGGGTATACGCTAAGTAACCAATATTTACATCGGCCTTTCTCATATAAGCGATTCGCTCAACTAATTTTCCTTCTTTTGTCTGTCCGGGAATAAAAACACTGACTACCTCGGAGTTAAAGTTACCCGCCAGGGGTAATTTTACGCCCATTCTTGCATAATCAACATGCTTCTTTAATTCGGAGTCCCAAAAAATATCGGATTTGGCGCTAACCGTTACAACAAACGGCGCCTTCTCCAGAAAAGATTTAAACTCGTTAAACCCGCAAAAGGCAACGCCATCTTTCTTTATCCATCCGGAGCCGGCCGGCGAATGCGCGTAAACCCAGGCGTTGTCTTTACTCTCATGTAAAATTACCACCGGAGTTCCGATATCCAGAGAGCTATTTTGTAACTCATCGAAGGCGGAATCCCCCGGCTCAACAGTTAAAATATCGTCGGTGGGCAAGAGGCGCTGGTCAACATAACAACAAATAAAACCGTAGCGCGCGTTAATCTGACGCGGAATTGCCTCAAAATTAATCCGCCTGGAGATTTCTCGATAAAAAGGCTCCCCTGCTTTTATCGAATTTTTTGAATAAAGTTTTTTTCTAAAGAATCCGTCGATTTGCTTTCTTAAGGAAGAAGACAACTCGTTTCCGGCATATATGGGGCTTGTCTTTGAAAAATCTTTTATTAACTTAAGTTCATTTTCCGTTTTTGAGTTAAACAGGGAGATGCCGGCGGAATCCAAAACAACCTTGTCTGCGCAATTATTCCGGGCAATCCAGAATCCCGGACTTTGCATCTGCCTGTTTGTATTGGGAATCGTATTCGGTGAGGAATAATAAAGCTTTTCTTCTCTATTGCATCCCGCCGCGGCCAACAAACAAAAAACTAATAAAAAATAATGGGTTTTTTTCATATCCGTCTCAACTTATTTATTTTAGTATAAAGCTAAAGAGATAACCAGTAAAAAATAATTCTAAAATAATTCTTCTGCCCGGAACTCCGGTAAATATCGCCTTTGCAAGATCCGTATGGCTCAATCTAAATGTCATCCTCTAGATTAAATTGTTATCCAAAAAACTAAAATATTTCCTTTTGCCGATAATTATATGGTCCAGTATATTTATTTGGATTATTTTTCCTGCCTCGACTAACCGGGCGGTAAATTCTTTATCTTCCTGGCTCGGAATAGGATTTCCACAAGGATGGTTATGAAAACAAATTATCGAAACAGCAAAATACTCCAGGGCCTTGGAAAAAATCTCCCTTATGGCCGGATTTACCCGGTTAACCGTTCCTTCCTGAATCTCTATTATCTCAATAATCTTGTTCCCCGAATCTAAAAACATCCCCTTGAATACTTCTTTTTTCAAATGCCGCATCCGGGGAGTCAATATTGCCGCCGCTTCTTCCGAAGACCCAATCACAGCGCGGCCGTCTTTAGCCTCTTCTTCCCTGAACCTTCTTCCTATTTCAAGAGCGCTCCTGATTTGGGCTATTTTGGCCAAACCCATTCCTTTTAAACCGCCCCATTGTTTTATATCCGTATGGCTCATTTTTCCAAAGCTGCCGAACCTGCCAAGAATATCTCTGGCCAAATCCAACGCGCTCCTGCCTTTGGCGCCGGTACGCAAAAGTATGGCTATAAGTTCGGTATTCGTCAAAGAATGCTCCCCGGATTTAAACAGCTTTTCCCGCGGCCGCTCATCTTGCGGCCAGGATTTAATGCCGGACATATACTTTATCCTCCTATACCAATAGACGTAATGACGGAGGAAATCTAACTAATAATATAGCCCGCCATAAAAATGACGGGCTATATTATTAAACAATTATTAGGCTATGATGAGTTTACTTCTTTTGTTTTAATCGCTCCCTTGTTTTCGCCTGACGGGATAAGACATCTTGCTCTATCTTTTTATACTCTTCAATTTCACAGTGAAGCTGTTTACAAATGATTACGGTTATTTAAACTACTTCTTTGCTTGAATTATTAAATGCCTCCCATAAAGCAACGCTTTTGATAACAAAATTTTATTTATTCTTCTGCAATCTATGCTTCAAGCAGACAATTCTTTTTCTTTTTCATTAAATGCCATTCTTTTATTTTTAAAAATGTAAAGCTGCCCGGATTGGCCGTCTGACTGCGCGGTTTTATAGCTTGGAAACAGGCTAAAAATGGCCCAAATCTTCAAAATACACGTCAAAATCAGCCTTTTACCTGAGCCAATTAAACAAACTGGAGCCTATGTTTAGTCCGCACAAGACGCTCAATACTGTTTTTGACTTTACAGCTAAGGGGAACAGCTTGGATCTTTACGGTATAGCCGATAAATAGCAGGATCTTCTCCAAAGTTACTATGCTGCTAAAATCGCCGTTTTCTATCTTGGAGATATGCTGTTGGGTAACCCTTGCCTTTTTAGCTAATTGGCCTTGGGTAAGACTATTTTTAATCCTATAGTCAATAATCCGCTTTACGATATCCAACTTCTGCTCCTCAAGCTCATAAAGCTCCTTGAAGTACGAATCCTTCAGTTTTTCTTTTAAGTGTTCGTCAACTCTTTCCATATTCATAACGCACCTTCCTTCTTGGCTTTATTTGTGTCTTTCTAAAAACTCTTTTCTTCTCTCAATAGCCAGCGTCCTCTCTTTTATCGGCAATTTGGCAGTCTTTTTAATAAAACCATTGGTAAATATAGCCTTGCCTTGATGAAAGAAAAAGTATAAAACCCTGATATTGCCTTCCTGCCCTTTAAACCTCAGTTCAAATATCTCATCCCCTATGTATTTAGCGTGGGGCTGAGGCAACTTATGTCCGAATTCCTCAAGCAAGCTTTTGGCAAAGAAGAATTTTCTCTGGCTGCTTGAATCTAAAGAATCGATAAAATCTTTTGCCGGAGATTTACCGGATTCGGTTACATAATAAAAACAGCTAATGTTCGCCAATTTACTCCTCTTCTAGCCCAAATAAAGTATACAACTGAATGGTTGTATTGTCAAACGCTATCTACTGCAATCTCTTTCTGATAAGCTGCCATTATTTTGAGCTATAAAAACCTTTGTTCCCGCAGTTCCGCATGTCTGCGGTGTAGCAATGATTTCATACTTGTCTTTGCTTAAATTTAAAGAATAAACATACCCGGCTTTTGTGCTTTTGTCATAGTATTCAGGTAGATAATTTCCTCTCTTGAGGTCATATTCACTTAACGGATACTGCCCATTATTTGCTGCAGAATAACTCTCTATAGCCGTTGATATTGTTCTAATCGTTGCTCTAGCAGACGCTTCGTTAGCGGCTAATCGAGCTCGTAACAAATTTGGCATGTAAATGGCTGCTAATAATGCAAATATCGGCAACATACTTACTATAACTATTACTGCTATCAAGGGAGCTGATAAAGAAGCGGGCGATCTTATTTCTCCTACTTTAGATTCTCTCTGGATAGGCCATTCTTTAAATGCTAATATTGACATCATAACGATATTAGCAATTGGGACTAATAACAAGATCCCTAGCGCTCCAGGGTAACCTGTCTTCTTAACAATCCTCCACCACATAAAACCCATAAAGAATAAAAAAAACAGCCAAAGAAAAACAAAAAATAACCCCGTTAACACTTCCATACGCCTTTCCTTCTAAGTATGCTATTTTTCCCGCCTGAGTGAAGCTCACGCTGTGAGACGTCAAAGTGGCTGCCCCGCATGGAATCGAACCATGATAGTCAGATCCAGAATCTGAAGTCCTACCGATTAGACGACAGGGCAAATAATTTACGAAGTGATTAATTATATCCGATTTCACAAAACCTGTAAAGGAGCATCTATTAAAAAAATGGGAATGATACCATAGATCCTTACCCCCTCATTCCCAAAGAGGCAGCGAAAATTCTTATAGTAAAGAAAGACATCTTTGAGAAGTTAAGGAACCGCTATCAAGCGTTTTACCGGAGTATCGCTGGT
>Ga0265297_10004758_pt1 | contig 21667 bp, 25 predicted proteins | sample Munlanlwell13791_FD_192502 | JGI IMG/M metagenome (GOLD analysis project Ga0265297, IMG submission 192502) | Leachate microbial communities from a municipal landfill in Southern Ontario, Canada - Leachate well 137-91 | ecosystem: Engineered > Solid waste > Landfill > Unclassified | place... | reverse complement strand
GAGAGCCACCCCTAGCTTGCCGAAGGTTTTCCGTAACGGGCATGTGGTCCTATCAAATGGGCGGGGCGATGGTGACCAGAAGCCGCAAATTCGTATTAGCCCGGAGTCCGTGAGGCTCGGCGATCTCGGAGATGAGCACATCGCCGGGAGACGCTGGGATCACGGCCCCATCTTTCCCCAAGAATTCTCCCGTACCTTCCAAAACCACCAGGCACACCTGCCCTTCAAGGTCGTGGGCGTGCACCGGAAGCTCCTGTCCGGCTTTAAAATTGAAGTTGAGAATTTTGAAGTACGGAGATTCATGCACCAAGAGCCGCTTGAGCCCCTTGTCCGCAAAATCATTGGCTTCGAAAACGTTGACCTTCTTCATGTGATTACCCTTTCTCAGTTATTCGTTAACCGTGGGACAGTTCGTGGGCCAATTGATGATACTTCTCGTGCACCCCTGCTCCCATCTCCTCGGCTTCGTGCTTGTCGAATGCCCGGGCCAGGGCCTGCTGGTCTGCGGCGGTGAAGAGCCGGTCGGCCATGGGAAACAAGACGTTATTTTCTTTATCAATATGGGCCTGAAGATGGTCAACGTAGGCCGATAGATTTACAGAGAGCGCGGCCATGCCGGCAAGGTCGCCCTTCCGGGCCTGCGCCAGGCTCTCGGCGATGCTCTTCACCCGCTGCCTTCCCGCCTCATGTTCTTGCAGCATCACAGGAATGGGCCCGTTATCACTCTCAAGACCCCGTTCCTTCATCTTGGGAAACAGGTATTCTTCTTCCTTGCCGTGGTGGCATGCATCGATAAAGACTCGACAGAAATCCAGGACCTTATCGAGCTTATCAGTGCTGACCTTGCCGGTGTCCTTGATCACCTGGGCTTCCCGATCGGCGGCCTCCAAAACCAGGAGGATAATTCTGTGTTCATGTTTTAAGACATCCGTGGCCTTCATGACGATCTCCTGTTAATGGTGTTTATGACTGTCTGCCGGTGTTTTGGGCCCCTGCGCGTGAGCCGCGTGGCCAGAGGCATCCTGATGGATTTTCACGACATAATGGACGAATTCCACATAGGCCCGAACAAATTCACGGCCGGCCGCAACGCTTTCCTCAGCGCGCTTCTTCTTCGCTTCCGCCACCTGAAAGCGCTCCTTGATGCCCTTCGCCACCTGCTCGGTGAGGTGCTGTGCCAACTGCTCTGCGGCCCCCTTCTCCAGCGCCTGATCGGCTGTCTGAATAATCGGTTCGATGGCGCCGGCGGGCTTTAGGCCGGTGTAAGGCTCTCCCTCCGAGGCCCGGTGCATTCTCACCAGGGTCTCAAAGAAATACCGGTCCGCCAGATCCTTGGCCTCCGGCCCTTTAGTCCTGACGCGCAAGGTTTTTTGAAACACAGCCCGGATCTCTCCCTCATCATCCTTGGTCACCCACTTGAGAACCGGGGTTACCTCGCCCTTCGCCAGGGCCAGCTTGGCTGCCGTCACCACCGGGCCGTCCACCGAGTCGCAATGAGCCCCAGCCGCCAGGGGCATTAACCAACTGATGGCCAGACTCCAACTCGCGACCAATAATGCACGTTTGATAAGTTTTCTTTGAACCCGCATGTCAACCCTCCTGGCCGACGGTGCCTTAACCGGCTGCCAGCTTCTCAGCCATAATGGTGGCGCAGAAAATTTTCCAGGATCGCTCCGCCTGCTTGGTCACGTCGAATTTGCCTTCGCTCAAGTGCCAGAGAATTGCTCCGGGCTGGATCAGGCCCAGAAACATTACGGCAATGGTGCCGGGATCCACATCAGACCGGATCGCCCCTTCCTGCTGGCCCTGGTGCACAATTTCGGCCAAGGCGTCGAGATAACCTTTGATCGTTTTGTAGACCCGGGCCTTTCTCTGCGGATGACCGTGATGCACCTCTTCGGAAAAAAAGACCCGGATAAGCCCCTGGTTCTCCCGGATCAGTTTTACATGGAGCATCAATAACCGCCGGAGACGCTCCAGCGGCTCCGAGGTTTCCTGGCAGACTGTCGCAACATTCTCCAATAGCCTGTTCCGGAGAAGTTCCAGAATGGCATCGATAACCTGCTCCTTGCTCCGAAAATGGCGATAAAGGGCCGAGGGCACCAGCCCCAGGCGACGGGCCAGCCCGCCCATGCTCAGTCCCTTCATTCCCTGACTGCCCACCAGGCCCAAAGCAGCCTGGGCAATCTGCTCTTGCCGCACTTCGGTATTGAGCTTTTCAGTCCTCATTCATTCCCTTTGGTGAATTAGTATTCACATATTAATCATTGACATAGAACGTGTCAACCTAAAAAACCATTGAATATTAAAATATATTTAGATTTCTCGGCTAGTTTTATAAAGTGTAGAATAATTCACATATTAAGGAAAAATCCGTCGGCCGCGCCGGATTTCGCCTCTTCGGGGGTTTTATAAAGCCAGAATGGCTAACTCATGCTCGTAAAACCTTTATACAGAGAAGAATGGATGATGAGAAAAACCAATATTATTATCGGGGCAGTTGTTGTCCTCAGCTTGATTTTCGTCACCGCGCCCTGGGCGCAGCGAGGCATGGGCCCAGGACGCGACCAGGAGAGGGGCTGGGGCACCGGAGGCGCCTACGGCAGGATTTATAACCCACAGACCATAGAAACTCTCAGCGGTGAAGTGGTGTCCTTAGACAAGTTTATTCCTGACAGGGGAATGTCTTACGGGGTGCACCTTACCGTGAAAACAGACAAAGAAACGATCCCTGTCCATCTGGGTCCCAGTTGGTATCTCGATAAGCAGGATATTAAAATTGTGCCCAAGGACCAGGTGCAGGTTACGGGATCGAGGGTTACTTTTGAAGAGAAGCCGGCTATCATCGCCGCGGAAGTGAAAAAGGGCGATAAGGTCCTGAAACTGTGGGATCGCGCCGGGGTCCCGGTTTGGGCCGGCCAGGGGCGACGCTAAACTTTGGCGTTTTCAGGAAAGGCGGCCATCGGCCGCCTTTCCTATAGTACTTATTTTAGGAGGCCTTCAAGTTGTTCGAGATTGAAAGAGGTCTCGTGAGCCTGTGACATCCACCTGGCACATCGATTCGCATTTAAGGGAATTCCCACCGGCGGGATGCCGGTGCGGATGCACAGCCGCAATCCCATGGCAAGCTCCGGGATACATGCAATGCCCAGCGCCCCGATGCTGGGGTGTTCTTGCTTGAGTCTCCTAAAGAGCCTCTCCTGGTCCATTTCCACAGAAATATAAGGTTTGATAGCATATTTCTCGAGGAGGATACTCCCCAGGTGAATGAAGCAGTCCGCGGTGCAACTTCTGCACACGGCCTCGATATCACCTGCTACTGAGCGGCACTCCGGCCTGAAGTCGCGCAGGCAATGGGCGATGAGGGCGAACTTGTATTCGGCGCGTTTGAACTCTTCCCGGTAAATTCTGTTCACCAATTCGATCTCCAGCATGTACAGGTGGTATTTCTCCTCCGTCGTGCTTAGAGTACTATCAGCCCTCTTCGCCAGGGGCAGGCTTTTCAAGTGGTTCGAAACCTTCTGCGTATAGATGGCTAATGACTGCCTGAGAGTCTCTCGAATGAATCGGAGTGTTTTCCGATTAGCCCCCGTGGTTTTCAATCCCGAAAGGAAAGGCCTCTTTCCCACTCCTTGAATCAGGCGCAAAAGCCTTTTTTCGTCAGGGCAGCGCTGGAGGAACATATCTGCCAAGCGCTTTATTTCGACGTAGTAACGTTCGCTATCGTCGCCCTCAGCAAACAGTGAGTAAGTTTTCCCTTGGACTGGCGTGTATAGGTTCTCGTGATTTGACAGCGCCTTGTAAGCTCCTGAAAAGTTAAGCTATTCTATATAATAATATCATGGTTTTTTACCAATCCGTAAGTAGCCCGCTACTCCAAAGTGTCCTTATCAATAACTAAGTGGACCTCGGAACGCTTCGCGCCACCGAGCGGCACGGGGGCATTTGCTCTTGACCATTTTTCCCACCTATAAAGCCAACCGGAAAAATAATATTTTCCCGAATTACGACAGTTAACCCATTTTCAAAAGGAATTTTCCGTCTGGCCTTAAAGAAATTAGCCATTGTATTCAAAACAGGGTTTGCCAAAGACGATTCAACTCATCCATAATTCTTTGGATATTTGCTCGATGCTTTTCCCATGTTGCATCGTCAGTTTTGGCTAACTCTTCCAGCTCCTGTCTGGCTTCTAAATACTTATGATGGATCTTATGGATTTTGGCACAATGAGCAACGAGATTTTCACTATCGCTTCTCAGCTTTTTCTCGCCCTGAGCTCTCAGTTCATCGATTATCCTACTCCATTCTTTTAGTTTAGCGCTTATCTCTTTTTGAACGGTCTCCTTTTTAACCATAAGAACTCATTTAACGTGATCTCTTCCCTCGACATTTCATAGGCGCGAAGAATCTGCAGGACTTTTCGGTTTGAGAGGAATCGAAAAAAAGAAGGTACAGCCGCGCCCGAGAGACGTTTCCACCCAGATGCGGCCGCCGTGGGCGTCAATGATCTGCTTGACCATGGGCAGTCCCAGTCCGAAGCCTTTAGTTTCCCCCTTCCGATGTCCCCGGTAGAAGATTTCGAAGAGATGGGGCAGATCAGACTCGACGATCCCCGGCCCCTGATCTCGAACGGCAAACCGGATGGCCGCGCCTTCAGCCTGGATCTCCAGCCTCACCCTACTGTGAGCAGAGCTGTACTTGATGGCGTTCTCCAGGAGGTTCTGTAGGACGTGTGGGAACAGGAGTGGATCCGCCTTGAGGTTGGGCAACTCCGGAGCATATTCGGTTTCCAGGGTAATTTCTTTGGATTCCGCAAACGGCTGCAGCAGGGACAGGACTTGCCGGCACTCTTCCGACACATTCAAGGCCTGGGGCTTGGGGTGCATAATCCGTAATTCCAGGTGGGCGAATTCCAGAAACCGGGTTATGAGCTTCTCCAGCCGTTCCAGTTCGCGGTTAACGACCTGGAGGTAGGCCAATTGCGGGGCAGTAACCTGACCCCGCTTCCCCTGGATAAGGCGCCGGATCAGCCCGGCGGTGGCTACTACCGGGGTTTTCAAATCATGGGCGAACATGTTGACCAGGTGGCGCCGCTCGGTTTCCATCCGCTTTACCAGGGTCAGGTCCCGAATGATGATGGCCCCGCCCTGGGGTACCTCGCGGTCGTCCCAGAGGGTGAAGAAATTGATGAGCACCGGCACCTCCTGGCCTGAACGGTTGCGCAGGGATAACACCTTCTCTATTACTTCTTTCCGCCCCTGCAATACCAGATTCCAGGTGCTCGGGACTGCTCCCCGGAGGTGCACGATTTCCATGGCCGGTCGACCCAGGGCCTCTTCTCGGGTGAAGCCTGTTAAGTTCTCGGCAGCCGGGTTGAATTCGGTGATCAACCCTTCCTGGTTTGCGGTAATTGCCGCGTTCGGGGTGGTTTGGATCAGAAAATAGGACCAATCATGGTGTTTGAACGCAGGGCGCGTTGGCTTTTTGTTATTAGGCATCTCATGCTCCTGCTCATAGTTTCTGTGGGGTCGGGACTGCGCTATGCTAATTTTTTTACATTCGTTGCTTTGGGGGCAATTCGAAGTTAAATTTATTCCATAATTTGTCAGGATGATCCAGGCCCTTGCCGGATATTATGCGCTGTATTGCCCACCGCGGTCAAGAATGATTTGGGGTTTCGAGTCCCGCGGTCAGCGGTGGCCAACCAGCCGGAGGGAAAGATGCACAACCATATCCTCGATAAATTCTTTAAGCCGGAGTCCATTGCCATTGTTGGAGCCAGCTCCGTGGAAAACAGCATCGGTCGCATCCTGACAGAGAATTTGCAGAAGGACGGCTTTCCGGGGAGCATATATCCCATCAACCCAAAGCATGGAGAGATCTTGGGGATTCCGGCTTTTCCGTCGATCAAGGCTGCGCCTGCCGGCATCGACCTCGTCATCGTGGCCGTTCCTATTAAAGAGGTGCCGGAGGTCATGCGGGAGTGCGGCCAGGCCAAGGTCCCCGGGGTGATCATCATTTCCGCCGGAGGCAAGGAGGCGGGGGAAGAGGGGAAGAAGATCGAGGCCGACATCTATGCTGCGGCCCAGGCCGGTGGCATCCGCTATCTCGGACCCAACTGCATGGGTAAGCTCTGCCACCATTCTCGCCTTAACGCCAGTTTTGCGGGGCATTCGGTGCGGCCCGGGAGCGTGGCCCTGCTCTCCCAGAGCGGGGCCGTCTGCAGCGCCATGGACATGGCCGAGGTTCAGAATATCGGCTTCAGCCACTTCGTCAGCATCGGTTCCATGGCCGACCTCGATTTCGCCGAAATGATCGATTACCTGGGCAACGATGATAAGACGCGCAGCATTCTCATCTACATGGAAAACCTGGTCCATCATCGCAAGTTCATGAGCGCCGCCCGCTCGGTGTCCCGGGTGAAACCCATCATCGTGGTGAAGTCCGACCGGAGCGAAGCCGCCGCCCGGGCGGCAACCTCGCATACCGGCGCCCTGGCCGGCGAGGACGAAGCTTATAATGCCGCGTTCCGGCGGGCGGGCATCATTCGGGTGGACACCATCGCCCAGCTCTTCAACTGCGCCGAGGCCTTGGACAAAATGAACCGGCCCCTGGGGAGCAACCTGGCCATTATTACCAACGCCGGAGGACCAGGGGTGATGGCGGTGGACGCCTTCAGCAAGTGGGCGGCGGAGCCGGCGGTCTTGAGCCCCGAAACCGTGGCGGGACTCGACCAGGTGTTGCCGGAGCATTGGAGCCGCAACAACCCGGTGGATATCCTGGGGGATGCGCCACCGGAGCGTTATTTGGCGGCGGTGCGCGGCGCCCTGGCCGCCCCTGAGGTCTCCGGCGTCCTGGTCCTCCTTACCCCGGGAGTTGGGCCTGATGGCCATCGGTGAGCCGCCAGGCCCCGAGGTCATGCTGGGAGTGAGCCGTCTGGTAATGGCTGTGGACCGGTCCACGGCGGAATTCGCCGTGATCGTGGCGGACCCCTGGCAGGGCAAGGGCCTGGGTGACGAAAGAATATCCATCGGCAATTATCTAAAACTTGCTGATATTATTCAGTAATTTATGATTTAGTCCAGATTTTTTATCGCTTTGCCCCTGGAAGCAAAGGAAATACCTTGCTGGCCGGCCGCGCCGATCATCACCCCTTCCATAATCGGTTCGTTGACTTTCGCCTCCGCTTTCCACCGCACCAGAAAATTGGCACCGGAACCGCCTTTGGTGTCCGATTCCTTGACCACGAACCGGGTAGAGGCCATGGGGTTTAGAGTAATGGGTTTCGTCAGATAGCTCCTGATGACTTTTCCCTCGGAGTCATAGTAATCCGCCAGAGTGATAGTGATGGCGTGATCAGGGTCTGTATTGCGAATGCTCACCATGCCGGTCAGGAGAAATTTCTTTTCCAGATCACCATAATATACATGGGAGTAAACCGGCACATATACCAGTTGCCCTTTTGATAGCACCATGTCAGAAGCGGCACGCCCTTCGTTCAAAGAAAGGCTCATGGTCATTATGGCGCTCAGAATGATCACCAAGCATAATTTTCCTTTTAAGCTTTTCATGTCGATTTCTCCTTAGCTTTTCTGGCTAATGCGGTTCTGATCTTCATTCAGGTGGGTTCCCGGCTGCATGTCAATGGCATTTTCAAGATAAGGCTCTCTTAACAGCCGGAGGAGCGCCGGCAGCACGCTCAGGGCAGCCAGCAGGACGCTCAGGCTCCCCACCGTGGAGAGCAGGCCAAGGCTGAAGGTGCCCTGGTGACCCGAAATCATACTGAGGCTAATTGGAGATAAAGTTAGGTTAGGCCAAGGTCAGAGGAGCTATAAGCCTTAAAAAAAATTTAAGGCCTTTTCCTCAATTGCGCAATGTTTTCTCTCCAGCTTTTTCCATTTCATGTGCAAAAACGGCTTTAAGCTACAAAGCTATGTTTAAAACTTCTTTTGGCAAGTTATCGCCATCCATCTAATAATTATCATGAGTTAAGGTATTTCCTTTTGACTGCCCCCCCAAAACTGATCCACATGTTAAGTTAGAGTGGATCAAAATGGTTGAAAATCATGACAAGAGCGGGATTTCAAAGACTGGGCCAGTCAGGGGTGCCCCACAACACCAAATCTTCCCCCACTTGATGGAATGAAACCTGGGTCAACCGGGGAAAATTCCCTAGGGGCATTTGCGGGGAGGAGTCAAGTACCCTCAAACCACCTACCAGCACCGGCGCCACCGTGACAATAACCTGATCCACCAGTCGGGAAGTGATGAAACTGGTGATCACTTGAGCACCGCCTTCCACCATCAAAGAGATTATGCCCATTTCCCCCAGTTTGGATAGAAGGGCGGTGAGATCAATCCCACCGCAGGAACCTTCCGGCAGCCTGAAAATCCGGGCACCCTGTTTCTCCAAACGCTCTTGTCGGGAGGCCTCCGCCGAGAGGGTGGTGGCTATCCAAAGGGGATTGCCATTCTTGAGGAGATTGGCATAAGAGGGGAACCGGAGACGGCTATCCAACACGATGGGCTGAGGGTTTTTACCGGGGACCAGACGCACGTTCAGGCGGGGATTGTCCGCCAGCACGGTACCGATACCCACCAGAATGGCATCATGAGCGGCTCTGAGGCTGTGGGTGAAGGTCTGTGACCCAGGGCAACTGATATGAAGGGGGTGGCCGGGACGGGCCGCAATGGAGCCGTCGAGACTCTGGGCGTAGGTCAAGGTGACCAGGGGGCGGTGTTGTTTTTGGCTACAGGCAAGGCTCGCGGAGGCAATCTCCCCGAGCTTGAACAGCAGGACTTGGTCGTCGGAAAAGCTGCAAGAGGGTTGATCCAGGGCTAAGAGGTGATTCAGCCGCTCCGCCTTGGCGCGCAAGTACCCGCAATTTTCCGAGGTTACCCGGGGAATGAGGGGCAATCTTTCGGTAATCTCAACCCCCAAATTTTCCAGGCATTCGATTTTATGAGGGTTGTTGGTGAGCAGGCGTATGGTCCGTAGACCTAAATCTCTCAGAATGAGGGCCGCAATGTCATAATCCCGCTCATCCGCCAGGTGGCCCAGGGCCAAGTTGGCGTCCACTGTATCCAGGCCCTGGTCCTGGAGGTTGTAGGCCTGGAGCTTTTTCTGAAGTCCAATACCCCGTCCTTCCTGACGCAGGTATAGGAGCACGCCGGCGCCAGCCTCAACGATCATGCGCATGGCCAAAGTGAGTTGCTCGCCGCAATCGCAGCGGCGGGAACCCAAAACGTCTCCGGTGAAGCACTCAGAGTGCACCCGCACCAGGATCTCCTCCTGGCCGGTTACCTCTCCATGGACGAGGGCCAGGTGCTCTTTGCGTTCACGATCGTCCTCGTAGAGAAACATCTGGAACTCTCCCCATTCAGTGGGGATGCGAGCTATGACCCTGCGAATTACGGTAAGAGACGGGGCAGCCACGAGGATATCTTTTTTCACGAGACGCTCTTGCTATGGTGGCAGTTGAGGGTTAGAAACGACAATTTTCCTTTCTCTGTTTTCATACCTTGGCAAAAAGGTGAAATGTTCAATTTCATCAATGCTCCACTTATACGACAATAGTGATTTAACAACTCGCTGCTGAGGTTCCCTCCAACAAAAACATAATGCACAAATTTTGAGGTGCAACAGGTTAGGCAATCCAGGCGGGGCTATTTGAGGGAAAACTCATTGACTTTTTAGGCATTATGGTGAAGATGATACATCTTTTTTTAATAACTGACGTTGGGACCGCGCTCACACCATGTCAAGGGTTGAGCCTCAGATTATCTCCCGGCCCTGGGCTGCTCAGTGAGGTTTTTTCAAGCGTTTTCTACTTCTCCGTAACAACATGGTCCGGCTCGACCTGGCCATCAAGATTCTCATCCCCTTGGCGCTGCTAATTCTGGTTGCTCTATCCCTCGAGTACGGCTCCTTCCGGGTTTACCTAGATTTGCTGACGAGCCAGATTCAGAGCCGGGAAACTCCAGAAGGAGGGCTGGAACTGGCCGCCGTGGATGAAATGGTGTGTCTTCTGGGAAGGGGCTAAAGCTGTAAAGCAAATCCGGTCAGGGCAATATCCTGCAATTCACGGCCTCGATTTTGATGGCCCTTCCGGAGCATTCTTAGTGCCGAAGCGGGACTCATCCAGGAATCTAGATTTGGGACGAATTCCGCCAGGTTTAATGGCTGACTACGTTTGTCGTCAATTGACTATGATCCGTTGTCAACTTGGGCGCGAAAGGAATTAATCATGGAAGCCCCGGTGACCCCTGTTTGAACCCAACCTACTCGCCGACCTGCTCGCCCTCCCGGGGGTCTTCCCAGCCCTCGGTGGTCATAGCATAGAAACTATAACAGCCTATTCAAGATTTTTTTTCCGAAAGCTAAGGTCCGGTGCTTCGGCTCTTAATAAGAGACAAGGATTCCTTTCACTAATGTCCCTTCTCCTGCCATAAAGTGGTGCTAACCGACTTCTCCTAAGAAACTCAAGCCAGCCTACAATAGCCTTAGACTGAATTGACATTCCTCTTTTCGTGATTAGGTTTCTAAAAAAATAACAGGAACCAAATTTCAAGCCCACCCTTCTCCATAAGACTAAAGATCATACCTGGTTAGTGTTTTTTTTCTCCCCTTACCCCCTATCCGTAGGGGATGCCAAATGGGAGAATCGACATACCTGAAATCATCCCTTGGGAGCCTTGGACGGAGCGTCAGTGAACTCAAACTTCGGGTCTGGTCAGAGTCATCCCTTGGGAGCCACGGTATTTCCTGAGGGCGTGAATTTTTCAGTCTATTCCAAAAACGCCACAGGCATGGAGCTGCTCCTTTTTGATGAAGTCAGTGGCTCAAAACCGGCCAAGGTGATTAAGCTGGACCCGGCTAAGAACCGGACCTACCATTACTGGCACCTTTGGGTGCCCGGTCTCAAGTCTGGACAGGTATACGGCTATCGGGCCCAGGGCCCTTTAGAACCTCAGCAAGGGCTTCGTTTCGATGCCGACAAAGTCCTTCTTGATCCTTATGCCCAAGTGGTGGCCGTGCCGGATAATTACAGCCGCCTGGCGGCCTCGGAGTCCGGAGACAATGCGGCTCGGGCCTTGAAGGGCGTTGTGGCGGATTTATGGAGCTACGACTGGGAAGGCGATACTCCCTTAAAAAGACCCTTTGCCCAGACCGTGATATATGAACTGCATGTTGGTGGCTTCACTCGCCATCCCAGTTCCGGGGTTGCTCAAGAGAAACGCGGCACTTTTGCCGGACTAGTGGAAAAAATCCCCTACCTTCAAGATCTAGGGGTTACCGCGGTGGAGTTGCTGCCTGTCTTTCAGTTCGATGAGCAGGACGCCCCGACTGGATTACCCAACTACTGGGGGTATTCGCCGGTCTCCTTCTTCGCCCCGCACCAGGGATACAGTTCTTCGGCGAACCCCCTGGCGGTTCTGGATCAATTCCGGGACATGGTGAAGGCGTTTCATCGCGCCGGCATCGAAGTGATCCTGGATGTGGTTTTCAACCATACGGCGGAAGGCAACCATCTGGGCCCGACCCTGAGTTTTCGCGGACTGGAAAATGAAGCGTATTATATCCTGGGAAAAGACCGGGCCTCTTACGCCAATTACAGCGGCACCGGCAACAGCCTGAACGCCGATCATCCGGTGGTCCGCCGCCTGATCAGCGACAGCCTGCGCCACTGGGTGCAGGAAATGCATGTAGACGGCTTCCGGTTCGACCTGGCCTCCGTCCTCTCTCGAGACGAATCCGGGACCCCCCTGGCTAATCCCCCCATCATCTGGGACATCGACTCCGATCCGGTGCTGGCCGGCATCAAGCTCATTGCCGAGGCCTGGGATGCCGCCGGCCTGTATCAGGTGGGAACCTTTGTGGGCGATTTCTGGAAGGAATGGAACGGCAAATTCCGTGACGACATCCGCGCCTTTTTCCGACGCGACCAGGGGACTACCGAGAATCTGGCTTGCCGCTTACTAGGCAGTGGTGACATTTTTCATCCGCTCAAACCGGAGACCCAGCAGAGCATTAATTTCGTCACCAGCCATGATGGCTTTACCCTGAACGACCTGGTTTCTTATGAGCAGAAGCACAACGAAGCGAATCTCCAAGAAAACCGCGACGGCTCCGACAACAACCTGAGCTGGAACTGCGGCAGTGAAGGCCCCACCGACGATCCCGAGATTGAAAAGCTCCGCAACCGCCAGGTGAAGAACTTCCTGGCAGTCACCTTACTGGCCATGGGGACTCCCATGCTCTTGATGGGCGACGAAGTCCGGCGCACCCAGCAGGGCAACAACAACGCCTATTGCCAGGACAATGAGATTAGCTGGATGAATTGGACCGGGCTTGAACGGCATCCTGATATCCATCGGTTCGTCAGGCAGTTCGTTGCCATCCGCTTGCATCCGGACACCTCCAGAGATAATTTGGGGAGCCTGACACTCAACCAGATCATCGCTGGCTCACAAATTCAATTCCACGGAGTCCATCTGAACCAACAAGGTTGGCGCGACAACGACCACAGCCTGGCCCTTACAGTCCAGGGCTCCGAGGCCGGGCCTTTATTTCACCTGATCTTCAATGCCTATCGGGAACCTCTGGAATTTGAGCTGCCTCCCCTGGCCGAGGGTGAGCCACAGGGCTGGTATCGCTGGCTGGACACCCATTTTAGCCCCCCGCATGACATCTCCCCCTGGGCTAAGGCTCTAAAGGTTCCAGGCGCGACTTACCTGGTCCAGCCATACTCGGTAGTGGGGCTGATCGCCCGTGGGGAACGAAAACCCCGGGAACTTTAGGACCATCATCCTAACCGTAAACATCAATATTTCAGGAGCTTATATGCCAGTTGCTGATTATCAAACCTATTGCCGCATGCTTGACCGCGCCCGCGAGCAGCATTTTGCCTACCCAGCTATTAATGTCACCTCTCTGACTACGGCCAATGCGGTCTTGCGAGGCCTGGCCGAGGCCGGAAGCGACGGCATCATTCAGATGACTACGGGCGGGGCGGCTTTTGCTTCCGGCTCCGCTGTTAAGGACATGGTTGTGGGGGCCATCTCCATCGCCGAACACGTGCACCGAGTGGCGGAACACTACCCTATTTATGTGGCCCTGCACACCGACCACTGCCCGGCCGACCTACTGGACAGCTACGTAATTCCTTTGATGGAGGAGACCGAGAAACGCCGGACTGCCGGCCGCCCTAATCTCTTCAACAGCCATATGTTCGATGGTAGCGCCCTTTCGCTTAAAGAGAATCTGGACATCGCCGTAAAACTGCTGGAGAGGTTCCACAGGAATGACCTGATCCTGGAACTTGAAATAGGCGTGGTAGGAGGCGAGGAAGATGTTGTAAAGGCCCAAGACACTCCCAGGGAAAAGCTTTACACCACGCCGGAAGATATGCTGGAAGTGGCCCGCTGTCTCAATGAAATTAAGGAGGCGCGATATCTCCTGGCCGCTACCTTTGGGAATGTCCACGGGGTATACCAACCCGGTTTTGTGAAGCTAAAGCCCGCGGTCTTGAAAGAGGGGCAGGACGCAGTAGAGCGGATTTATGGCAAAGAGGCGCGGTTTTCCCTGGTTTTTCATGGCGGCTCTGGCTCCACACTGGCAGAAATTCGAGAGGCCGTCGATTATGGCGTGGTCAAGATGAATATCGATACAGACACCCAATACGCCTTTACCCGGGTCATCGCCGACCATATGTTTAAAAATTATGACGGGGTTCTCAAGGTGGATGGGGCCGTGGGCCATAAAAAGACCTACGATCCCCGCTCTTACCTGACCCTGGCCGAAACCGCTATGGCCACACGTGTGCGGCAGGCCGTAAGCGATCTGAGAGGGGTTAGCACTACCATCTTTAAGGCTCAAGGTTAAGGTACGGCTCTCTTGTTAAGCCTTTTTGGTCCTTCGTTCTCTGCCCCCGCAAGTTCGGTACGCTTTTTCACCATCTCAGGCCTTCCTAGCGACGAGCTGGTAGCTACCCGATGAGCTATGCGCAGCTTTGCCGAACACTTGACCTCGGTATGAAAAAATATTGTGGAACCACCGCGGCTGCACATCGGTGAAGGAGTCGAAGGAGAACGGCACGCCACCTAGTTGGAGCTGTTTTATGACCTGTGCTTCACCTGCAGTAGTGACCCAGTTGACTTTTGAACTCAGCCAGGACCTCTCCGGCTTCGGTGGCAATCTTCTTTTTTAAAACCGGCTAAGCAGCCCGTAGCCTGTCAACCATGAAAGCTTATAAATTCCTTATACCTTTCCACTCGTCCATATATTAGAAATACGGGCACTTATGCCTTGCCCACCACTAGCCTATCCCCTTTCATAAGCTTCCATTGCTCCTGGTATTCCATGATGTAAGCCACTTTATCGACGAAAACATCATCATAGCCGAACCGTTCCAGTAAATAAAATCCCATCTCCAAGCCTGAGGTTATGCCTCCGGCGGTGATGATCCTGCCGGTGTCCACAATCCGATGCCGGTCGATCTGGCACTTCGGGGCGACTTACGCCAAGCGGTCGATGGGGATGATCGCTTCGCTGGGGTCGCCGTTCTTTCGATTCGTCGCCTTGAGGCCGTCCAAGAGGCCTGCCATACCATAGACCCAAGATCCAGTACAGACGCTTACCAGCAGAGTTTTTTCCGGCAAAGCTTTAACAAAGGCGATGAGACGGCCGTTATGCATCTCGGCGCGCGAGCCGATGCCACCGGGAATCAGGAAGGCGTCCATATCAGGCCGCTGGTCGAGACTATAACGGGGCTCAACTTTAAGATTTCCGGTTGCCATGACCGGAGTCAGGGAATCCCCGACCAGAAAAACATCAAGTTCGGGATCCATTCGACGCGCCACGGCAAACACTCCTACCGGTCCCGCCCAATCGATGACTTCGGCGCCATTGTAGATATAAATACCCAATCTTTTAGCCATGTTTATTCTTCGTCTCCGTCTCGTTTCATTGGAGATGGTCAGCCCATCCTATTGGTCCAGAAATTCTTTCAGGGCCAGCGCGGCGTTGTGTTCTTCATCGTGGGCCGCATAAACAAAGGTAACAATGCCCTCTCTGATTTTCTGTTGCAAAAGGTTGATCTGCTCTGACTTTTTCTCCAACTCGGCCCAATAACGGCGCTTGAACTCTTCCCACTTAGCCGGATCGTGCCCGAACCAGGTGCGGAGTTCCGGAGATGGCGCCACGTCTTTGAGCCAGAGGTCCGCTGCTACCTGCTCCTTCTTCAAGCCCCGGGGCCACAGGCGCTCCACCAAAACCCGATAACCGTCTTCCTTAGATACCCCCTCATAAACCCGTTTTAATTTAATCCGGTCCATTCGGCAATATCTCCATTATGAAAGCAGAAATGGCAGGAGGTGCTAAAGACACACTCCCCTGCCACTCTGGAGTTAGGTTGCTGAACCAGCAACGTTTTTAGGTTTTTCACTTGTGGCATACCTTGCCAGGATTGACTTGCTTGATCTTACCCCAGAAGGCAGCCTCTTTGGCCGATGCTTCTTTGCTGAGCTTCATCCTGTTCCACCTCCTTTCGTTTGATTTAACTCCTTGACTTACCAGGAAAAGTCCATCAAAAGACTTTCATGGCCGCCAGAGAGAGCATGGGCAGTTAGGCCTGTCGCAGCAAAGCCAGCAAGTCCACGCCTTTGCGGCACTCGTCCGGGGTGGGCGTCTGTTTCAGGCGCATCAATTCCGCCAAGGCCGCCATCTCCTTTTCGTGCTGCATGCCCGCGGCCGCCAGCACCTTGTTGCCTTTGACATAGAAGGCTAAAAAGTTGCGGTTCGCGGGGCTTCCCTGGTAGATGATCTCATCCCACCCGCTGACATAACCCACGTACTGCATCATGGTGTCGAACTGGTCAGTCCAGAAGAACGGTACCCCGACATACCCCACGTTCTTCCCAGCCATGTTGTGGGCGGCAATCCGGCCCAACTGCAAGGCCAGGCGCCAGTGTTCAATCCTGATAAGTTCACCGGTGCGCCAATCCGGGAAGCGAGCGATGTCGCCAGCGGCATACAATCCCTCCGTCACCCTCATCTGCTGGTCCACGGTGAGGCTGCCGTCAGGGTTAAGTTTCAAGCCTTTCAGAAAATCGGTGGCGGGCTTGACCCCGACGCCAACCACTGCCAGGGTGGTGTCCAACCGGGTGCCGTCCTCCAGGACAACCGCCCGAACCGCGGTGTCCCCCTCAAATCGGACTGCCTTGGCGCCCATGCGGAAGGATACGCCGTTTTCTTCGTGAATCTGCTGCCACATCCGGCCGATTTCCGGCCCCAAAATCTTCTCGAACGGGACCACTCCGGGGGCCACAACGGTTACCTTCATCCCTCGCTTGGTCAGGCCTGCGGCCACTTCCATGCCAATGAAGCTGGCCCCGATGCAGATCGCCGGGGAGTCCTTAACGGCGTCGGCGACAATCTGATCGGCGTCGTCCATGGTTCGCAAGGTGTGAATATTTTCCAGATTCTCCCCCGGCACCCCGGGGTGGCGAGCCTGGCCGCCGGTGGCCAGCAGCAGAGCGTCATACTCCAAAGAATGGCCATCCTTAAACTTGAGGATCCTGGCCCGGGCATCAGCTTCGGTAACTTCCTGGGACAGCAAAACTTCGATGCCGTGCTCCCGGAAGAATTCCGGCGACCTCCAGAGCATGCCTTCCTTGGGCGAATCTCCTTTGAGATAGCCTTTACTGACCTCGGGCCGGTCATAGGGCAAAGAGGTGTCTTTGGAGATCATCACGATCCGTCCTTGAAAGCCGTCCTGTCGCAGGGCCTCAGCGGCTGCAATGCTTGCTCCGCCTCCTCCAAGAATGACGAAAGTGCGTTTATCCTTTTGGGGATCAAGCTTGGCCATGGGCATGGTGCGGCGGTCGCTGGCGCCCTCCGCCACCTGCACGATGACATTCTCTCCTTCAACCCGCACTTCAAAACGCGGCACGGCATCCAGGCCAGGCACTTCCTCAAGGTCGCCGGTAACGACATCGAAGGCGGATTGATGCCAGGGACAGTAAACTCGATCACCGCACAGCGCGCCTTCGGCCAGGTGCCCGCCATAATGGGTGCAGATGCCGCCGATGGCATGAAATTTCCCCTTTATCCGGGTCAGCAGAACCTTGGTTTCGCCAACCGTGACCTCCTTCATTTCTCCATCTGCCAAATCATCAATCTTCGCGACTACGGCTTCAATGGCCATGAAAACCTCCTGGCGATAAGGATTACCCTTCAAATATTGAGGATTTTAGATGGAAAGTGATAGAAATCGCCAATCGGAGTGGGAAGGGTAATCTGACCTCTGTTTTTTGCCTAAATTTAAGTCAGTTTTGAGATCAGTCAAGGGCGGCAAATTGGCGCGGCCACCCTCAGGCTAAAAATCAATAAAAATTCATTTTCATTGATAACCTTCTAAGAAATCTTAAGAATCTAACTGCTTGAATGCGAACCGCTGCTGCTTTGAGGACTTGTTTTCAGTTTGGAGATTGTTTGACAAAGCCTCCCAAAGTGCTTACCAAAAATTTAGCCAAGTTCTCGGCAAAGGAGGCATCGATGGCAGATCCAGATAGATTTGTAACCCTTAAGGGCAATCCCTTGACTCTGACCGGCCATAAAGTCAAGGTGGGCGATAAGGCACCGGATTTTGAGGTGGTGAACAACGATCTTAATCCCGTCAAATTTTCATCACTGCCTAAAAAAGTTTATGTACTGGCTTCGGTCCCTTCCCTGGATACCCCCACAAGACCGGGAGACTTTTATGGCCATGCATGGCAGCCCCATCCATGCCAAGGCCCGGGAGCAGGTGATGCCGTTGTTCGAGGGCAAGCCGTCCCCGCATTTTTATGAGGTTGTCGTAGGTTAGATGCTAACGCCTTAAAAAACTTGGGAGAATCCCATGGCCGACGATCTAAATGACACCATCATTATCGGGGGAGGTCCGGCTGCGGCTGGAGCCGCGGTCTATGCGGCCCGGAAAAAAATGAAAACGATGCTAATATGCGAGGAGTTCAGCGGTCAATCTTCGGTTTCAGTTAATATTGAAAATTGGATCGGCGAAGTCAGCATCTCGGGTATGGCGCTATCGGAGAAGCTGGAGAAGCATATACGGGCCCAAAAGGATATCCGGATCAAAACACCCGAAAAGGTTACCGCGGTGGCAGAAAAAGCTGACCATACCTTCGAGGTCAGCACGGATAAAGGAGGCCTCTACCAGTCCAAAACCCTCATCATTGCCTCCGGCGGCAAGCGCAAGCGCCTGGAAGTGCCGGGGGAAACCAGGTTGGAAGGCAACGGCGTGGCCTATTGCTCCACCTGCGATGCTCCCTTCTATCAGGACCAGGATGTCGCCGTGGTGGGTGGAGGCAATTCCGCCCTCGAAACCGTGATTGACTTAATCTCCTATGCCCGCAAAATTTATTTGCTCATCCGGCGAGACCGGCTCAAAGCTGATCCTGTCCTTCATGAGAAGACCCAGGAGTCTGCCAAAGTCCAGATTATCCCCCATGTCGAGGTTCTGGAAATTTTAGGAGAGGAGAAAGTGACGGGCTTGCGCTATGCAGACAAAAAAGATGGAGGTGAAAAACGCTTGGCTGTAAGCGGGGTGTTCATCGCCATCGGTACTACCCCCAACTCGGATTTCATCAGGCACCTGGTGGATACCAACCAGTTTGGCGAAATTTTACTGGACCATAGGACGGCGGCTACTTCCAAGAGGGGAATCTTTGCCGCCGGGGATGTGACCAACGACCCCTTCAAACAGAACAATATTTCCATCGGTGATGGGGTCAGGGCCGCCCTCTCCGCCTATAACCACATTCTGGACATCCAAAAATACAGTCCTTGCGCTGAACCATAGGGCTCAAGTTACAGGACTACCCTTGACCAGTCTAACCTTCGAGCTTTCCCCGGGTCCCCCCTTCCGTCTGGACCTCACAGCTTGGGTGCTGCGGTGGCGCTCCCACAATCTGGTGGACCGCTGGGACGGCCGGACGTACCAGAGAGTCCTGGTGGTTCAAGAAGAGCCGGTGTTGGTGACCGTCATCCAGACCAGGCCGGTGGATGCCCCCAGGCTGCACGTGAGGATCAGGGGCAAAATCCTGGATGAAACGGGAGCAGTTTTCGCGCTCAAGGCTTTGCTGACGCGGATGTTGGGCCTGGACGTTGATCTGGAAAAATATTACCGCATGGCCGCACAAGATCGGCGACTGCAGGAGCTGATCCAGCCCTGGCGCGGGGTTAAGCCCCCCCGTTTCCCCAGCGCTTTCGAGGCCCTGGTCAATGCCATTGCCTGTCAGCAGCTCAGTCTCACCGTGGGCATTCATATGCTCAACCGACTGGCCGCAGCTTATGGGACTGGTTTTAGGGAAGCTGACGAGTTTATTGCGGCCTTTCCGCGGCCTGTTGACCTGGCCAGGGCGGACCTGGAGAAGCTCCGCCGCCTGGGGTTCAGCCGCAGCAAGGGGCACTCCCTGGTGGACTTGGCCCAAGGTGTCATCCAGGGCCGGATAAATTTGGAAAAGCTGGAAGCCCTGGACGACAGGGAGGCTGTTAAGTACCTGGAAAATCTAAAGGGAATCGGCCGCTGGAGCGCGGAATATGTACTGCTGCGGGGCTTGGGCAGGTGGCGGGTCTTTCCGGGAGACGACGTGGGAGCCCGCAATAAACTGCAAACCTGGCTGGCGCTGCCGGAGCCGCTTACTTATCAGAAGGTGAGCCGCTTGCTGGCCCGCTGGCAGCCGTTTGGGGGCCTGGTTTACTTCTACTTGCTGCTGAGTCAGCTGGCAAAGGAAGGAGAGCTGGCCGGGTGACCGACAACAGAGCCGGGTCAATACTGGTTTACACCATCGGGCATTCCACCCGGCCGCTGCCGGAATTTATCCGGATGTTGCAGGAGCATGGCGTGGGCCTGGTGGCCGATGTGCGGACGGTGCCCCGATCCCGGCACAACCCCCAGTTCAATAAAGAGACGCTGCCCCAGGACCTGGCGCTGGCTGGCCTGGGCTACGTCCACCTGCCGGGGTTGGGCGGCTTAAGGAAGACAAAGCCCGATTCTCCCAATCAGGGTTGGCGCAGCCCGGCCTTCAGGGGCTTTGCCGATTACATGCAAACCCCGGAGTTCGAGGCTCAGCTTGCCGGGTTGCTGGAGCTGGCCCGGCAACAGCCGGTGTCCCTGATGTGCGCCGAGGCCGTGCCCTGGCGCTGCCACCGCTCTCTCATCGCAGACGCCCTGACGGTGCGGGGCGTTAGGGTGGAACACATCATGGGCTTTAACAAGAGCCAGCCCCATAGGCTCACCCAGTTTGCCAGGGTGGCGGGTGTCCGCCTCAGCTACCCACCGCCAGAAGGGGAAGCTACTTGAAATTAGCCCAGGGCGACTTACCTTTTACCAAGATACAGACATCACCATCATTACAAGCCTCAACAATTTTCGCCTCCTGAAGATATATGGTCTGGGGCTTCTAATCCAGTCAGAGATAAGTTGCGTCCCGGCAGCACTGATCTGCCAAGGGAAACCTGTCCTCCTATAGTTTGGGCTTTAGTTCGGGAATACCTGGTTGAATCTGGATAATTGGGATCTCAGCGACGGAGATCATTTATGACCAAGACCTCGTTTTTATCCTCCCTGAGATTTTTTCGGTCGCATCGAGCCAAGGAATCTTCTCCCACCGAACGCTATGCCCAGGGTTGGGCCCAGTCCCGCTGCCAGTCCCGTCGTTGGGAAGAGATGTACCACCGGCGCTGGGAGCACGATAAGGTTACCCGCTCCACACACGGGGTCAACTGCACCGGCGGCTGCTCCTGGCACGTCTATGTCAAGGACGGCATCATCGTTTGGGAAACCCAGGCCCTGGATTATCCGCACTCCGGAATAGATACGCCCAATTACGAACCCCGGGGCTGCAATCGGGGCGCCACCTTTTCCTGGTATATCTATAGCCCGCTCAGGGTCAAATATCCTTACATGCGTTCGACCCTGCTTGAGTTGTGGCAGGAGGCCCTCGCCGTCCACCCCGACCCGGTGACCGCCTGGGGGAGCATCATGGCTGACCCGGCCAAGACTAAAAGATACCGGGAAGTGCGAGGCAAAGGGGGGCTGGTGCGCGTCTCCTGGGACGAGGCCGCCACCCTGATCGCCGCTGCCATGGTGCATACCATCCAAAAATACGGGCCAGACCGAATTTTCGGCTTTACCCCCATCCCGGCTATGTCCATGGTCTGTTACGCCTCCGGGGCGCGGTTTCTCTCTCTCATTGGCGGTTCAGTCCTCAGTTTCTACGATTGGTACTCCGACTGGCCGGCGGCGTCTCCCCAGATCTGGGGCGAGAAGACCGACGTACCGGAAAGTGCCGATTGGTATCACTCCACCTACGTGATTTGCGCCGGCAATAATATCAATCAGACACGCACGCCGGACGCCCATTTCTATTCGGAAATGCGCTACCGCGGCGCCAAGGTGGTGGCCGTTTCCCCAGATTATGCCGAATACGTCAAGTTTGCCGATACCTGGCTTCCCGCCAGGGCCGGCACCGACGGCGCCCTGGCCATGGCCATGACCCATGTGATTTTAAAAGAGTTCTATCTGGATCGCCAAGTCTCCTATTTCCTCGATTATGTCAAAAAATATACCGACCTGCCCTTCGCCGTAATGCTCAAGAAAGACGG
>Ga0265297_10004757_pt1 | contig 21670 bp, 23 predicted proteins | sample Munlanlwell13791_FD_192502 | JGI IMG/M metagenome (GOLD analysis project Ga0265297, IMG submission 192502) | Leachate microbial communities from a municipal landfill in Southern Ontario, Canada - Leachate well 137-91 | ecosystem: Engineered > Solid waste > Landfill > Unclassified | place... | reverse complement strand
AATTAAACGGTATGTGAAGTGGTCACAAGCACAGGAGCAGAAAGGGTAAACAAAAAAGTATTAACGTCTTATTTATCGCCTTTCAGGCGGTCATCAAACCACCGCCTCTGGCGGTGGTATTTGATTTGGATATGTTTTAAGCACCCGTAGCTCAGCGGTAGAGCGCATGTCTTATAAACATGAGGTGCCAGGATCGTCACCTGGCGGGTGCACAAAGGAATTTTATATTATGGATAATCGCTATTATACTCAGACACTATTGCTTGCTGAGGTGGATAAAAATGATAGTATTCTTCGACCTGTCGAGCGGTGGAAGGCACATAAAGAGGGAATTCTTCATAGGGGATTTACCGTTATCATGATGCTCCATGGAAAATATATTCTTCAACACCGGAAAAATCCGATATTTGACAATACGTGGGATTTTTCATTTTCTTCCCATCCGCTGTATGAAAACAACATACTGATTTCAGATGCTCAGGCGATTCAGAGATCGTTAGAACGGGAATGGAATATCAATCCAGACATGATGATCAATGACCCCCAATTATTGGGAAAAGTGTATTATAAAGCGAAAGATCCAAAGAGTGAATTTACCGAACATGAAATAGATTATGTTTATTCCTTACAATTAAAGGAAATACCGGCACAAAATTTGGAATATAGTTATGGGTACGAACTTATAGATGGAGGGCCGAATCTGGAGACGCGTTTGAGTGAGTACGCTCTCGCCCCATGGGTACAGGCTATTTTTCAGGAAATTTCCTTCGGTATTGATAAAGAATGAAGCTATGCTTCAACGCTTAAATCTGGAATTGCAGTAATTTCGTGCCAGTCGATTGGTTCCCCCCGGAAATACGCATAGCTCCCAATATACGCAGCGTTGTCAGTGCATAACTGTATTGGTGGGCAGTAGAATCTGATAGCTGAAGACTGAAGGCTGATGGCTTCTTTGAATTTTTCGCGGAGGCGGATATTAGATGCAACCCCGCCGGAGATGAGAATGGATTTCGCGTTATGCAACTTCGCTGCTTTTATAGTTTTTTCAACGAGGACGTCAGTAATCGCCTCCTGAACTTCAAACGCTAATTTTTGAATCATTGCGTCATTTAATTGATTCTTTTCTTTCAATTTATCTACTTCCCGGAGGATTGCGGTTTTCAGTCCGGAGAAAGAAAAATTAAGGGTGTCGTCATGCATCATCGGACGGGGGAGTTTGATCGTAATAGTATCTATGTCATTCCCGCGCAGGCGGGAATCCAGTCTTTTTTCATTCGGATGGGATCCCTCGATAGGCTCGGGATGACAATATAAATGTGCGCTTTCCTGAATAGCTAGACCTCCGCGGGAGCCAAATCCCAAGAGTCTTGCTGTTTTATCAAACGCTTCCCCTGCCGCATCGTCAATCGTTCCACCGAGCCATTTTAGTTCTTTCTCATTGCTCATTAAAAATAATTCGGTGTGTCCGCCGGAGACAACGAGGGAAATAGCGGGGAAAGACGGAAGGCGGAGGACGGAAGGCGGAGGACGGAATTTTGAATTTTCCGTCTTCCCTGCCTTGCCGGCAGGCAGGTGTTTTCCGTCTTCTGTCTTCATGAAATTGGCATACATATGAGCCAGGACGTGGTTGACCGGGATAATCGGAATACCTGTCACAAACGCCATGGTCTTTGCTGCTTCAATGCCTATTAAAAGTGAACCGATGAGCCCGGGGCCAACAGTAACAGCGATGGCGTCAATATTATCTTTAATGATATTTATGTCATTCCCGCGCCCGCCTGCCGGCGAGGCAGGAAGGCGGGAATCCAGTCCTCCTTTATTCGGTTGGGATCCCTCGGCTGGCTCGGGATGACATAAGGGAAGTAGTGCTTCAGTAAGAACAGGAATAATCGAGGAAAGTTGTTCCCGTGCAGCAACTTCCGGCACAATCCCACCCCATTTTTCATGCATCGCAGTTGATGATGCCACAACATTACTTATAATTTCCGTTCCATCCTTAATGACTGCGGCGCTGGTTTCGTCGCATGATGATTCTATGGCTAGTATATTCATATATTTGATGTATCCATCTTTTTTAGTTTGAAATTAATAGCAAGTACAGAAAGCATGCAGACCTGGACAAAGATAAGCGCTTTTGCAGGACCGAAAGTATCTGCTATGACGCCCAAAAGAGGTGAAAAAAGCGCGAAAGATATGTTACCAAAAAATGAGTTCATTGATTCTAGTGTTGCGCGTTGTTCTTGCGTATACTCCTTTTGCATAAGCGAGCTTTTGGCAACACTCGTTGCGCCATAGAATATTGAGGAAGATGCCATAAGGACAGGAGAAAATAATGTTGGAAGACCGTAAGAAATGAAATTGGCAATACGAGTGTATATATTAGCAATAATTAAAATATTGTATTCACCGACTCTTCGGATGAATTTTCCGCTAAACCAAAAGCTCAGAGCGGATCCGCCATAAGAAATCATTTTAGAAAAACCTATTGCCCAGATAGGCCAGAGGGTAGCGATAAATGCTGCGCTAAAATTAAATGAAGATTCACCAATGCTATAGCTAAGAATATTCTGAATACTGAGGAATCGGAGTTTTTTATTATTCCATAAATGCAATGCTGAAATTTTTATATGGGAAAAGATATTTGTTTTTCCTTTAATAAAACGTGAAGGATCAATAAGGAAGAACGAGAGAATAACACATAGTATCTGAGGAATAACAGAGAGCCACATAATAAGGGCAAATGACCATTGTGCGAGTATACTTCCGATAACGGCGCCCATCATAAGAGCCAGTTGAAACATAGCGCTCGTTTTCCCCAAATAATGGGCGTAGGATTTACTGTTATTCATTTCTGATACAGAGTCATGAAGAAGCGCTTCATTATTACCACTGTACCACGAGCGGGAAATGCCCTCGAAAATTGCTCCGATACAAAGTATCCAATAATTTCCGCCAATAGCAAAGAATATTGCAGAAAGTGTCGCAAACAGTGCTCCAGCCATGACGGTTTTTTTCCTTCCAATGAGATCGGAAAAGATTCCAGTTGGCACTTCAAACAACGCTGAGGATGCCATAGTGACAGAAAAGAGACTCATGGCAAGCGCATAGGAGCCGGTTACATGCGCAAAATAGAGGACCAATACCGCACTATGGAATTTAAGATCCGTAAAAAAGTTGAAGAGTGCTAAGAGTTTGATATTGCGGTACATATATATCCAGTATTTTACTTGAGACTGAGGATTTAAGCGAGTAGAGGTCTCCACACACCCGGTGTGTGGAAAAGATATCCACCACACACCGGGTGTGTGGAAAGAGGGACTATTCTAGACTGAGGAGTTTGGCGAGTTTTGAAGTTGATGGAGTATTGATATGGGGAATCACAACAAGTTGAGCACCAACGGATTCCGCTTGTTTTCGTTTGAGTTCTATTTTTGGATCACCTTCCGTTACCGCTATAACAGCAGGTTGAATTTTTCGTACAAGATTCTGATAGTGCTGAAATTCAGTCATTGGCGGAAGGATGCGTACTTCATCAACACAGGTGAGAGCAAGAAGCATTTCCTTTCGTTGCTCTTGGGTATGGAACGGCCGCCCCTCGCCTTTGAGCCGTTTGACGTTTTCATCTGATTCTAAAAGTACTATCAATTGATCGCCCAATTGTTTAGCTTGTTTCAAAAATGAGATGTGACCATGGTGGAGGAGATCGAAACAACCACCAACGAGAACAGTTTTATTATCTATATTTTTCATTGTTTTATAGAGTGAAATTAGTTAGATAGAAATTGGAAAATGGTAATGGAAAATGGATAGTAGAAAATGGATACATACTATTTTCTAATTTCTATTATCCATAACCAATTTCTATTTTCCAAATAGCCATTTTCTATGCAAAATCATTCCTTTGTTCCTCTTAGAAATACAGCCTGCCATGGTCGGTAATTAGAATTAAATGTTTGTTCAATAATCGTTTGTCCGTTCCGCGTCACTTTATAGAGAAACGATGCTTTCGCTCCCCACGCGGCAAAATCGACCTGTTTCACAACTCCTTTGGGAAGCGTCGGATCATCCTGGTAGAGATCAGGCGGAGGCGGGGATGCACCCCACACGTTGTGATCGAGAATTTCCGCTTTCCGTCCGTCTGACGTGCCGTACAGTTCAAATGTCAAATTGAGATTATCCGTATCTGTGATTGTTTGTATGAGGATATGTCCGGGCGTATCATTTTTAAATTTCAGATCATCCGTGGGATCAAACACTGTCGCATCCAGTCCGGCTTTAAAGCCGCCGTCTTCATAGTAATGAACCCGATAACTGTGCTCGTGGCGTTCAATAATAGGAAGTCCTGCGTTTAGCGCAGCCCGAAAGAGTGTGCTGGATACTTGGCATACGCCACCGCCATCACCTAATACTGTCCTTCCTTCCTTTATAATATACGCGGACTGGTAGCCGGTGGCAGCAGATATGTCACCAACCGTTTGATTAAAGGAAAATGTTTCCCCGGGCTTAATAAGGACGCCGTTAAGTTTGGCTGCAGCAAGTGCCACATTATGAACCCTTCCCGGAATTGATCCTCCAAATTGTGAATACCCTTTGCCGATGAGTTCCTTGATCCCAAATGAGTTAACGTCTGTGGTTGATGTTCGAGGATACGTGGTATCCACGGGTATGGGAATATTGAATACGGGATTTTCTTCTGCAGCAATTTTTTGCATACCAGCATCGATGCGTTTAAGTAATTCCTGCTCCTGAATTTGTTGGCCGTTTTTTGATGGTTTAAACGAGAGCACTTTTCCGCCGGAAAATTGAAAAAGGGCATCCTGAGCAGGGATGTCTATTTTTTCCTTGAGTGTCTGAATCATGCCCGCAATGGCATCTTTATTCCACAAAAATACCGGTGTCAAATTGATACGTTTTTTTAGAAGCCGGTCATTGATATTGCTTAAATAATACGAAGATCGGCCAATAAGATACGCCTGTGTTGCTGAAAGTGTTGCGTCAAAGCCCGGATGAACAAGATCGCTCGTAATTGTGGCGGTAACCGTGTTAAATGTAAGTTCTATATGGATATCTTTAAATGCTTCATTTTTCGTGAGCCAATAGGTTTGGACTTCTTCTTTTGTCTTTCCACCGAAATGTACTCCCTGCATATATACCGGCGGGTAGATCTTATCGTTATATAAAATACGGCTATACCACCAATACCAGGAAATGACTCCAACAGAAACAAAACACAGAGAGAGTATAGAACAGATTAAAATGATTGGGAGAATGGTTCTTCTCTTTTTTTTCCTTCGCATGGTATGATAATTGTATCAGAATATATGATCACTCCACCAACAGAAAAGAGTCCAACAGCGCCTTTTGCTATACCTTCAATACCAGATGTGCCGGTGCAAAGCCAGGAAACGATCATCGTCCCCCCCCAAGGCGGGTCTCCGGGCAGCGTTTTTCCTGAAACACCTCCCCCTCAAGAAATTCCCCCTTATGATCAAGGAGTGGGGCCAATGCCTGCCATGGCCTCGCAGGTATCAAATCCTTGGCCGAAGAGAATCATTATTCTTCTTGTATTAGCCGTATTTTTAACTGTCGCAGTCGTCCTTGGGAGAACGGTGATAGCGACGTTGACAGTGCCCAAAGAAGTGATATTGACATATTGGGGACTATGGGAGCCTGAGGGAGCTATAAAACCCATTATTGCAGAATTCGAAGCAAAAAATCCAAATATAAAAATTCAATACAGTAAACAATCACACAAACAATACCGTGAACGGCTGCAGGCAGCTGTGGAGCGTGGTGATGGACCGGATATTTTCCGGTTTCATAATACATGGGTTCCGATGTTGAAAAATCAACTCTCTCCTATCCCCGATACCGTTATGAGTGCCAGTCAATTTAAAGATACATACTACACAGTCATGGCAAATGACCTGATCGGCGGGCAAGTCGTTTATGGCATCCCCATCATGATGGAGGGATTGGGACTTCTATATAATGAAGATCTTTTTGTGGCAGCTGGCATCACGGCGCCTCCCACAACGTGGGAAGAACTTCTGGCTATTGTTCCCAAAATTGCAAAACCGGAAGGAACAGGATTTGCAGTATCAGCTATTGCTCTTGGGACGACGGGGAATATAGAAAATTTCAGCGATATTTTGGCCACGATGCTTATGCAAAATGGTGCCAACCTTTCTGTCCCGAAAGGGAATGAAGCGGAAGAGACGTTGGCGTTTTACCATAAATTTGCAAATCCGACTGATCCCGTCTACACATGGAACGAAACCATGGACAACTCGATGTATGCGTTTGCAAACGGGAAAGTAGCAATGATTTTCGCGCCATCCTGGCGTATCTTTGACATCATTGAGATGTCAAAGCAGGTAAATCCCGCATTAAAGTTTAAAGTCGCACCGATTCCACAACTTCCGGGTAACACAGTCACATGGGCTTCTTACTGGGCAGAGGGGATTTCAGAAAAAAGTAAGTATAAAAAACAGGCAGCTGCATTTATATCGTTTTTAACGTCCCGCGAGACTATGACGAAACTTTATGTAGAAGCGTCAAAAGTCCGGTTGTTCGGCGAACCGTATGCCAGGAAGGACATGGCATCGCTTCTTCTTACTGATCCCTATGTTGGGCCTTTCATAAACCAAGCGAAGGATGCACGCTCATTTCCACTTGCATCACGCACGCATGACAACGGACTCAATGATCGGATGATGAAGTATCTGGAGAACGCGGTAAACGCTGTCACGGGAGGATCATCTCCATCTCAAGAACTTGATACGGTAGTGAGCGGTTTTTCTCAAGTGTTAAGTTCATATGGGCTCGTGGTCAGTTCTGCTCAAACAACCCAATAATGTGATATCACTCCCTTCATCTATTCTTTTGACACTTCTCTATGCAGATATATTTCACTATCCTTATACGTTTGATGAGCTTGTGTCATGGCTCCCGTATCGAGCAGTCTCTCAGAAAAAAGTACAGGCATGCATTGCCGTGCTTCAAAAAAGGAAGAAGATTTCAGTTCAAGTCCCCTATATTGCTCTCTACGGCCATGAAGAGGTGATACAAAAAAGAGAGAGGGGGGAAAAATATGCTTCTCTAAAATGGAAAAAAGCGCGTTTCGCCTCACACATTCTCCGGTGTATTCCCTCCATCCTTTTTATAGGAGTAAGTGGAGGATTGGCTGTAAACAATGTGGAAAGAACCGATGATATTGATTTTTTTATCTGCACGAAAAATAAAACGATCTGGTCGACGCGGTTTCTGGCAACAATAATTCTTGACTGTTTTGGTTTGCGGAGACATCCGAAGCGCGCGGACGTCAAAGATATGATCTGTATGAATATGTTTATCTCGGAACGTTCAATGCCAATACCAACGAAAGAACGGGATATTTATTCTGCCCACGAAGTACTTCAGATGGTATTGCTGTGGGAGAGAAATCATACATATCAACTTTTTTTAAAAAAAAACAAATGGGTATCACATTTTTTCCCCGGGAAATGGAAGGAACTGACGGAATACTATAGGAGGAAATGGATTCATCATCATTCTGATCCTCCGGAGCATGGAGAAGGAACGAATTGGGATTCTGTCATAAATACAGTGAAAAGAAAAATAACGAGTGGTTTCGTATGTTTGTTCCGTTTTTTTGAACAACCAATTCGAGAGATCCAGCAATGGTATATGGAAAAAAGGATAACCAGTGAGATCGTTTCAGACTCAATCATCCGGTTCCATCCGTCTGATGCGCACATATGGGTGCGGGGTGTGTTTGAAAAAAAAATGAAACAGTATCATCTCCCCCTTGACAAGAATTTTTTTCATCCGTAAAATAGCAGTCACTTCAAAAGACTGCCAAGAAAAAAATGTATTTTAAATTTGTTCGAAGATGGAGACGGAAAATAGTTGTAGAGAAAGTAGAAAATGGTTATAGAAAGTAGAAAATAGGAATTGGATTTAATTCAATTCTCCAATTTCCATTACCATTATCCATTTTCCATGAAGCTAATTTCTAGAAACCATCTTGATAAGAATATAAAGTTTATCAAAAAGGAGGATCTGTATGAGCAAGATAAATATTCAGCCGTTATTTGATAATGTTCTCGTTAAACCTCTCGAGGGAGAAGATACACTTCCTTCAGGAATCGTTCTTCCTGATTCTGCGAAAGAAAAACCCCAAAAAGGAGTAGTCATGGCAGTAGGAACCGGTACGACAGATGATAAAGGGAACAAGGTTGTTATGGTAGTCAAGATTGGTGACGTGGTTATGTATAAAAAATGGGGAGGTCAGGAGATAAAAGTTGACGGAGCTGAGTGGATGATCGTCGAACAGAAAGATATTTTGGCAATAGTTAAATAAAAAGTAATGATGCCCGCCTGTCTTTACTGTTCGCCTTACCTACTATTCGTAGCGCGGCTCACAGAGCAGACTTAGGCGGGTCTAAGAATCCGTATTTCTAAATTAAGAAATTTAGAAACGGATTCTAAGAAAGGCTATTATGGCAAAACAAATTAAATTTGCAGATGACGCTCGAAGCAGCCTCGTCAAAGGCGTAAACATTTTAGCAAAAGCAGTCGTGACTACCCTTGGACCAAAAGGAAGAAATGTCGCGATTGATAAAAAATGGGGCGGACCAAACGTTATCCACGATGGAGTGACGGTCGCTAAAGAAATCGAGCTTGAAGATGCATTTGAAAATATGGGTGCACAGCTCGTCAAAGAAGCTGCCAGCAAAACCAATGATATTGCAGGAGACGGAACGACAACGGCAACCCTCCTTGCACAATCTATTATCAACGCAGGATTTAAAAATGTGACGGCCGGAGCCAACCCAATGATCCTCAAAGTTGGTATGGAAAAAGGTGTTGCGGCAGTTGTTGCTGAGATTAAGAAAATGAGCAAAGCTGTGAAGGATGTGGATGTTGCGAAAGTCGCAACCATTTCAGCTCAGGATGACAAGATTGGATCCATGATTGCTGAGGCTCTCCAGAAAGTCGGGAAAGACGGTGTGGTCACTGTTGAAGAGGGTAAAGGATTGACCATGGAAATTGAATATAAAGAAGGAATGGAATTTGATAAAGGATACGCCAGTCCCTACTTTGTCACGATTGCTGACAAAATGGAAGCGGAGATCGAAGATCCGTATATCCTTATTACGGACAAGAAAATTTCAGCTATCGCTGACCTCTTGCCGTTTTTGGAGAAATTCATCAAGGTTTCCAAGAATCTCGTTATCATCGCCGATGAGATTGACGGGGAAGCGCTCGCAACATTAGTCGTCAACAAACTCCGTGGAACCTTTAATGTATTAGCTATTAAAGCTCCAGGATTTGGTGACAGGAGAAAAGCGATGCTTGATGACATTGCAACCCTGACCGGCGGAACCGTCATTTCCGAGGATACCGGACGGAAACTCGAAAACGTTACCGTCGAGGACTGCGGACGTGCTGATAAAGTGTGGGCAGATAAGGAAAACACCCGCATCATCGGAGGGAAAGGTCCAAAAGCAGCACTTACTAGCCGCATTGCCCAAATCAGACGGGAATTGGATGCGTCTACCAGCGATTTTGATAAGGAAAAACTGCAGGAGAGGCTTGCAAAACTCGCAGGAGGTGTTGCAGTTATTAGCGTTGGAGCTGCTACAGAAGTAGAACTCAAGGATAAAAAAGAAAGAGTTAATGATGCAGTTGCTGCGACCAAAGCAGCTCTTGAAGAAGGAATTGTCGCGGGAGGCGGAGTGACATTACTCCGGGCCCGTGCAGCACTTCTCAAGCTGAAAGAAACGCTTGAAAACGAAGATGAAAAGACCGGAATTGATATTCTTTATAAAGCGCTTGGTGAACCAGTCCGCTGGATTGCCAAAAATGCAGGTGTGGACGATGGATGGGTATTGAAGACCATTGAAGCGAATAAAACCGCTGATTATGGATTCAATGCCATGACGCTTGAATTCGGATCCATGCTAACTGCAGGAATTCTAGACCCTGCGAAAGTTACACGGACTGCTGTCCAGAATGCAGCATCCGTTGGTATGATGGTACTTACGACGGAAGCCCTTATTACCGACCTTCCTGAGAAAAAGGAAGCACCAGCTGGCGGCATGCCAGGCGGTATGGGAGGCATGGGCGGTATGGGAGGAATGGACTACTAATTTTAAGATGAGAGAGAAGAGATAATCAGAGAAGTCAGATAACCGAGAAAAAATAAATAGTAATAACACAGAAGCCCCGCGAAAGCGGGGTTTCTGGTATATTTAGGCCTTTGGTATTTTTTAATTCGTGATGAAATATATGGTATACTGTTTTCATGACGATATCCAAATTTCAACAATTATCAAAAAAATATCCCAATAAATGGGTAGCTATCCAGGAACAAACGGGAAAAGTGGTGGGGGTGGGAAAGTCACCCAAGGAAGCAGTATGTCAATCTCAAAAAAAAGGAATTAAAGACCCATTAGTGACAAGAGTACCTAAAGAATATGGCTTTAACGTCCTGCCTCAAATTTGATTATCAGGCATTTCCCTCTGTACCAAATGAAGCATTTCCACAAAAACGGATCGTTGTCCGTCCTGTGATTACGATGAGACTATTTTTCAATGAAAAATCAGTTCGTTCTCCGGCACTGATAGATTCTGGTTCGGATTTTTGTATGTTTCATGCAGAAATTGGCGAGCTATTGGGTATAAATATTAGGTCAGGAAAGAAAATGGTATTTATGGGAACAGGCGGCACTCCTCAGCATGCCTATTTTCATACAGTTCATTATGATATCGGTGGTTGGAATATACAATCGTATGCAGGTTTTAGCTATGAAATGAAAACGATGCCGTATGGGCTTTTGGGTCAAACAGGATTTTTTAATCAGTTTCGTATAGAATTTGATTATGCCAAAAAGAGAATAGAAATGAAACCAAAGGGAGGAATATGAATCCAGGTATAGTAAAACTCGTTGTCTATGTACCGGAAACACATGGAGATATTGTGCGGAAAGCACTTGGTGAAGCAGGTGCAGGACTCGTTGGAGATTACAAATGGTGTTCGTTTACGACAAAAGGAACCGGCAGATACATACCTCTTGAAACCGCTCATCCAACTATCGGGAGTATTGGAAAACTGGAAGAAGTTATTGAAGAACGAATAGAGACAGTCTGCTACAAAAAAGATCTTCAAAAAATTATTAAAGCAGTAAATAAAGTCCATCCATACGAGGAAGTCGCCTATGATGTATATCCATTAGTCCTTAATCCTTAATCCTCATGAAACAACATACAAATAAATTATGAAACGGGGAGTTGACTATATTGGTGTAGCGGTAGGGGCAATGATCCTTAATGATAAAGGAGAAGTATTATTGTGTAAGCGGAGTCAAAACACCAATAACGAGCGGGGATGCTGGGAAGTGCCGGGCGGAGCAGTTGAATTTGGAGAAACGCTTCAGGATGCTATCAAACGCGAGATACAAGAAGAGTTGGGAGTTGAGTTAGATCTGCTTGAACAGTTTCCGGCAGCAAACCATATTATCCCCTCTGATAAACAACATTGGGTACCGACGACATTTTTAGCAAGACTCAAGCCGGGGAATACGCCAAAAATTATGGAGCCGGAAAAATGTGATGGAATCGACTGGTTTTCTCTTGATCATTTGCCATCACCCCTGTCCCTTATCACACAATATGATGTTGAATATTATAAAAAGAGAAAAAAATAAATTGTGTAGGTTTTTGTCATTCTGATCCCGGCGTTTCGTCGGGAGAAGCCTGCCTGCCTGCCGGCAGGCAGGAATCTAGCGTTAGCATCAGCCAGCTGGCGGACTAGATCCTTCGTTTCACTCAGGATGACATATGCATATATATTCATTATGGATAAAACCTTTATTGATAAACTCGCATTTATTGAAATTGTTGGAAAGAAAATTTTAGTGACCCTCAGCAAAGGAAAAGATACATGGTACATTCCTGGTGGAAAACGAGAGGGGAATGAAACAGATCATGAGGCGCTCATCCGGGAGGTGAAGGAAGAATTGACGGTTGATCTTATTCCCTCTTCCATCAAACCGTATGGTGTGTTTAAGGCACAAGCGCATGGGAAGCCGGAAGGAACTATGGTTCGTATGACGTGCTTTACTGCTGCCTATAAAGGGACACTGACTCCAAGCAGTGAAATTGAAAAATTGGAATATTTCCCTTTTTCCAAAAAAGATCTCACTTCACCTGTGGATCATTTAATATTCGACGATTTGAAGAAAAAAGGGTTGATAGAGTGATGAGAGTTGCTTAAAACTCGTTCTTTGTGCTACTATCAAGCCAACATGAAGCAGAAAGTTATTTTCCTCATTGGTATTGTCGTACTTCTGGTCATCGTTGGTATCATCATCACTGCTGTACGGTCCCGTGCTCCGAAACAAGGGGAATTGAAAGTAGAAACTCAACCGACAGCCAGCGTTTTTTTGGATGATAAACACATAGGAAGAACGCCGATTGGAAAATCTTCTTATAAAGTGAATTCCGGGGAATATACCTTGAAAATTACTCCCGATACAGGAGCAACCACGCTTGCCGGTTTCCAGGAAAAAATAAAAATAACTCCAAATACATTAACATATGTTGATGTTTTGCTTTCTGAATCGGAACTTACCACTTCATCATATGTGTTGGGTTTAGAAAAAATGACAGGGAAAAAATCAGAGCTTTCTGTCGTAAGTACACCGGATAGTGCCAATATTCTTTTAGATGACGAACCAAAAGGAATCACGCCGACCGTTATTTCCGATTTGACCCCGGGGGACCACACACTATCTCTCGTTTCCCGCGGATTTGTCACGCGGACGATAAAGATAAAACTTAATGCAGGATACAGGCTCATTGCTGTTGTGCGACTGGCTCTCGCTCCGGGCGGGAGCGTCTTGTCTGCAACTGACACAACAGCTTCTCCCTCTGCAATGCCGACAGGAGTTAAGCCGTCTGGGAAGACGACGCCAACGGGTACACCAAAGATTACTCCTACAAAGTCAAGTACAGGGGATCCAGTGAAACCGTATGCAGTCATTAAAGATACGCCAACAGGGTTTTTACGGGTTCGTGCTGACGCTGCGACAAAATCAGCAGAACTGACACGAGTCAAACCAGGAGAAAAGTATTCCATACTTGAGGAAAAAACTGATTGGTTCAAAATTCAATTTGAATCAACCAGAAGTGGATGGGTTTCTACACAGTACGCGGAGAAGGTGGAATAATTGGAAAATAGTTGGGTGGAAAACGCCTGCCTGCCGGCGAGGCAGGGAAAATAGTTATAGAACATAGAATGTAGAAACTAGATAAAATTTCTACTATCTATTTTCTCATTTCCATTGCCATTTTCTAATCTCCAAATAACTAATCTCCACGCTGAAGTCATCCCCCAATTCCATAGATGATCAGGAACACAGAAGTCCCCCAAAGGAGAACTGTAGCAAGAAGCGGCGGATCGGATGTGAGAATTTTTTCCGGCGATTCTCCTTTCCCTTCATAAATAAGCTGCATGTACCGCATGATGCCAAAGAGGACAAAAGGAATGGTCGCCATCATCCATTTCCGGTCAGGGATTTCGCTGGCAAAATCTCCGTATCCAGAAAATAAAAAACCGTGGTTTAATGGTTTTTCTAAAAACGTATAAAACGCATACGTGATAAATGTGGATGTAGAAAACATTGCGGTAAAAGCATCGAGTAGTTTTTCCGAATACCGCGATAGCGTTTCTCTTGTATCCTTTGGAAGGACGCCACTATACCCTTGCACAAGGGTCAGTTCCGCTCTTCTTTTCCCTATTGCCAAAAATAAAGCGAGTGACAGAGCAGCAAGAGCCAGCCATATGGAAATATGATATCCGGTGGCAGCTTCTCCGGCATAGACGCGGAGGAAATAAGCAGTAGTTATGGCGAGAATATCGATGATACTGCGGTGTTTCAACATCATGGAGTATCCATACTGGAGTATCATAAAAAAGATAGCTAAGAGGAAGAATGGTTTTCCCAAATAATAACTTATTATCATACCGAAGCTGAAAAGAATAACAGCGACAATCCACGCTAGAGATATCGGTACGAGTCCGCTAGCAACCGGACGGAATTTTTTAAACGGATGTTTGCGATCCCGCTGAATATCGAGAATGTCGTTGAAGTAGTAAGAAGAAGATGAAAGGAGGCAAAAAGCAATGAATGCCCAGGTCGTTGCCGAAAACGCTTTGCCATTAAACAACTGTCCGGTAAAAAGTATAGTGGTTATGACTGCAACATTTTTCAGCCATTGTCTGGGTCGCGCTGTTTTGAAAAGTGCGAAAAGAAGTTTATCCATAAAAGAAATCCTCCGATAATGACGCTAAATAAAAGCAATGCAAACATTTTTTGCTGACTTTTTACCGTGAGCGCAATTATTCCCAGTATAGCCGAGACACCCCAGTAAAACAAGGCAATTCTCCGTCTTCCCCATCCTAGTTCAAGGAGTTTGTGATGAAGATGTCCACGATCCGCCTTAACCGGGGATGTGTGTTTGATAAACCTTCGAAGGAGTGTATACACTGCATCAATCATGGGAACTCCTAGCACAAGAAGTGCTGTTCCGAGTTTGGCATAGGATAAAATGCCGAGGAGGGCCAGGAAAAATCCTGCAAGAGTTTTTCCGCTATATCCCGGCATAATTTTTTGAGGGAAGAAATTCCAGGGAAGAAAGCCCATAAAAGCACCAGCAGTGATAAATGCAAGGAGTGTGACAGGAATTTGTGAAGGATCGGTGATGCTGAAGCGAAGTGAAAGGATGCCTAGAACCAGTGCAGAAATCGCAACAAATCCGGGCATCTGTCCGTCAACCCCTGAAGACCAACCGATGATGCTCATTGTCCACATGATCCATATAAAGGCAACAAAACCGGCGATCAATGGGGAGAATGACAGTACTCCGCCGGTCAGCGGGTTTGTCATATAAGGAACGCTTACTCCGGCAATAATAATCAAAAATGTTGCGATTGCGTTGGTGATGAGACGGATATACGGATTGACATCACGTATATCATCAAGAAGTCCAACTACAGTCAGTAAAAGAGATGAGGCCGTAATACTGACAAGAAGGCGGTTTAAAGGGAGCATGATGAAAGATGCTGTCAGAATGCCTAAAAGCAGTGCTAAGCCGCCAGCTCTTGGAATGATCCCCTGATGAGTGTGGGCAGGATGGTATCTCATTTTTGGATTATCCACGAGTCCGTATTTTTTTGCTAATCTGATCACACACGGCGTGACACAATAAGTCGAAACAGACGCAAGAAGAAATGCGGAAATGATGGAAACAATTAACTGATAATCCATATAATCATCATAAGGGTGACACAGGAAAAAATACTCACTGAGACCGCACTAAGAAAAAGAATTTGAGAAAAAACGAGATGGTTTTTCGTCACGTGGAGGGAGAGGAAAGAATCCATCCCATACCAAAGAAAACTTGCACCTGGTAAAAGGAAGAGCCAAGAAGGATGAGCTAAACGATCTTGTCCCCATGGTCTTGAGTACCAGAGCGGGATTTCTGTCGGGAGTCTGTCCCATGAGAGAAGCAGCAGCACGAGAGAAGAGGTGATAAGAAAAAGAGTTACCATACTCGCGTATCGGATAATCGTGTTTTTATGAAGATGCCGAAAATCTGCAAATTCTTTTTTTATTTTTGATACGAGAGTGTTTATATATTTCATATTTTCATCTTGGTATGTTTAGTGAATTGTTGTGTATCGAATTGTATATGCCCCGCTTGTCTCAATAAAAAATGCTTTTACCGGATAAAAAGGCAGTGTCGTCAATTGGTATTTCGGTGAATAGACCGCCCCCCCAACATACCAGGGAAATTCATTGTTGAATGGATTATACAATCGAACATTTGCTTTATTTTGTGCATAATAGAGTGTCTCTAAAAAAACAAGCGAATCCGACGCTACAATGAGATCTTTTGGGGAAGCGATACTATTTATTTCCCGAATCGTTTTTCTGATATCAAGTTTCGCGTGTTGCGTTGGATACCAGCCGTCAAAACAAATGACAGCGATGAGAAATACTCCTGCAATAATTTTCTGAATTCCTTTCCTTGGAATGGAAAAAATAGTATAGGAGAGGAGAAGTATTTCTGCAACCGTGACGGGGATGAAATATCTGTTCGTGAATAACGGTTTTATAAAGGAAATACTAATCACGATAGAAAGAGGGATAATGATCATAAGAAAAAGCGGAATAGTTTGTGCCCTTGTTTTTTTGGGAAGAATGGCAAGAAGGAAGCACACAAGAAGCAGCATCGAAAGGATATCGGTCCATATCCAGAGATACCACGGCGTGCCTTCGTAACCCACAAACATATTTCCTAACACCGACAGGATGAGGCGAAGATCTATCGGGTAGTACCATGATTGTTTAAATTTCGTAATTTCCGAAACGAGTCGGAGGAGCAAAGGAATAATCCAGATTCCTATAACACCAAGAGATTGTATCAGCGGATCGTGGAAGATTTTCTTAGGTTGTTTTAAAAGACCCGCCAATGAATGTGTATATACGTAGTGGATACAATGAACCAAAGGAATGATTCCAAGATAGAGGTGTGTATATATACCGAGTATGACAGCTATGGTGTAGAGTCGCCATTTTTTGAGATCGTATGCATACATCGAGAGAACAGTAAAAAATATATACCATCCATATGCACGAACCTCAAATGCATAATAGAGGAGCATGGGGTTGAGAAAGAAAAAAAACGGCATGAATTTAGAAAGCCAATGGGATTTGAAAAGAGTATTTGCCCATTCGATGACAACAATCGTTGCCAGTAAAAATCCGACCAGCGAAAGTGAACGGGTGGCAATCTCACCGGTTCCGAAAAATTTCATCCACATATGGAGGAGGATGTAATAGAGCGGAGGTTCTATGGAGCTTTTGGTAATAATTACAGAGATCGGCATTTGTGCAAAAAGGACAGAAAATGCTTCATCCCTCCAAAAACTCTGGACAAAATAAAAAAGAGGAGTATGGGTGAATAAAAAGTCTAAAAACATAGTTTATGAGAAAATGGCTATATGGAAAATAGAAAGTAGTAATAGAAATTAGCAATTGGAAAAATTGACTTATTACATTATTTTCAACTATTTTCAAATTTCCAAACAACCATTTTCTAATTCATTATACCTTTTCCGTTACCCTGTATTCTAATCGTTTTCCGAGCATTAGTCTTGTATGGGCATCAAGCCCCGGAAGGGTTGAGAGAAAAAAGGAAATAAAGGGAAGAGTAAACCATTGGAGATAGAGAAACGGTAGTTTCCACATGGCATATTCTTTTGGCCGCGGCGGTTTAATACGCGCATCAATGATAAATACGATAACCAAGAAAATGGTCGATACGGTAAGTATGCCGGATGAGATTCTTGCGAGGCTGTGCCCAAGTACGGTTCGTGCGAATACCGGATTGACCAATGGAGGAATGGTACTCCCCAATGTGAGAAGAAACCAGTTGCTTGGCCAGAAAATATGCTGCTCTAAAAGAAGTGCGATTCTCCGTAACCGATCAAAAAGAGGAATTTCCGGTTTTTTCCATGCGTTCATAATCACAAAGGGGACGTCAGATACTCCCCACGCCCAACGTTTTGACTGTTCATACTGATTCACGAATGTTCTGAAGAATCCATGGCTTTCTGCTGCATCTACGAGCACCGGAAGGAAGATCCCTTTTGTGGAAACTTTCGCTCCTTTCGCAAAGTAGACTTTAAAAAATAGATGATAATCTTCAGGAATAACATCCGTGCCCCAAAAACCAGCTTCGGCAATGGTCTGGAGAGAGAGTGAATAAGTAGAAAAATTGATAAACCGGTGTGGTTGGGAAAGGAGCGAAAAATTCCAAATACTGCCGATGGTATTGAACATCTTATTTGGGAGCGGGATTCTCCAAATATTGGAGTAAAAAAGAATCGCTCCCTGGTAAAAATGGAAATACCTGTCTTCATCAGTGATAAATACATAGGAAAGATAGGAGAGATATTTTGGATGGAGCATGGCGTCAGCATCGCAGGAAGTGACGGTTGTATATTGAAGATTAATATGTAATTGCTCTAACACACGGACAATGTATTTTCCGGCATATGCCATGTTTGAAGATTTCCCTGCTACTTCTCCCATAGTAAGCGGGTGGTTCGTTACGATGAATTTTCCAAATTTACTGCCATATTCCTTTGTGAGGATACCGGCTGTTTCTTCACGCTGGTCATCCTTTTGTTCCGTTGCTAAGACAATGATGATCCGTTCTTTTGGGAAATCCTGTTGGACGAGGTTATCAAGAGTTCTTCGAAGGACATGGATAGGTTCCTTATATTCCGGAATGATGATGACATGGTAAACCTTCGGAAATTGTTTGAGTTGTTTTGCTTCCTTGAGCCAATCAACTTTAATATGCGCCTGCATAGTGAGGTATGAGCGGATGGCAAAGTATGCCAGAGAAAACGATTTATAAAACCAATAGATGTCAAATGTGATGATGATATAGGCAACAAGCGCCGGGTGCCAAAAAGAAAGCCAGAAAGGCATGGTAATAAGGAGCCAGGCGGTTAATGGAATGGTTATTTCGATGAGTCGTCGCATACAGACAATCTTTTTATTATTCTACCATAGAATGGGTCCTGCCACTCGCGTATCCCGCAAAGATCCTCATCCCGCAAACCAGAAATTCTCTCCGTACATCTTCTGACCACACGACCACCGCATATAGTTAATTCAAGGTTTTCGAAGCAGTTGCGGGATTCCGGTCGTTTACAGGATTCCCTCGCTCGTGCCACCCATTCTCTTAGCGTCTTTATGGTCGTTTATCTTGTGTAAATTATTATAAAGCTAAATGCTGAACATTTTTTTTGCATTCTGAGTCGTTATTTCTTCAATTTCATCAACACTACACTTATTCAACTCCGCTATCTTTTTAGCAATAAGCGGAATGTATTTTGGCTCATTCCGCTCTCCCCGGTGCGGGACTGGCGGAAGGTACGGCGAATCGGTTTCCAGGAGAAGTTTTTCTAAGGGAATTAATGGGACAGTAAGGGCGAGTTGTTTTGAATATGTGACGTTGCCGTCAATCCCAAAATAGAATCCCCGTTTTTCTATCTGTTTGATATCCTCGGGTCCTCCGGAAAAGCAATGGAAAACGCCTTTGGGTATTGAAGGTAAATTATCAAGGACATCAAAAATCTCCCCATACGCATCCCGGCAATGGATGATAACCGGAAGATTATGTTTTAATGCTAATCGTAGTTGTTCGTCAAACAACTGTTTCTGCTCCTCTTTTTTTCCGATAGCTGGGAAACCATTATACGCATGGTAGTCCAGTCCGCATTCCCCGATGGCCACAACGTGCTCACTAATCAAGTTTTCTAATTTTCGAATATCCGGAAAATTACTTGTTTCATAGGGGTGACAGCCGACCGAGGCGAAACAGGAGTCTGTTTTCATGTTTTTGACGAGAGAAACAGCATTATATGAAGAAAAAATACTGGTTCCCGGGATGATGAATTGTTTCACCCCTGCTTTTTTTGCATTACCAATAACAGTATTTCTATCTTCGTCAAATTCAGGGAAGTTCAGATGGCAATGAGTGTCGATGAACATAGCTATCAGCTATCAGCTATCAGCTATCAGAATTCAGACAAGAGAAGTCTGACGACTGAAGACTGATGGCTGAAAGCTTTTTAAGTAATTCTAGGAAACAATGGTGGTTGTGATGTGATGGTCGGTCCTTTGAATTGGTTAAGTATTTTTTCCGCAGTTTCGGGGAGGAATGGTTGGAGGAGAATAGCAATGATCTGAATATTTTTTATTGCAGGAATAAGTACCTCTTCTAATTCACTACCAGATAATTTCCATGGTGTTTTTTCGTCTATAAACTTATCAGTTGATTTTATAAGAGACCAGATAAAAGAAAGAGCATCGTTAAATTGGTATTCTTCTAATGCGAGTATATATTCATTCGTCAATTCCCGGAATTGAGGCTGCTTTATCTCAGGGAATTGACGAGATTGGCTTAAACGAGCTACCCGTGCAACTAAATTTCCCAGTCCATTTGCTAGGTCTGCGTTGTAGAGTTCTTTAAATCTCCGCTCGGAAAAGTCGCCGTCAGCAAAAGGCGGGATTTCGCGGAGGAAATAGTAGCGGATAGCATCGGCTCCGTATTTTTTGATAAGTTCAAACGGATCAATGACATTCCCCAGAGTTTTACTCATTTTCTGACCATTCACTGTAAAATATCCGTGGACAAAAATAGTTTTTGGAAGTTGAAGTTTTGCAGAGAGGAGAAATGCAGGCCAGTAGATAGCATGGAATCTCGTGATCCCTTTGCCAATCACATGGACATCAGCCGGCCACCATTTACTATATTGAGTATCGTCCCACCCAAACCCAACACCTGATTGATAGATATTCAGTGCGTCAAACCATACATATATCCGCTGTGTGGGATCATGTGGTACCGGCACGCCCCAATTTTTTGCCCTTTCATTGGATCTTGAAATGGAAATATCTTGGAGAGGTTGTTTGAGAAAAGAGAGGACTTCATTTTTCCTAAATTCCGGAACGATTTTTATCGTATCATCGGAAATGAGTTTGATAAGCTGTTTCTGATAGCGGGAAAGTTTGAAGAAATAATTTTCTTCTTTCACAAGTTCCAGTTTTTTCCCCGGATGTTCCGGACATTCTCCGTTTTCATTGAGCTCATCTTTCGTGTAGAATGCTTCACAACCGAGACAATACAGTCCTTCATATGATTTTTTATATATATCTCCATTTGTATTGCATCGTTCCCATAATTTTTGACTTGATGGGTAATGATGTATCTGGTCACTCCCTTTTTGAAACACGGTAAAATCAACATTCAGCGTTTTTGCTAAATCAGCAAAAAGCTGTGAGTTTGTGTCGATAAATTGTTGAAGAGGAATGCCGGCTTTTTCAGCAGCCTGCACGTTTTTGAGTGCGTTTTCATCTCCTCCTGATAGGAGACACACATCATCGCCCAAAAGTTTATGATACCGGGCAATGGTGTCTGCCTGGACAAATTCCAACGCATGACCCACGTGCGGTGGTGCGTTAACGTAGGGGATAGCAGTCGTGATATAAAATTTATTTGCCATATAAGGCTATTTTACTCTTTTTTGTCTGGTGAATGAATATTCTATTGAAAAAAGGCAGGCAACAAGAAGTGCGATATAGAGCGGATGACGGAGATTGAACGCTCGAAGAAGAAACAGAATGACCACACAGAGACTGATAAGCATTGACCGCCTGATATTACATAGAACAAATTGAGTAAAGAAAAAGATTGTTAATCCCAGCAAACAATAAAATCCTGCAAAGTGCCATAGGAGTTCCGGAGGAAAGGAATTGATAAACCAGCCCAACATGCTTGCGAAAATGAGAAAAAGGAAAAGATGAAGAAAGTTCCGCTCAGGATGATAGAGTTGCATGCTTTCATTATATTTGATATTTACATACGAATCTATGCCAGTAGGAGTAAGGTGAGCTTGGTCCATAATTAAAATCTCCTCATTCCAACGCCATAAAGTTTGGTAAGACAGTAGGAAATACAGGCCAGATAGGTATTTTTCGTAAATGCTTCAATACCACGACAGTATTCTTTCCCTAAG
>Ga0265297_10004756_pt1 | contig 21671 bp, 6 predicted proteins | sample Munlanlwell13791_FD_192502 | JGI IMG/M metagenome (GOLD analysis project Ga0265297, IMG submission 192502) | Leachate microbial communities from a municipal landfill in Southern Ontario, Canada - Leachate well 137-91 | ecosystem: Engineered > Solid waste > Landfill > Unclassified | place... | reverse complement strand
TAAAATGGGAAGTAAATATTAATAAATTAAGTTTTTTAACATGCCTACAGAAAATAATTTTCTTTTTAATGTTTCACTATCAGATAAAAATTACCAAGTTTATTTTTATCCTAAAGATGACGTTGTGTTTTCTGCAAGTAAAATTTATAAAATGTTTGCCACTTTTGAATCCCCCTATATAAACGGAGGGGACGGTTTTGTATCATGGAACAAATTAAAAGTTAATTATGAAAAATTTAATAATAATGAATTATATATTTATTTAAGGTCTTCTAATACATCAAATAGCACAGATTTATCTTGGACTGGTCCTTTTTTACAAGATGAATATGATATATCTAACTTAAATCAACAGTTTATTCAAATAATGGTTGTTATGTCTACTAATTATCTAAATATAACAAGTCCAATATTGAACTCTATTAATTTAAGTTATTTTAAATTAGGTAGCGAAGAAAAATTCTTTACCAAAACCTTTGATTTGGGGTTCAAGCCAAAAAACATAATATTAACATATAACGGGGAGATTCCTGATTCTACTATAATTCAATTTGCTGTATCGGGCAAAGACAGTTCTGATTCTAATGATTTTCATATCATTACGCCCAACTCTGTAGATGACATTAGTAAAACCCCCGATTTAAACGATAAAATAAAAATTATGATTTCTGGGGTCGGAAATAAAAATGTTCCATTTATTATTGACGAATTTTCTTTGATGCTTTCTGGAGAAGATCAGGTAATCATAACTTAAATTACAACATGAAAAGAACTAATACATATCAGCTAGAGACATTTGAAACGGGGGGATTTTACTTTGCTTCAAGTGATTACAGAAGATTTACTACTTTGGATTATAATTTGAAAAAATATATTGGGATAGTTGGCAATGGAATACTAAGAGGGTGGGACATTGAGATATTATCAGGTCTAACAATAAAAATAAATCCTGGATGTGGTTTTATTAGTGGACTATATACTGAAAGTCCTTGGGTTATTGATCAAACCACTAATGAGCCAAAAAGGAAAAATCAAGCTGTAATAGACGGTGATGACATCTTTGAAGAAATACCAGGGTGGTCTTCTCAAGGTGCCAACAATTGGGTTGGAGGATTTTATAATATAGGCGGATCAAGCGTTTATGACGCATTAGTTTTTGATAAATTGGGACCTGATGGAGAAGATAATAATTTTGATGGAATTATTGACGGTGTTTTGCAGCCTCATTATAAAGAACCGCCAGACAACTATTTTACCAATCCTTTCGTCAAAGCAGTTCCAACACACTTGACTACATTTTATTTAGAAGATAACGCAGATAACTATGTGTTTGCTGAAAAAGTCAATTTGAATCCAAATGAATCTTTCGCTAGTTTTTTTATCTCGGAAAACGACGTTTCTAGTGACAATAATCTACTTCTAGCAAAAGTTAGTGTTAGAAACGGATCTATTTTAAAAGTTAGTTATGATGGTATTTTAAAAGCAAAGTCACTAGAATCTGCATCCGGAGAAATTACAAAAAGATTATTAAAACAGCACATTCACGGTGGCACTGAAAATTGGGACCCGCCAAGAATAAGGCTTGAAACAGATATAAGAAAATGTTTTTTTGTAGGAATTAATGATACTGGCAATGTGTTTGGTCTGGAAACAGATGATCCTGATTTTATTAATGGCTGTATTTTTGCTATTTTATCTTCTAATGAAACAGAACAATCTCAAGATATTAATCATAGCCATTATTACGAAATGGATTCTGATGGAAATGGTTTTACACATTATATTAATAGTATGGAAAAAACTCTTTCAAAAGATTTCCACTACCACATTATAGAAACCAATATTGTAGATGGAGAATCTGTCACAACGCTATCAATGGTTGGTAATTACAATGCAGTTCCACATACACATACTGTTGGTAAAAATAGCAACATTACAGATCTTGATAACATTGTCGTTAGGATAAGCGACAATATTATTTATAAAAAGGATTATAAAACGTTTTTAAAAAACGGTGTAAATTTTATTATTGTTAAAAACAGTATAGCTAGTTTTAAAAATGGTAAATATGAATCAGAAATTGAGTTAATAAATAAAGCGGCGTATTCTTTTCAAGAAGAAAGCGGTAACATTGCTAGTTTTATTTCGGATATGATGATTAATTTTAATAATAAGTTTCAAAACGAAACTTCTTATATTTCATCAGCAGGAGCAAGCCAGAAAATAACAGTTAGAACACCTTTTACTTTTCAAACAGATGTTAATATAGCAAATCTAGAAAACGGAGAAAGCAATTATGTTTTATCAGATCCAACTCCAGTTAATACGTGGCCAACTGGAATAGATGGAACTTTATATAAATTTACAAATGCTAGCACAGACTTGTTTTTACAATCAATCATTATAGGTAGAAATCTAGTTAATAGTGGCGATGAAGCCATGGCTTTCCCAAATATAGCAAGATTTATCCCTATTAAGGTTTTAGAAAAAAACTCGTCTGAAGAAATAGAAGTGGAGATATTGGGAGAAGTAGAAGTTACAAAATGGCTAAACCTAAAAAATATCTTTTTTATTGATGCCGAGAATTTTAAGAACGGCAAGTTTTTACCAGAATATATACCGTTTTTAAGCCATACAGGACAACTTTCTATAGATTTCGCTTCTTATCAATCAAATACATTTAGTAACAACAGTTCTGAATTCAAGATTGTTCCAATATTGTCATCATTATCTAATAAACATTATCATAAGGTTTGGATGGATAAATATGGCAATGGGACAACAAGCGGAACATTCATTGACGACAAAATATCTGTATATAAAAATATTCAAGTGACTGTTGACGGAGTTGTTCAATTGCAAACTGTATTAGTTGAGCACATCCATGAAATTGAAAGCGGAATTATAAAAAGTTCAATAAGTTCTGGAATAAATCAATATAACAACAATGCAACAGGACTATCACATTCCCATTATGCTATTCAACCTCAGGATAATAATTCAACATCTGTTTTTTACATAGGGGATGATAAAGACGGCAATATTTTTCTTGGAACATCTAATGGCTTGCAAAACAAACTTAAAAATAATGGTTATGAAATTAACATAGAAGGCAATTTATATTATTATGAAGTTGGCGACTTGCTTGTTTCTTTGTTAAAGGCAACATATCAAAATTTCCTATGCACTCAAAGGTATGCTTCATTTTCTTCCAGCTATGCACAAACAATAGAAGCAACTTTGAATTCTATAGGGGATAATGCAACAATTCCTACTGTTGTTGTTTTCCTAGAAGAAAAAACACAGATAAATTCTGAAGGAACAACGACGGCTACAACATCCGAATCATCAGCAAGGTCTAATATCATAATAAATATTGTTGATGTTTTCAAGGTATCAGATTTTAATAGAATAAAAACCATGACTTATGAAACATACAATGCTGAAGATGAAGACATTTTATATCAAAAAACAGATGGAACAATCGTAACCATGGTCAACTTCCATAAACAGCCGATATGGAGCGGTTGTTTGTTAGATAATGGTAGTAAATTTTTTATAAGTCAAAAAAAAGTAATTAGAAATGTGGTTAATGATCAAGGAGAATATTGGGAAGAAATTTTTATAACTACAAATCCATTTAATATAGCTAGAAAAGTTATAAAAAGTGGAGATTATCTTTTGGTTTGCGGAGATAACGGGGTTAAAAAGCTAAACATAAACAACCCATCAACTTTTATTGATACTAGTTTAAATCTCGATGTTTATGATATAATTTGGGCTTCATCTACTGTTGTTTTGGCTACTACTAAAAATGGTTTATATAAAACAAATGATAATGGTCTTACTTGGAGTTCTGTTTTAACAACAAGTGATTTAAAAGAAATAACTAGAGATTATTCATTGGATAAAACAACTATAAAAGACACCCACTATCATTATTTAATAACAGATATTAACGGCTATGGGTATACATCAGACGCTTATTTAGAAAGCGGTTTGCCATATTCAAATCAACACATTCATGAAATCAATAGTTGGTTAATACAAAACAATCTAGACCATAATCACGATATTATAAGCACTTTGTTTTTTAGAACAAAAAATAATGAAATATTCAAGAGCATAGATTCTGGAGATAATTGGGTTAATATAACCATTGTCCCGCCCCAATATAATGCTGAAACTATTTTTGCTGCTTTTGGAAATCTTTTTGTTGGAACATATGATTCTTTAATATATTACAATGGTTCTGCATGGATAGAAACTAATATAACTAATAGGGTCTTTTGTTTTAATTGGACACATAATCTAAATGGTTTTTATATTGGATGCAATAATAAGTCTTACATCTCTTATGATGGCATTACAATAACCGATTGTATTGTATTTAATGAAGATTTATTGCCCGTATGTTTCGTTAATCAGCAGGAAGAAAAAAACGGATTTGTTTATAACAACTTAAATAAATCAATTAATTTTAGAGATGTCCTTTCTATATCAGATATAGTTAATGTTTCCCAGAATTATGATTTAATGATTTCACAAACAGTAAACACAACTGCACCATATGACATAATTATTAATAACTCTACTGTGTTATCAACCAAAGACAATATAGATATTAGAAAAACGTCTGGTTTTGATTTTGACTTTAACACTAACACGGGAGTGATTGATTTTAGTTCTCAAACAACACTTTCTTCTAATATTAATTATGGAGATAATGTTATTAGTGTTAAATCAAGCGATGATTTTGATGTTGGAAAAGAAATAATAATTTATAAGGTAGAAGAATTTAAACTTACTGGATTAATTAGTACTGATGAAAAATATTTTTACCAAAAGGAATTTAAAGGAAAAATAGTTGCAGTTTCTACAGGCACTATAACATTAGAATGCCCTATTTATGATAATATAGAAGCAACATCCATTGTAAAACAAATATATAAGTTAACAGAAGAACCTGATGTTGTTGTTAATTATTATGAAAATTACCAAATAACAAATGTAGGAAACAAAACACATGAAGAAATAGAAGACTCTCTTTCTAATAAAAGCATTAACATGCCTTTCAAGCTTTCAGAAGTCTTGCTAAACAATTTCAATCAGATATCCTTATATACAAAATATGGCCTTCCTACAATAGATAATAACTTTAAAAACTGGCAATGTTTTTTTATGAGATATGACAGAAGTTCTACTAGCGAAAACTATATAGGAAATTTCTTTGATATAGAACAAAGCAATTTGCAAAATTCATCAATTTTAACGGGCTTATTTAATCCATTATTATCATCTTCTATTAATAAGATTTATTTTGGAAGAAATGATTACAAAGAAATGGTGTTTGTTGGAACAAATAATGGATTATATGCAGGAATACCATCTAATAATTTTAATAACGATTGGTTTTTAATTCCGAGCAATACATTTAGTCAAATCTATGATATTATGAGCCTAGATAACTTTAAGGTTTTAGTTTTAGCTGAAAACGGAGTTTTTATTAATCAGGATAGTTCTATGACTAAATGGGCAGCTTTGTCAAATGTAATTAATAATAGTGGATTTTTTATAAAATACAGATGGATTAACTTTGGAAATGAAAGTAATACAAATTGGTGGTCACAATGGAATTACGAAGAAAATATAGAGGATATAAATATAACCAACTCTTTCATTTTGGGAGGCAGAAATTTTGTAGCTATAAGCAATAATAACGGTAGCTCCTGGTCTACATCCATATTAAAAGATAATGATAATAAATACTTTACAAGTTATGATGCTACTACTCTTTTGCCTTTATCAAGCGGTTCTGCTCTCTTGGTTTTAAATAACGTTTCCCAAAGCAACATGCTATTGAAAAACTCTATATTAGAAACGAATGGTTTAGGAGACAAGTGGAATTCAGAAGTTTTTAGTTTTCAAGGATATACTTTAATCGTAAACAAAATAGAAATTACAGAACAGAATAATACAAAAGTTTCATTTGTCGAAAAAACAAACACTTTTATGGCAGAAAACAGTTTGGTTGGTTTATCTGTTTTTATTAAAGACCAAAAAACTTTTGTTGTTTCAAATTCTTCTGAAAATATTATATTAAGAGGAACAAACATTTCATTGTATATAAATAAAAATGATGAAATTAAAATAAACCCAATTAAGATTAACAGTATAATAGAAACAAAAGATAATGCTCTTATAATTGGAACAGAATGCGGGCTATTTTATGACGGCAATTCTTATGCAAATAAAGGCAGGGTTATCGGAACTATTAACGGGGTTGGCAAAGAAGCCGTAGTTCTAAATATAGATATTAGCGGATTTATTGCATCTGTTTCTGAAAATAATGTTCTTGAAGAAGACCAAACTGAAGTTCCAACAACAGAAATATTATGTATTCTAGATAAAAACGTAGACACAAATGAACTAGTAGGCAAAAAGTTTCAATTTTTAAATGAAATAGTCCCTATAATATCTATAACTTCTCCTTTACCTAATGCGTCTATTGAATCAACAACAGTTACTGTAAACATTAATGTGTCAATGTTTGATGTTACAACTTCTGGTTTTTTAGCACTGCAAATAGATAATGGCAGCATCCAATATTTTAATAGCACTAACTTTACAATTAAAAATCTCACTTATGGTGAGCATAAGCTAACTGTATTTTTAACAGATGTCAGCAAAATAAAATTGCCTAATTCTTTTGCTGAAAAAACAGTCTACTTCACAAATAAAGCCAACGGTCAAGACCCATACATAGTTATAGAATACCCATTAAATAATGAAATAATTAAATCTTCTTCATTTTATGCAAAAATAAAGATTTATAATTTCAATACTTTTTTTGAAGGCTTTTTAGCATATGCAGTAGACGGAGGATCTGTTTCTATAATACCTTATCAACCCAATGGAATATATAGCGTTTTGTTTAATTCTCTTACAATTGAAAAACATAGTATTGAATTTATGTTATTAGATACTAATAACAAAGAAATTGGAGTTAATCAAACAGTTAGTTTTTCTTTATCTAACGATTACCCTTCTATATTTATATTGTCACCTGTTAATAACTCATCAATAGCAACAACAAGCATATCTTTAAGTTATGATATTAGCAACTTTAACGTTCCTTCAAATGGTCAGGTCAAGATAATAGTAACTAATGAAATTGAAGGAAATGAAGTTAATAATACATATTATTCTACAGATCAATTATCTTATCAATTGGTGGGGTTAATAGAAGGAAGTAACACAATAAAGGTTCAACTAGTTGATAATAATTTAAGGGATATTACTGGAGACTTCACGTCATGTATATCTATTATAACAGTGAACACGAGTTTGCAATCAACTCCGTCCTTGGCCATATTCACGCCTCAAAATGGAAGTGTTATTGAAACTGGAATGCCAATCTCAATATACTTTACTATTAGCAACTTTGATATACCAACTGAGGGAGGTATACTAATTTATATTAATAATAACATAGAAACATTTTGGACAAAGACAGATCCATACATAAAAACATTTTCTACTGATGGAACATATGTTATTAGTGCAGTGCTGGCTAAATCTGCAGAAGAAAAACTAACTAATTCCCAAGCAAACGCACAAGTAACCATTACATCTATTGCTGGCATAACTACCATTACAACCAATAATATTTTAACAACAGAAACTACTGCAGCTGTTACTGCAACAACTGCAACTACAATTGCAGCTACAACTGCAAGTACTGAACAACAAGCAGCTCTTGTAAGTAATACATCTTATTTTAGTATTGTTTCAAATTCAGCATCATCTGCTTCAGGATTAACTCTGATAAAGGTTGGAGGAAGTGTTAGCCAAGCATATGCAAACATGTACTTTAAGATATTCGGAAATTCTTCTGTTTTATATGTAGAATATATTTCTCAGGTAGTAGATCACGAATTTGATGGGGGAAAAGTATATGTATCTGGAGATCAGCAAAATAATATTTATAGTAATTATAATATTAAGTCTCAAATTGGAAACCAAATTGAGCTTGTTGAAACCATAAGTATTAATAGTTCGCAAACTAATTTAGATGTTCAAAAAGGGCAAACAATATTAATAGTTCCTGTTGGAGATAAAACAAATCTGTGGATAAACTTGGATAAAAATTATGGAGAAAATGAATTTGCTAATATGTTTGTATATTTTGATGGTATTCCAAATTCGGAAATAAAAGTTATTAGCAACACTCAAAGATCCATGTCCATTAATACAGACATAATTCCTTCTAGAATTAAAAACGGGACAGCTCTGTGCCTAAATAGTTTAATATCATACCCCTTAAAAACATTCAATAATAAGAAAACCACTTTAGAAAATAGTCACTATCATATGGTTACTTTAATAGATGGATTTTTAACAGGGGGAATAGAAAGTATAAATAAACTTAATACAGGTTATATAGTTGTTTATATAAAAGATACGGTTGGTTTTAATAACTCTATTGTTATTAACCACCCAGATTTATTAAAGGGTGGAAAAATAACCTTTTACCCATCTAGTAATTCAATTGTTACTTATTATGATATTATAGATTCGGTTTATAGCGATAGGATTATAATAAAAACACAGAATGAAGATATTTGGAACATTGATCATTTTAAATCTTTCGGAATTGATGCAACATTTCTATTTGAGATAAATGCCAAATATTATGGGGAAACAACCACAGTTTATTATGACGACTTTTATATTTATAAAACATCAATAACTCAAGATGCATTATCACTACAAAGTTTTGTTTACGTTGATAATACTGCTAGTTTTAATATAAATGATAATGTTATCATATTTAATAATAAAGAAAAGAAATTTTATAGCAAAATAAAAGACATTGTTGATGAATATAAATTAGAATTGTTAGATCCATTAGATTATTCTTTTTTAGTTGTTGATGATTCTTGTATATCTATTTACAAAACTGGTACAAGTAGCAATTCTGAATTTATATCTTTTAATCATGAACACTTGATTAGAAACTGTGAAGTTTCTTTAACAACAGTTAATACATTTGATCAGTCTGGCTATCCTACTGTACATGACCACGGACTATCTAACTTAATAGGTTCTGTAAAGAACATTATAGAACAATATGATGACGGAAGAACAATAGTAAGCGGAAATAATAGTATAATATATTATTCTGACGACGGTGGGGATACTTGGCAGGAATTGATTGATGTTAAGGATTATATAAGTTCACAAGTTTTCGGAGAGAGTATATATGTTACTTCTTTAGATGTTGACAGTTTTAATGATTTGATAATAGGAACAAATGTCGGAATAATAATAAGGCAAGGACTAGATAACCCAAATGTAGCACTTTTAAATTATCCTTTTACAGAAGAATGGCTACCTTCTAGTTCTAGTTCAAGCAGCTCTTCTTCTGAAAGTTCCTATAGCACAGGATCAACCAGTAGTTCCATAACATCTCTAAGCACATCAAGTAGTTCTGAGCTTCGTTCTAGTAGTTCTGTATCAAATACTTCTGGATGGTCAAGCTCAAGCAGTTTATCAAATACAACTGGTTTAAGTAGTTCTTCGAGCAGTTCTTATTCAAGAACATCTGGAAGAAGCAGTAGCTCAACATCAAGTTGCTCAACTTATTGGCACGCTTAATAGGTTTTACGTGTTTTTCTCAAGAATTAACTATAATATTAATAAGAATTTATAATATTTCAAATAACCCTGAAACGAGTTAAATAATGAGTTCATCATCTAAATCCAGTAGTTCATCCATCAGTTCTATATCTTCTTTAACTTCCAGGTCTTCAAAGTCAAGTAGTACATATAGTAGCTGGACAAAATCTACTAGTTCTCAAACAGAAAGTACATCATCAAGCTCATCTTCTATTAGTTCTTTATCATCTAGTTCTAGTAGTGAAGACAAGGCAACACGTTTAGAATTTGCATTCAGAGGAACAAAGTGGAGTACGTCTAAACTCATATGTTCTGGTATCTGTGCAATTAAAAATATTTACGAGTCCAATAAACAATGTCAAATTATAAAAATACCATTTTCTATATATACAATTAAATATATTTCTTGTTTTTTAAGAAAACTTAACAAAATAAATACTTCTTATAATCTAATATTAGAAGTTTATGATACGAATGAAAACGGATTACCTGAAACTATGTTGGCATCTAAATCAATATCCTCTGATGTTGTTGATAATCCTGCTTGGTATTCTTTTGATTTTGGTAATGATCTTGAAAACAAAACGACTCCCGGCAATCAATTACTAGCTTTGGTTTTTTACCAAGACGGAGGAAATGAAGAAAATTATACAAATTGGTATTATTCATTGGATTTAGATTGGGATACTAAAGCCTATGTTAGCAAAGACGATGGGACAACATGGGTAGAACAAGAAAATATGACAAGAGCTGTTATAATTTCTGATATTTTTGATATTTTTGAAGAAGCTTACATTGACAGTAATTTGCACGCCTTAACTTTCCCTCCGGGGCAAGAAGCTAAAAAATATTTTACGGGAAGTGATTATCTTGGTTTAGGAGAATTTACCAATACGCAGCTGGCAGACAATGCCGTTGCAATAGAATATAAACCATCAATATTATCAATTGTAGTAGATTCCAGTGGAAGTATGGGGTGGAATGATCGTTATGGCAACAGAATAGATGCTATTAGAAGTTTAATTGAAAAATTAAAAGAAAAATATCCTCAAAAGATTTTATTTGATTTAATTTCTTTTGGTTCTTATAGGATAGGATCTATAAGTCTTGAATCTTCAGCAACATATGTGGGCACAAAACTAGACTTGAATAACTCTGATAATTACACTCTAAATAATGACGGTACTATTCCTTCTATTACAGATGGTTTAATTGCGTGGGGATTAAAAGATTTAGACAGTAATCATGAATATATTATATCTTCCATTAATTTATTGCCATCAAACTCAACTATTGAAGACGGAATGGGAACTATTATAACTGAAATCAACAATTATGCCCCTATTAATTATGAAAATATTGGAAATCAAAATAATTCAATTAAATATTCTGTTGAAAACAAAGGGGTCGGATCAGAAATTTCTGCAAGCAAAGCCAAAAACGCAATAGTTTGTAAAGTTCCATTAAATAATTCCAGTATTATAAGAAAGCCATTTTCATCTTTTAGGCAACTTAATACTGCTTTTATTGTCAAAGACATTAAAAAAGGAGATAAAGCGATATTTGTTGATGGTTTTGACAATTTCGATGTTAATAGTTTAATAGATATATTTGACCAAAATAATATTGACACGGCTTTTCAAATAATTCTGAAAGAACAAATTAATGGCGAAAACAAAATAACATTAAATAGAGCTGTAAGTTTTGATTTTGAAAATTCTTTTACAGCTAATGGAAGCCTATTACAAGAATCTTCGGTTAGCAATATCTTTTTCGTGGACATAAATGACACTATGGTTGAATTGCTAGTTAAAGACGTACAAGCAGAAAAAGCAATTACTTTTTATTTTCAAACATCTAAGGGCGGACTATTAGAGTGGGAGTTTACTCCATTTCAAGACTGGGAATCTCTTTTGTTGTTTTATGCTGGAGATGCTGCCTTGTTGAATTTTCAAGCTTATGATACAGAAGGAAACCCATTACCAGATTTGACTAGAATAGATTTATATGTCAACGAATTGCCGAAAAGCATTGCAGATTCTGAAAAAAACAATTTTGTAGCCTTGCAACATCCTATAACAAAAGGAGATAGTTCATTTGATATTTATAAAGATGATGAAATAACTGTTAATATTTATAATAGTGTTTTAATTGGGGACTCCATAATATTAAAGGGTATTTATAACAATGCTACTGTCTTATCAAAATATAAAGTTACAAATATAGAAGATGTAACAGAATATGATCCACTAAATCCGACAGGAGTAGTTACTAAAAAAACAATAACTTTTTATCCTATTTTTTATGAAGACTGGAATGCTACTGAAATAATGTTAAGTTCTAAAGAAAGATTAGACGCATCTTTAAAGATAGACATGCCCATTTCTGCTGTAGATATTAGCCCTACTAAGGCTGGAAGAAAGTTGCCATCAGAACTATTAGAAGCCCAAGATCCTCCTCAAGTAGATCCATCATCAAATCCCAATGATTTTAATCAGTCAGCAGAAAGAAAAAGAGACAATCTTATAGATATTCCTTTAATCGGGGGAGAAGGAAGAATTAGAGTTCTTCCAATTACAGAAGATGTTATTGAAACAACAACTGAAAAAAATAAAAAAGCTTTTAGTTTTTACGAAAATACTTCCTTAACAGACAAAGAAAAAATATCTCAAGAAAAACAGGAAAAAGAATATTTAACACAAACATCAAAAACACAAGAACAATTACAAAATGAAATCAGTCCGGCACAAGTAGAAACAACCATAGTATCTACGGAATGGACAATTGAAACCCCTATATATTTAGAAAACGGCATTGCATCAAGCCATATGACAGCCATTTCAAAAAACATGGTACTGCAGGATTTCGATAATTATAATGTTGATTTTATAGATAATTCGTCAACGAGAATAGTTACAGATAAATCATATTCTGAAGGAAAAATTTTGGCAGAAGAATACACTATTTATCCTGTTATAACTATTAAAACAAATCAGAAAACAGTTGTACAACAAATGCAGTCCCAAAGTGTGTTCTTTCAATCTGCAATACAGATATCATCTTGTATTGTTGGATCTCTTAAGACCTATTGTAGAAGAGATATAGACAAAGACAGCCAAGTTATATTTCCATCAATAGATATACCTTTTATATATTCTTTTTCTGATGATTCTATTGAAATGAACTTTAATATCTTTTATAAGGGAATATTCTTAAAGTCTGGTCAAATGTATGTAAAGATATTTGACATTAACCGAAATGCCACAGATATGTTGATGCCATCAAATGTAGATATAAATTTACAAGCAGAAGCTGCCCCTTATATTCCTACTTTTGATGCAAAAACTCAGTCTTGGATATCAGAACCGTTATCAAAACAAATCAACTATTATCATGAAAATACTGGCGATTTATATATTAATGCCGTAGGATTAAAAAATAATTGGCAAGAAGCCACCTATTTATCGGGGTATACAGAAGGCGGATATACAATTGATATTGAAAACGGCAGAGCAACGCTAAATATTAGTTCTAGTACTAATATTAACTTTGCTTCTCATTTAGTTGTTGTGGCAGAAATTGTTTCTCCCAATGACAATAAAAGATCAACAATATTAACTAACACTATTTTTATTGCTAATCCACTTGAAATAATTCCCATAATAAATGGTAATGAACTAGTTGAATTGTCTAACAAATATGTTTGGATATGGCCATCAAATCAATGCCCAGGAGAAGACAGAATACAATTACAAGGAGATGGAAAAACAACATATAACTTTGGGGCTAAAATAAAATGGTTGGGAGAATTAGTAGAAGATAATATAGTTGTAGAGTTTTTATCTCAAGAACATAATAAAAGCGGGGGTACTGGAATTAAGCCAGAAATAGGAAAGACAGAATCTTCTGAAGAAGGCGGATCTTTACCTGGGATATGGGCTGCAACAAAAATAACACCTGGAATAAGCAAAACAATTGATGGAATTGCTTATGATGCTCATGTTGGTGCTCATGGTTCCGTTATCCCTCACTGGGTAGAAATAGGAAGTGGCGAAGATGCCCAATTGATAGAAATGGGGGATATTGAAAACATTACCGTAAAGACTTCTTATAACGGAATAAAATGCAATTTTGTAATTCAAGCAATGTGGATGGGGCAAGAAGTATATTCTTCTGAAACAAGTAGTTCCCCATTATTTGTAAGCTCTCTACTATATAAAAACGACAATGTTACAGATGATAATAGTTTATGGGCAGATGGTTGGGATTACTTATTGGTTCTATTGGATTTATCTGTTTCTTATCTTGGGAACTATCCTGACATAAAAGAAACAACTCCTTTTTTGATTGGAGATGTAAAAATAGGAAATGAATACTCTAAACCAGTTGTTGTTAATTTTAATACTGATAGTAATAGCACAGATAGTTTTAATTTTGGCAAAGGAACTTTTACAAAAAATAAACCAGTTAATCCTGTAACTAATCAGCCTCTTAATTTATTAGTCACGGAAACAACAAACATACCTTATGGTTGGGCTATTTCTCCTCCAATTAGAGAATCATTTGTTCCTACAATACCAGAAAATCAACCAATAGAGTCTTTATGCCAAGAATGCTATCCTGACGCATGTAGTATGATTACTATAGATTCTTCTAATACTGTGGGCACGCATTCAGGAGTAGTAGGATGCTGGGCTACTAATTTTGAAAACTGCCAATGCATAGATCCTGAAAGCGGAAATCCCACAAAAGACTGGCATAAACCAAAAATAATTTGGAAAAATCCATTACAAGGGAATATGCTTTTAATGTCAGAAAGTTCTCCTTATATTTATGACAAAATAATAATGGATGGCAAAGTGAAAACAAGAATAGACGTTAATGTTTCTTTTTCCGGCAAAGCAATACCAATTATAGCTAAAAAATATAAAGTAGTTAAATTTTGGTCTGCAGCAACGGCAAATACAATAAGTTTTTCCCAACAATTAAGCAATATGGGGGGGACTGGAAACATTAGTTCTGTTGCTTGGAACTCAGCATCTAATATGGCCGAAAGTAATCAGGAAATGATAGACTACAACAATGCTGTGTATAATTATTATATTTCTATTATTCAAAATCAAAGTTCTCAAACAGCAGGAAATTTATCATTAATAAATAATCAAGCCCAATCCACTGTTGCATGGAAAGATTATTTTCCTACTATTAATTTTGATATATTTTTAGGATATGAAGTTCAAGATAAGACAGATCCTTCTAAAAAAACATATGAAAAAACCAGAGAAGTTCCTGCATTATCACTTACTCAAAACGAAGTCTCTCTTTCTGTTCAATATACTTCTAGTTCAATTTATGAAAATAATGAAGAATCTTCTAGCATTAGTGAAGAGTTTGATAGCTCTAATACGGAAACTATAAAACATTTTCATGAATGCAATATAGATGAAAACGGAAATGGAACTACAATTAAAACATTTAAAGACGGCACATATAACGAGATAGAAAATCATGATCACTCTATATCCGATTTCTCTATTCAAAATGCAGTTGCAAATGGCATTGTGCATTATCACGAATTAAAGTCAACCGTTTCGGTTTATATAAATCCATTTACTCTTGATTCGCTTGGATATGTACAATCTAGGACATTCTTAAACGAATACGGAATAGAAACTAAACAAAACGAATTAATTATTCTTCATGTTTGGACAGAATATGATGCATCTAGAGAATTTGTTGATAGAGCTTTGGACTTATATAAAACATTTGACCCATATATTGAGTCTGATATTCCTAATGAAAAAATATGGGATTTAAATATAAACGTTCCAGATGCATTTGTTCAAGAATCAACAACTAATGATTACTCGGGTTTTAGTGTTGACATTAGTTTGAAAAGAAGAGACGGCTTGTTGCCCCCAGATGGTACTAGGGTACAAATAGAAATGAAACCGTATGCGATAGGAGAAACAAAATCAGATGTTTCTGTTTCTAAAAGCAATATTAACCCTTATATAAATATCGAGTTTAATGCTAAAACAATGATTGAGGGTCTAAAAATGATGACTCCTGAAGAAGACGGGAAAAGCATTATTTTTACAGAATTTAATTGGCTACCAACTGTTAAAAAACTAGTACCTGAGATCACTGATGACGAATTATATATTGATAAGGCCATCACACAGATAGAAAGCATTGGCAGTAGTCAGCTAAATGATGCAATAGTAGAAGCATCTAGTAGAATAAAGAAATATTATTTAGACAATTCAGATCAAAGTGCTTCTTATAACATTATGGTGTTAAGCGATGGTGAAGAAAACTATTCTAAAAATAGTTTTAACTATGTAATTCAAACATTGTCTATAGGTTTTAATATACCTATCTATTCTGTAGGATTAGGCAATATGGATGCATTAGGCAAAAACCTATTAAGTGCCTATGCTATCAAAACAAGCGGCAGTTTTGTCCCTCTTGGAGCAAACAGTGCTGATCAAATAGACGAACAGATTATTAATATTATCAAAAATCAGCAAACAAATTATGGTATATATTCTAATGTAATAGAATTGCCCGAATCTTTTTATATTAAAGAAGTAACGCCTTTAGTAACACTGGCTTCTGGTTCTAATATGTTTATGTCTTTTCAAATAGGAGATTATTTAAACAATTTAAGTTCTTGGTCAAGTGAGTTTGCTGTTACTCAAAACGAGCCCATAAACATAGAAAGTTTTGTAAATGAGACAAAAAATAAATATATTAAATATAAAGTCATAATGACTGGTAATGATAGTTTTCAATCTCCATTGTTTTTAGGTTGCTCGTCAACATATTTTCAACCAAGAAGTTGCAAAGTATTTTCTCAACCAATAGAGACAGATGCTGGAATAAATGATGTTATATCAGAAATAACAGTTACTCATAAGGCTACAAATAGCGAACTAGTTGAAATAGAATATGGTATTTGCCCTTTTGATTCTACAAAAGAATTTAATTATTATAATGATTATGTTTTACCATTTAAGTCAGGAGAAAGATATATAGTATTATCTCGTTCTAATGAAACCATGTCTTCTGTTGACAATATAACATATCAAGCTATTAATGGTCCTTGGGATGAAAGCCTAGAGATTAAAGTGTTTTCTTCATCTTCTTCAATTTATCAAATGGTTAATTCTGATGAATATATTGTTCATCCATTGGAAGGAAACATTTCTTTTATTATTCCAAGACAACCAAATGAAAATATAATCTTTTCTATTTTATTTCCTTCTAAATTTAGAATACTGTGTAAAGTAAAAAACCATTCTGTCTTAAATGCCTATATTGATCACATAGGATTAGTATATGGAATTGCAACAAACAATCCGGGCAAGTCAGTAGAAGATTATATTAACGAATTTGATTCTTCATCTTCATCACAATAAAAAGGTAAAAACATCATTTTTTTTGAATTATACTTTTATGAAAAGAAGATATGACTTAACCAGATCTGACAATTATCCCAAAACAGGCACGTTTTTAACTACTGTGTCTGGAACTGGCAGTTTTGAAGTGCAGACAGGATTTCCAACTTCTTCTGCAATCATAACAAATACTAAAACATATTTTAGCCCAGCAACAACTGATATGTCTTTATATTCTCAAGAGTTTGTGTTAGATGATGGTGCTATGAACTTTTCTTTTACTCCCCCATCAACAGTTATTTTAAACCAAATAGAACTTCTTTTTAGTAGACATAGTAGTACTCTAAGAGATTATTATGTTAAAGGAACGATACAAAATCAAAGTGTTTCATTAGTTGATGTGGTAGATGTTCTAACCAGACGGATTTTATTGAACAATCAATATGTATTAACTTCAATTGATGTTTTAAACTTTTTTGCTGATTATGCAGAATCAACAAAGAGTTCGTCTTCATCATCCCTATCATCATCTTCTTTATCTTCATCATCTTTATCAAGTTTATCTAGTGAATCAACCAGCTCTATCTCTAGTCTTTCTAGTGGCTCTAGTTTATCAATTAATAGCAGTTCAAGTTACAGTTCTGCTTCTACTAACTCATCTAGCAGCAGCTCTCGTTCTGTCCCATCAAGTAGTTCTATTTCATCCAGTAGTTTTTCAAGTGTTGTTTCCAGTCTATCTAGTGAATCGAGTTCTATTTCATCTTTATCCAGCGAAAGCACTTCTAGTAATTCGAGTTTATCAATATCATCTAACAGTTCGTCTTCTAGCACTGTTCGCTTTTCTTCAACATCATCTACATCGAGATCATCCAGGTCTTCTTCAACGTCATCTACGGAATCTTCTATTTCTTCTATTTCGAGTTCCAGTTTAACATCTTTAAGCAGCCCTAGCTCCTTAAACTCAACTTTTTCCTCGAGTAGTTCATTAAACTCAAGTTCTTCCTCGAGTAGTTCCTTAAACTCAAGTTCTTCTTCAGCAACTACACTTAGTTCGAGTTCTTCTATTTCGAGTTCATCTTTTTCATCATCATCAACAGAATCTAGTTCTTCAAGTCTATCAAGTTCAAGTTCAAGCTCCACTGGAGATTTTAGAGTTTTATGCAAAATATATTATACTCCAACAACTCTATTGCAAGAATCCACTCTTTTTAGTACAATTAGTAATCAAATAAAATTGTATGTTTCTTCATATACCACTAATGGGTTTATGGTTGCATATGAAAATTTCCCAACTTCAACAATTACAGAAATTTATTATTATGCCCTATAATTTTGTTTTTAGACTATAATATATATAAATTAATAATGGAGAAATAATATGTGGTCAAAAAAAGAACTATGTAGTCTATACGATTTAATAAACAATAAGAAAAAGTCTTGGTCAGATGTTGCAAATGCAATTGGAAAAACAATTAATTCTTGCAGAAACAGATATAGAAGAACAGACTGGAAGTTATTCAATTCCAATTCAGAATCTGCAGTTTTGCCACAAAAGGAATGGTCTAAAGAAGAATTAGTTACTCTTTATTCTTTAAAAACAGAAGCAAGAATGTCATACAAAGACATAGCGTCAAGATTAGGAAGAACCCCTATATCTTGTGAAAGAAAGTTTCAAACAACTATCTGGAATGAAAATAATACAAATTTAATTAAAGAAGCTATAGAAAGAAAAGAAACAGACAAACAAAATAATACAAATGATATTGTAGACAGATTAGCTGCCCATATGGTGAATTTATCTCGCAATAATGTTGATAAATTAGAAGAAATGAGTAAGGCTTATTTTATTGAAAAAAACAATTTGAAAGAAAGCGAATTGCCTATTCCTTTTAAGGATATAAAAGAAATGGCCAAACAAATGCTTCAAAAAATGGGCTTGTGTTATGATGCTCAAATTAATCTTGGAAAAGGCACATATATTATAGTTGGAGATAGCCACGGCAAGCATACTAGAAGACATACAATCAACATGGTTAAAAATTTAAATTCTTTCTTAAAAGCAAAAAACGTAATACATATTGGCCACATGTTGGATGATGATAATGAAAGTAGTTATTGCTGGGATGACTTTAAAAATCTAATTATTTTGGCTAAAAGAGAAGAATTACAAATATTAAGTGATAAAAAGAATAAATATAACATTGTCAGAAATGAGATTTTTTTAGGAAATTTATCTGTTTGCAATCAAGATGAAATTAATGATTATACTAATTCTTATATAGGTACAATAAAAAAACAGATATTCCCCAATACGACTGTTTTAAATCTTCATAGACATGAGCTAGATACCAGGACTAGTGTTGAAGGAGAGTCTTCTCAGCTTATAAGTCCAGGTTGCTTGTGCGAGCCTCACATTATAAGAACAATTAAACAAATTAATTGGGAATCAGAAAATGTTCAAGTAAAATTGGCTTATTGGGATGGTTTTACAAAATACAGAAGAATGAGGCATAAATATGTTTTCTGGGAACAAGGGCTATTGGTTGTTCATGTGGATGAAAATAATAATTTTGATATTATCCCTTGCAGAATACAAAAAACATCTAAGGGATATACTACTTCATATTTCAATAAGATTATAACGGAAAATGGAATTTTTGATCCTCAAGAAAAAATATTTTTTAATGGAGATGCCCATGTTAAATCCCATGATGAAAATGTTTTGTCTCTGCAAGAACAATTTTGTACAGATTATAAACCAGATACGGTTGTAAATATTGGAGATGTTTCAGATAATAAACCGCTTAATCACCACGAAATGACTAAAAATGGATGGGCAATAAATAAAAGTGTGTTAGATGAATATGCTGGTGTTCATTACGTTTTAAAAAGGATGAGAAAATGGGCTAAAAACTTTCAATTAATTTTTGGAAATCATGAAAGATTTGCAAAAGACTTTGTTGCAAAACTGCCTCAATTTAATGACCTATTAAAGTTTTCTTTCTTAACCAATTTGGAATCTCTTGGAATTAATTTAACAGAACATAAAGAAATATTAAGATTAGGAAAATTGAAATTTATTCATGGAGACCTAAAAATGTTTGGAGCAAGAGGAGGAAGTAAACTTGAAAAAATATCTCAAGTTATTGGAGAAAACACGGTAATTGGAGATATTCACTATCCTTCATTTAGATATGGTTGCTATTCTGTCGGATTAACAGGAAAATTAGATCAAGAATATAATGAGACATCCGTTACCAGATGGATGCACGGGTTTGGAATTTGCAATATTTTTGATGGAAATTGTTTTATTTCATTAGTAAATATTAATAAATATAGATTCAGCATAAACAATAAGACTTATACTCCACAAAATCCATCTGTTTGGCAAATTCCTCTTTATAAAGCATCTATTAATTATAACTTTGATTAATTTAGTTGCCTTTATTTTTGAAAACAATAATATCAACTATATACTTATTTTCTATAGGATTTTTATTATTTTTTTAAGAATATATTAAAAATGAAAATAATTAGAATGTCACAGGAAGAAATAACTGTGGGAATGGTTCAAGATCCGGATTGCCCTCCAGAAATTTTAACAGAAGTATTAAAAAAAGGTGATGATGTGGTTTCTCAATATGCAGCTTTAAACCCAAATTGCCCTCCTAATGTATTAAAAGACATATTGAGAAAAGGTAAAGATGATATTATTTCTCGCCATGTCGTTTTAAATCCTAATTGCCCACAAGAAGAAAGATGGTTATGGCAATCTACTGTTAGATTTGGGGCATTAGGATTTTTAAACTATGTAGATGCTCCACCGGAAATAAAAAATAATCCAAAAATAACTCAACTTGTTAAAAACGAATTGATAAGACTTATAAGTGATAAAGTAAAATTCAATTTAGTATTAGATACTACAAAAGAAAGAAAACAAACATTAGATTTAATACACGAATTTAATGATAAAGATTTCATCATTTCTTTATATAAACGTAAATTCAGAATTTAGTAAGATTATGAAACTAATAAAACTATCCCAATATAAACAAGAAACCAATCATATTGAAAACTATTTCGTATTAGATCATGGTGGTAAAAAATCACCGGAAGTCTATAAATTTCCATTCTTTGTTACATCAGAAACATTTAGAAAACAATTAAATGAGCAAAATAAGAACAAAGGTATTATGGACTTTAGAGGAAATATAATACACGCTTGCTATGACGTGTCTAGTAATAAATTATATTTTCCAGAAGTAAGTTCTCCAGAAGAACTGAATGCAATAGAAAAAAGCCCCATAATGCCATCTCTTGAAATAACTGTTTTAAAAATATATAAAATAAACTTATCTGGAGTAAAGATTGCAGGAGATCCATATCAAACATTTAGGATAAGAAAACTTGGTAATTTTGCTTCTGCATCTTCTTTTATAAGAAAAAATATTATATCTGAAAAAGTACCATTCAACCCAGATTTTATAGTTATAGAAGCTGATTTAAGTTCTATGCCAAAAACTGCTGAATTTTTAAAAATTGATAAAAATAGCGAATCTTGTTTTGTAAATCAAAACAGAGGAGTTG
>Ga0265297_10004754_pt1 | contig 21679 bp, 17 predicted proteins | sample Munlanlwell13791_FD_192502 | JGI IMG/M metagenome (GOLD analysis project Ga0265297, IMG submission 192502) | Leachate microbial communities from a municipal landfill in Southern Ontario, Canada - Leachate well 137-91 | ecosystem: Engineered > Solid waste > Landfill > Unclassified | place... | reverse complement strand
TGGACCGTTCCAATATCGGCAAGCCCGCGTCCAGCGCCGCACGGAAAGTGGTAGTACCAATTTGGCACAACCCGCCGCCGTATTCCGGCACGGTTTTATTGCCTTTAATGACCAGTTCAGTCAAATAGCCTGTTGACGCATCAATCGCGCCTAAAGTCTTGACCAGTGAAAATTCCTCATCGGGCTTGATAAGTATCCCGTTCAGCTTATCAGCGCCGGTCTGGATGTTATGGCGCCGGTTTGCTGGACTGCCCTTGAAATTAGAATGCCCTTCTCCGATCAGGTCGTTGATCCCCATATCGTTGACACTGGCCATGTCCACCTGAGATTTGGTGACCATAACAACCAAATCAATATCCTTAATCCCGACCTGGTGGATTTTATCATTAATCTGCTGCACGCTATCTGCCACCTGAACCTCCAAACCATCCCGCGACGGCGCAAAGGAAGTTACTTTGCCGTCGGCCATCGCGAACTTGCCCTCGCTCACCGGGACATTTACTTCACCGGCGATGCCGGTCAGGTACTCGGTCAGCTTTTCCGGATTGAGCCCAACGGTCGCCCGCCCGTCCTGCGATTGGAACTCCAGCCAGCTCTGCACCTGATCCTGGGTAAGCGGCCAGCTTTTGTCGCCGTATGCCACGTTATATGGTGCCGACTGCATCATCTGCCGGGCCAATGGTAGCAATGACGCGCCCATAGACTCGGTTATGGCGGGGATGTCCCGCTCCAAATCAACAACGACCGGCACTACCGATACATCGCTCAATCGCCGAACTAACTGATCGATAATAATGTCATAACGAAAAGCCTGCCCTGACGTTTCCGGCTGAATGGAAATATCGTCAGCAGAACGGACGACCAGCCGGGCGTTCTCAGCCGGCGACTCGAAACTGCCCAACTCTCCGCGCAGCAACGATTCCAATTTTACCCGGTCTACGGTCAATACCGGGGTTATGCGCCAGCCACGTATCCAATAATATACCCTCTCCAATTCGTTAAATTGTCCGCTCAAAACCGCCAGCTGGGCCATCGTCTGGTCAACGTCGTATGTATATAAGGGCGGCGAAGCCAAATCAGGATTAGTCTGGTCATCGATAGTAGACGGGAGGGCGTAGTCCTGTCCCTGATAACGCACGGTTAAGCCTTTATCCACCTCCGTGGTGACCGCCTGTTCAATGACCTTTTCGGCCGACGAAAAATCAAGGCCTCCGAGTTGCAGGTCGCCAATTCTGGCGCCATAAGGTACGCGGTCATGGGCGTAGGCCCCAAAACCAAACAGAAGGCCGGAAAATAAAAGGGCCACCCCAACTGCCCACACGACCACCTTCACGGCATGCTGATGGCCGCCCATGGAAGCTATGGGTTTCTTATTATGCAAAGTTATCTTTTTTGGCATGGGAATTACCGGTGAATAGCAAACGCGCTACAGCGCATTCCAGGCTGGCTCAATGAAATACAGGATCGATGTGAAAACCAGGATACAAAAGGCAAAAAGGATTAATAACCCGATAATATGTTTATCATGTTCAATGTCGCCGGTCTTTTTCATGAGTAAGTCATAAAACAATTTTACAATATATACGGCTAGAGCTATCAGGCCGACCAGGTAAACGAATGACGTTTCCAGAATCAGTGTTCGGGTAACCGCATTGGACAGCGTAAACCAGGGGTATGCCGCAAACAGCACAACCAGTACAATGGGCAATACGGCAATTACCAGCAGGACTGCCGTGTGGGGGTGCGGTGCCGGCAGAAGTAATCGCGGGGTAGCCAACGGCAAGGCAGGGACCACCTTAATTTTTTTTATTTTCGGCTTTATTGGCATATCATTATGAAAGTAATGAATTGATGACCGCGCGCGCCAATTGCGCCCGTGCTTCATCATCAATTTTTGCGGTCATCAGGGAAAGCCGGACCGACACTCCCTCCTGCACGTCATCGGGCAAATTTTTTATCGGCCATCGAATAGTCTGCTGGTCGGCCATTTCTAACACGGCAAACCTGCCCTCAAACCGCTTAACTGTGGTAGCGACCGAGTAATCCAGTTCCTTGGCCGGCATAGGTTATTCCTCCTTTACTTTGACAACGGTCACTTTACTAACTTTAGTAGCCTTGGGCAGGACGATGGTCAGGACGCCATTCTTCATGCTGGCCTTGATCCGGTCTACTCTGACCTCACATGGCAGGATAATGGATCGCGAAAACCCTCCCCAATAGCATTCGCGGTAATAATAATCTTCGTCAGACACTTCATGGTCCTTCTCCCGTTTGCCGCGGATGGTCACCATGTCATTATTGATGTTAATGTCTATGTCTTCCGGCCGTACCCCGGCAATAGTCGACTTGATGACCAGGTCTTCTTTTGTCTGATAAACGTCGACGGCAAGCTGGCCGGAATAATCGTCCCCATCCAGCCAGTCCGGCTGGACATCGGATTTCTTGGGCTCTTCGGATAAGGCCGATTTCTGGGATTTATTGCTGAAATCCTTGAAAAAATTATATTCAGCAGTGCCGATCTGGACCGGCGCTTTTTTATTATCGCTTGGCTGTGGCATGGCACATTATATTAGTAATGATGACATTAGTATAGTATACAAAAACCGCTTTGACAATTATAATACTAAGGAGGCCGCACCTTGACCAACCGTTTAAAATCACGTACTATTTTCAAATCATGGCCCTATCGTCCCCGCCCAAAGGGCGGGTCTGCCCTTTGGGCAGATTCACTGTATGCATACCATGTAATACGTATACATATTGCAAAACATAAAAACGGAAAAGTTGTATATCGGATATACAACTAGCGTGCGTCAACGTCTTCGGGAACATAATTCTGGAACTTCTAAGTCGACAAACATTGCAGGCAAATGGATATTGATTTACTATGAAGGATATCGCGACAAACACGACGCGACACAAAGAGAATGGAATTTGAAGCATCAGGGACGCCAGCGTGATTTCTTAAAAAAATCAATCGCTAATAGTTTGATTAAATAAACGTGGCCCTATCGTCTAATGGTTAGGACATTGGCTTTTCAAGCCAACAATCGGGGTTCGATTCCCCGTGGGGCTACCAAAGCATTTTTATCTCCAAGATTCTGTTGATCGAGCTTGTAGAATATGGATGGATCTGGGGTTTGGATAACTTGATGATCGTAGACCACTCTGCCTGGGAAAAGGATTGAGAGCAGCGTTTTTAATTCAGACGGGCTTAACGACGACCACACGCTTGGCAGGGTGTTAATGAACTCCATTCCGTAACTGATAATCTTTTCCGCTTCGACCTCAAAGCTCGGCATGCTTGCATTCAGTGTTTCCAGCTTGGCGATCCTATCCTCAAACTTTTGACGGAGCATTTTGTAATCTTCATCAGTGATGAGATTATTCTTTTGTATCTTCTGTTCGAGCAATAACTCCTTCTGTTCAACTAACTTTTGAATTTGGTGGTCTCTCTGTGTTCTTTCTTTTATCATCTGCGACGTTTCCGATCGGTAAACCTCAACGAGAATTTCTTTCAGCAAATCCAGTTGTTCCTGCCTCGGCGTGAGCCGAAGCAGGAAATTGGTAAACTGTCCTTCAAATTCTTTTTTGCTGATCGATTTGCGAGCCTCGCAATTTGAATTTCCGCAACTGTAATAGGCGTATCGCTTTCCTAGCTTACCTCTTGTCCAACCTCCAGTCATTGAATGACCACAGTGACCGCATTTCAAACCCCGCAGAGGAAAGTAGGGATGATTACGGTTTCTGGTTTGCTTATGCCCTTTATTCCCTTCAATGATTGCGTTGGCTTTTTGAAACGTTGCCTTACTGATGATCGGCTCGTGCAGAGCGTCAACATAGATTTCCCACTTTGGCACTTCGATTCGACCATAGTAAAGTTTATTGCGCAACATTTTTGCGACAAGTTGAGGACTGATGGCAAACGCATTATTTATGTCGTGCTTCTTTACAATGTCTGCCACCTGTCGAAAGGAGTAAATTCCCTTTATGTATTCCTCAAAAACCATTTGCACAAGAGGTGCGGACTTCGGATCTTTCATCAACAGAGAGTTGCGCTTTCCCAATTTTTTGCTGACGTACCCGACTGGGGCTTTAAACATCCATTTGCCACGAGCCAAGGCGGACAACATATTGTCTTTTGTTCTAGCAGACCTGACATCGTTGTCGAATTGTGAAAAGCCCGACAACATCGTTTCCATTAACCTGCCCTGCGCATCGTCTTTGATCGGTTCTGATGCAGACAAGATTTTCGTACCGTACTTCAGAAGTAATGCCTTTATGTAAAAATGATCTGCTGCATTTCGAGCTAAACGGTCGACTTTGTAGACGATGACATAATTAACGGAATTTTTCTTTTGCGCACAGTAGCGAAGCATTTCTTGTAGCTTCGTACGGTCAGCGGTCTTCGCCGATTCGCCCCGTTCGCTGAATAGACGCAGGACTTTAAAGCCTTGTTGGTTTGCGTATGATCTGCATATTTCTTCCTGGTTCTCCAGGCTGTAGCCTTCGAGTTGCATCTTTGAAGAAACACGGACATAGATCACTGCTGTTTTTTGTTGTTGATTTTGAATGTATTTGGTGGTCATAGATTTATTCGTTAAATTAATTTAAACTCGTACCCATAAAAAAGGCAAAAAACCATTTGCCTGCTCACTGGAAGACCAGAGCTGGGCAGAACCAGGCTCCCCGGATAAAAACCACACCTTGGCCATTCTCTGACCTTGCAATGAGCGCCGTAAAGGTAGTCCGAGTCCCGTTATTCATCGTTGTCAGGGTTAGCCGATTTCCGATGAAATGACTCGATGATAAGCGAAGACAACCGTATTGAACGGCTCAAAATATCCTCAATTTCATTGTCAGTCAGCTCGGGACGGCGCTTTTTCAGCTTTTCCCGCAGCCTTATAGCTAGGTCATCAGAAGACATAAAAAATCCTCGCTTGTTGTGCGAGGTTCTATGGTTTCTGGCCTAGAATCCTATGTTGTTTAACGCACAAAAGCATTAACCAACCCTTTTTTGGGCTAGTGAATACTTTGTGACATTAAACCTAACTGGCCTCTCCGAGTTCATCAGACTATCTCGCTACCTCCAACTGTGGGAGGGTTGCCGAGCGTTTGAAGCAGGCAGCTACCTAATGCGTCATACCGTAAGGATTTTGACTGACGCAAAGCTATGATGTATGGAATTGATAAGGTACGTATTAATTGTACACCTGATAGCTTTTTTTGTCAACGGTTTTTTTAATATTTTGATATTTGACGCACTAATTTCCCAACCCAATAAGAGCCAAAAGCGGATATGGGAAAAATATGATCAAAAATCAGTTAATCAAAAACAGAGGAGTGCCAAATTTTGGTTAGAATCAATTAATCAAAACGTTTTTACCAACTTGCGATGGGAAAAATATGATTAAATAATCATTTAATCAATATCAAGTTTTCAAGTTTTTGCAAAATTGCGATGATGTAACTCTTCTAATCCTCAGGTTCCAAAATCTGATTGAAAAACCAATAAACCTAAGAGGTGCAATTTAATGATATAAATATCAAAATATCAAACTTTCCCAAAATGCGACGAGGTCGCTCTTTAAATCCTTAGGTTCCGGATTCTGATTAAAAAACTAATAAACTAAACAACCTTTCATTCAAATTATTAGAGAACGAGAGGAGATTAATTCGGTTGTTGCCTTAAAAGTCGCTTGGAGGCATAATTAATCAGACAACAGAAAGCTCATCAGTACATTGGTCTTTTAATAATTCACGCCTAAACTCTGGGATTCCCCAGGGCATGGCAAATAAAACCAACTACGGCAGTAAGCTCCTCGTCCAGAGCACCGTAGTTGGTCGTGGCCTGAAAAGGTTACGGGTGGCCGCAAGGTCGCCACTCTGGCGGGGAGCTTTGTGCTTTCCCGACGGATAAAGAAGAAAAGAATATGACTTTATTGCCTGGGGAGAAATATGAAGGAGAATTTATTAGTGATAAAGTACGCCATATTAACGACAAACTGATTGGCGTAATGGTTTTATTGGCGATAATCATAATTGTTGAAGTTATAAAAATATTTTTCAATAAGTAGGATGAACAGTTAATCGTCCACTTTTTCCTAATCCGGCATTCCACATATAAATTACTCACTGAAATAGTTGAAAAAACTACTGTTTTTTGATACCATACTAATTGTATGGCTAGATTATTATCAAAAAAAGTTATCGGTAGACGTGCGACCGTTAACCGTACTGGGAATAAAAGCAGTGGCAAGGTTAAAGCCCAGGAGCTTTATAATAAGGCCACCTATCTTCTGCGTGTTAAGAAACAAAATCAAGTTAACGTTCTATCTGATATCCCCGTACCCCAATCAACTGATTATGCAGTTGGGGTGTACATAAAAACTAGTAATAAAAAAACGATCCACGTCACTATCGATGCTGAGGTTTTTTCTAGCAATGAGTGGGGTATTGATCATAGTATAAAAATCAAGATAGATAATGATTGGAAAATCGCTGGAGCATTTGTATCGCCAAAGAAAAATATCTCAAAAATGCGGCTTCGATTCCATTTTAATAACAAAGGGAATGTATATCTTTGGGGATACCAAGCGGGCACAATTGAAGATCTCGTACCTAGTATTGAAAAAGATATTAGAGAGCAAGATCCTGAAATAGACGAGGAAAAATTACAGTTTATTTTAAAAACACTTGTACAAAAAAATCGGTTGAAATATATTGAGACCGCATACCTTGATCACGAAAATGATCATCTAAAAAATTCCGCAGGGCTTACCTCTACGAGTCTTAAAATACAATGCAAATACTGCACATTATGTGAGCGACTGCTCCCTGTAGTATCTTTTCATAAACATAGTATGTTTGCATCGGGTTATCAACTTGAATGTAAGGGATGCAAAAATTGTAATATTAATCCGAAATTAAATTATTTAAGAACCAAACAACAACTACTGGAATCATCATTGATTAGGAGAGAGTTTGAAGTGCTTGCTAAAGAAAATGAATGGGTTCGAAAAAATCCGGATATTATAAAGGAACTTTTTAATAAATTTGATAATAAATGTTTTAATTGTGGGGTTAAAGTTGACCGACGGACTGGCCACGTAGACCATACTAGACCCTTAGTTGCCTTATGGCCACTTGATAAACACGCAACGATTCTATGTAGCCAATGTAATAATGAAAAACACGATAAGTTCCCAATTGAATTCTATAAAGACAAGGACAAAAGAATAAAACTCGCAAATATTACTGGTTTATCGATCGGCGAAATTGAAGAAACAAAAGTTAATCCTTCTGTATTAAAAATAATTATGCGTGATGTTAATAACTGGTATAAGCAATTAAAGGAAATTGCCAGACGTCATCAAGACATAAATAAAACTAAAAGTATCCCTGATCGTAGTTTCCGAGCAGTCGCACGTAGGGTAAAAAAACTAAATGGCGTTGACCTATACGAATTATATCAAAAACAAACAGGGAGGTCATTCCCCGGTCAAAAGTAGTTAAGTTAAAACTAAATACTGATGGGAAGTAACCGTGCCCTTATCTTTCATGCCGTGTGATTCCCCGTCCTCAACATTTTCTTCAAAAACATCGTGAGAGGAAAACCAATTTTTTGTTATCTTTATCAGTTCTTTAGCCATATCTGCTTTTTTGCTTTTACCTAAATGCAATACTAGCACGCCACCTTTTCTCAATCTTTCTCTGGATAATTGAAGAATTGGTAAGTAAGCATCAAAGCTTTTCTTTTGTTTTGTATCAATAAATTGTTTAGGTTTTGAAATAAAATCTTCTGGTTCCCATCCGCTAAACCATAAACGTAACCAATTTGCTACATAAAACCTAGTACTATCAAAAAAAGGTGGGGAAGTTATTATTGCATCTAAATCGTTAACTTCTCTTGGCCAACTTAATGTAGCATCCTGGAAAAGCATTTTCCCCTCAGTAAAATTACTTGGCAACTTGGTTGAAATACTACGATTTATTTTCTCACGCAAACTCTTTATTAAGGATTTATATTCAAATGGTCCTGTTGGCGATAGTGGAATTATTCCATGGGAACGCCTGCTAAGTGCGTAAGGTCTATTTCCATGAAGAATGTGGAGGACGCCTGAATAGACTAAAAAATCAGCATGCTTCGTGGGTTTATTTTTTTGAAAAAAACGCCTAACTAATAAAATCTCATTAAGAGTGTCTTTTTGAAAATATTCTGGGAGTTTTTTATTAAAACCAAAATCAACTATTGATTTTAACTCTTGAGTAGTAACCTTGTTGGTATTAATATATTTCTCAACCTTATTTATTGTGTCCTCAATGGAATTTAAATCTGGTCTTAGTAATTTTGCACTTGCAATGTTGTAAGCCGCAGGGCTTATCTCAAAACCATAAGATCTAACTCCATTTAATGCTGCTTCAAATGGTATAGTTCCTACCCCAGCGAAAGGATCGAGCATCATATCGCCGGGACGTGTAAAAGTTTTTACCAAATAATGAGCTAAGGATGGTTTCATCTTTCCCTGATATGAACAAAGTGAGTGCAAGGGATGTCCCCAATTTCTTTTTGAAAATGGGGGTATTTTATGAGGAAGTTCTTTTTTAAAAAACCCCCAATCTTTTTCCCAGTTAAATTTATCAATACGTTTTTTATCAGCCGCTTTAACGTCTTGCTTTGAAAACAGCAGAAGAACCTGATGGAGCGACTCCTGATTACGAGAGATGCGCTTTCTAAGTTCGATTGATTTTTCTAACTTGTACCCAATACTTTCAAGGACGTCTACTAATAATTTATCGGTCTGTACTTTTACGCCCCCATAAATCGAATCTCCAATGTCTATAGCAATAATGGCATTTTTTGATAAGTGTTTGGATAACCCTTGAAAGACCTTTTTCATATCAGAAAAATAATCTGCAATCATTTTTGGGATGCGATCATCGTAAGCTTTTGATTGAACTTTTTTTACGGTGCTCTCAATAGACTTTGTAACGTACTCGGTTTTTTTTGATGCTGAAACATCATTAATTCCAGCAGTAATTACTACCTTCCGAAAATTAGATAAATCTTCTTTTTTATTAAGGTACCTCAAAAACCATAATTCGAGTTTTGTGTTCCGTATATAATTTGTTCCATTTAGATATGGAGGGCTAGTTATAACGGCATCTATGTGCTGGTAAGTTATTTTTGCTAGCTCTTTAGCGTCCTCAGTAAGTAATACGGGTTTTTCCTTTAGTTGTTCAGAAAGTTCAATGTCTGTGATAATGTTATTTAAATTGCTCTTTATGCAGTTTAAAAAGTCTGTTCTATTTTTTAATTCATTTTTGTTTTTATATCTTAAATCCCCAGCTCTTTGCAATAGTGAGGATGATATTAATGAATTTAATATAGCAACGGCTAATATGTTAGAAGTCAACTGATCTTCCAATGAGATGATATCTAAAAGGGTTCTAGCCCGAAGTATAAGATCAAATGTTTTATCGTCAAAATACTTACTTTTTTCAAAAACATTATTGTAAGATTCAATTAGTTGATTATCTTTGATTTGATTATAAAGTGTTTCGTCTATAGTTCTATGAATAAGCAGAAGGCTTTTTATGATTTTTTTCTTTTGTCCGTATTCCAATGATGTAACGTCTACTTTTGCCTTTACAAGAAATTGCAGTAGTGGATTTACTTCGGAATATGGAGATTGCAATCCTCTATATGCAGCAACCATAGGCGTTACACCAGTACCTGCAAAAGGATCATAAATCACCTTTGCTGATTTGGCGTAATTATCAAGAATATATTCAACAAACTTTGGTGAGTACCCCTCAAGATATGAATACCAGTTATGTAAAAAATGTTCCTTGCCACCTCTAAATGTTACGTGGATTGGATTGATTTTACTGTTTTGTGAATCTATTGAATCAAGAGTGATCCTTTTTACCAATTTTTCAACAAGAAATTGGTTGACTGTGTAATTTTTTTCGGCTGATTGTCTTATAAGCTGTCGATATCTTTCGATTCCTGCTAAATTCCTTATTTCCGCACTTGTTAAATGTGCAATTGATCTATATATTTTTTCGTCGGGCTCCCCAAATGCTAACACAAGCCCTTTTGATTTTGGGTGGTACTCTTTGTAATCCGAAAAATAAACAGATTTAAAATATTGCACCGATTTATTCTTACCCATACTTATATTATGATACCTACTAACAAATAAAGCAAATCTAATTGTTTTCCTTGATTTTATTGAGTAGTCTTGGTTTAATATGGATATAAAATCGAGAACTAGTAAATATTATCATGCCTGTCAAGATTAAAAGTAGCCACGATAAATGCATTCAGACCCTAAAACTTTGGTTTGAGGAAAGAAGTATTGCTTGTGTCGATTTTGAGGAAAGAATGGGAAACCAAAATATTAAAAGACCCGATTTATTGCTCCCGGTATTTAGAACTCTAATTGAAGTAAAAACTATTCAACCTCAAGAACAAGAGATCAATGAAGAAAGAAGAATTGCTCAAGATCTTAAGACGACACGAATTACCACGTATTGGCATCCAGAATTTCGTGGAAGATTTCTTGACGATCTAAAGGAAGCTCGACGGCAGTTTCGAAATTTTTCTAGCTATTCGACGGCCGTCATTTTTTTTGATTTCCATTCCACGTTTCATCGTCAGGATCCTGTGACTTTATTAAGAGGGCAAGAATATTTAACAGTGGCAGTCCCAAAGGATCCTAAAATCCCTCCGCACCCAATAAAATCAGGACATAATGAAAGACCATTAAGACATGACTTAAACAATGAGATCGGAGCGGTTATTTTTGCTACTGATCGTAATACATTTAGTATTTATCATAATCAGGCTGCGGAAAAAATACGCCGACTCCCAAAGGAGGTTTTTTCATTACAGCAAGATAAACACTTCAAATATTATGATGATAAGATCAACCCAAAAATTGTCGGGGAAAAATAAACTTATATATAATACCAATGAGAGCAGCTATAAAAACAGAATTTCAAGGCAAAATGTTTAGGGCAGTAGGAGATAGGCTTTTCTCTAATCGTGACCCTAGAGAAACGGACCACGAGTTTTTAATTGCTTGCTTGGGAAGTTTTTTTGGAGAAAATTGGTATCAAGACGAGTTAAAAAAAGAATATAATGCGCAGCATGTAGTTGCTCGATGGCATCAAGATTGGCTTAAATATAGGAAACAATTAATTGAGAAAACTAAAGGTCCAGGCAGTGCACTTCCGACAGGCAGCACGTGGTCTTTGCTGACTTTAGCTTATGATGTTTATTGTCTTAAACATACGAGTAATCTTCACAGCGACTTTGTCAATAGACTAAAAAGATATAATGACTTTCAGGGCGCAATGTATGAAGTTCGCACTGCAGCTATTTTTGCTCGCTTAGATTACAAAATCATTCCCATTGATTTAAAGAGTGAAAAACATTGTGAATATTTTGTCCAGCGTGAAAATAAGATAGCAGTTGAAGTGAAAAGTAGAGCCAGGCCAGAATCATTAAACATGCCCGGTAGTTTAGAAGATGTATCAGAAATAAAGACTGGGATCCACCGAAAACTTAACGAAGGTTTACAGCATAATGTTCATAGAACTCCTTTTATTCTTTTTATTGATATAAATATGCCCGTTACTCAAACGCAATTATTTGTACCGCCTGAATATAAAAAGTGGTGGAAAGACATGTTTACGGCAGTAAATTCATTACCCGTGGGCACAAAAGAAAAACCAGATCGGTTTAATGCTCTTTTCGTTACCAATTACTCTTATCACTATCAAAAAGATAATTTAGTAGATACCGGGAAATTTAACGCTGAGAGCGGTGCTGTAATCCCAGAATATTGCGAAGAAACTCTCGATCATAAAATTGTTTTTCAAATCAACGATGCGGTTTCGCAATACGGACATGTTCCTCAATACCTCTAGAGACAAGGGGTTTGTGAATCACTAGGGGTTTAGTGTGCTCACTGTCTGAACGGGCGTTTGATTGATTTTCAGGTTGTTTTTGAAGTATAATAGCTTACGAAGTAGCTCAAACGTGGGTTTTGAGTTTTCGGTGATTAGGGCTACCATCACCAAACTTTGCGAAATTTTCCGAATTTTCTCACGGGCGCTCGCTACAGCAAACCAGCACCGCGTACTCGCGGTGGTATGCGACGGATGAGCAGGATTCCCCGTGCCTGCACGCCGAAGTACCAGCGTTGCGGCACGCAGGCGTGGGGCTACCAGAATCATACTATTTTCAGCTGACCATCCTATTAACAATAGGCGATTTATGCTTTGACGAAATGATGTGCGTATCGTATATTTAAAGAAATATCCTACGATATATGCCCGCCATCGAGGTAAACAACCTATCCAAACATTTCGGCCACACCAGGGCCGTAGATGGCATTTCCTTTTCCGTGGAGAAAGGCGAAATTTTCGGCTTCCTCGGACCAAACGGTGCGGGCAAAACGACAACCATCCGCTGCTTCATGGATTTCATCCGGCCGACCGGCGGGTCAATCACTATCCTCGGAAAAGACGCACAAAAAGACAGCGTCGAACTGAAAAAACATATCGGCTTCCTGTCCGGCTATGTCCATCTCTATGATAAGTGGACCGGCCAGGACCATATTGATTTTATCAAGGCGTTAAACGGCACGAGCGACTCTTCACCGGCCTTGATCAAACGGCTTGATTTCAATCCGGAGCTTAAGACCAAGCAACTCTCCTCCGGCAACCGGCAGAAACTGGGCATTATCATGGCCCTGATGACCGAACCGGAGATACTGATCATGGATGAACCGACCAACGCCCTTGATCCGCTCTTGCAACGGGAAGTATATACATTGCTGCAGGAGGAACAACAAAAAGGAACAACCATATTCATGTCCTCGCACAACCTGGCCGAGGTGGACCACGTCTGCTCGCGTGTCGGCGTCATCCGGCAGGGGAAAATGGTGGCGGTGGAAAAAATCAGCGACATGAAGCATAAACGCATTTATACGGTCCGAGTCGCAATAACCGGCGCGTACAACTCTGCCGATTTCAAAATTCCTGGCGTTGAAAACGAAACGACTAACGGCGGGGGTGAGCTGATCCTGCATGTAAAAGGTGATCTGGACCCATTGATTAAAAAATTGGCCAAATACACCGTACACGAGATAGAAATCGAACACGCTACACTGGAAGACATTTTTATGGAATTCTACCAATAATATGGCTACCCTCATCATAAAACTGATCAAAGACAAGCGCGTCTCAATCATCATCTACTGTGCCGCCGCCGTTTTCCTGGTCTGGATGTACATGGCGATGTACCCGGCCATTCAGCTCAAGATGACGGCCATGAACGACGTGTTCCAAAGCTACCCCGAGGGACTGATGAAGGCCTTCGGCATTGAACAGTTGGTTTTTGATCACCTAGAGAACTTCCTGGCCATGGAACAATTCGGGATCATCTGGCCGGTCATGGTCATCTGCTTTATGGCTGGACTAGCCTCCTACAGCATAGCCAAGGAAATTGAAAGTGGAACGGCAGAAGTACTACTAGCCCGCCCGATATCACGTTTGAAAGTCCTCGGTTGCCGTTACCTGGCCGCAGTACTTATCCTGCTGGCCTTTACTTTACTGTCTACGCTCATCGTCGCCCCTATGGCTGCGGCCTACAATATTGACTATGTATTTGCCAGCTATGTAAAAACCGCCATGGTCGGGTTTCTCTTTGGCTGGGCATTCTACAGCGCGTCTATTATGTTTTCGGCCATGTTCTCGGAAAAAAGCAAAGTGGCCATGTCGATCGGCGGTGTGGCGGTAGTGATGTACATATTCAAAATCGTCGCTTCACTGGTCGAACATCTGGGTTGGATGAAATACCTTTCATTTTTCTATTATTTTGACGCGAACGAGGTGCTGGTCCGCGGTAACATACAGGCCCTATCAATAATAGTTTTTATCGGCGTGATTATTCTCTGCAGTGCGACTACCGCTTGGTATTTCCAAAAACGCGACATTGCCGTCTAAATAAAAAATACAGGAGTGAAGCGTCTCCTGTATTGCTAACTGTTCGTTGAACTGGGGGTTTTTTTGTTCCGGCTATTACAGTACGGGCATGTATTATGATGATGCCACATGAGTGCGATGCCTATCAGTGGTCCAAAAATATAGCATGGCCACCAGCGCTCTCCCAGAAAAAAGATAAGGGCTGCCCCCAACCCCGCACTGAATCCTAAAATTAAATTAACAAAGAATTCCTGCACAGGCTTACCCGGCACCTGGCGAACAGTCTGGTCTCTGTGTTCTGACAAGGTACGACTCCTTTGTCTTTAGACAATTTTACTGTCTACAGTATAACACAAACAAGGCACATGTATGATACAATACACATACTATGACCATCGCCACAATCGTCTGTGCCACGCAAAATGAGGGTAAGGTAATTGAAATGAAAAACCTCCTGGCCGGTTTGCCGATTTCGGTACTCAGCGCCAAAGAGGCCGGCGTGACGGATGACGTGGTTGAGGACGGCGAAACGCTGGAGGCCAACGCCCTGAAAAAATCCGACCACGTCGCCAGAAAAACCGGCCAGTGGTCGGTCGCTGACGATTCAGGATTATTTATAAAAAGTTTAGGTAACGCCCCGGGCGTCTTATCCTCGCGTTGGGCCGGACCCGACGTGCCCCGGAAAAAACTACCGGAACTTATCCTGGGGAAACTGCAGGCCACCAAAGCAATTGACCGAACCGCTTATTTTGAAAGTGCCATTGCCCTGACCGCACCGACGGGGGAACATTGGACGTTTACTGGCCGGCTGTACGGAACTATTGCACCAGAACAACGGGGAACCACGCGCCCCCACTTGCCGTATGACACGATTTTCCTGCCAAAAGGCAGTTCAAAAACATTTTCTGAAATGACCATGGCTGAAAAAAATTCAATGAGCCACCGCGGACAGGCATTCCACAAGTTACAACAATTCATTAATACGCAAATTGCATGATAATTTTAGGCATAGAGACAAGTTGCGACGAAACAGCAGTCAGTTTAGTAGAAGGGAAAGACGAACGGGTCAAGGCAATCTCGCACGTTGTCGCCTCACAGATAAAAACGCACCTGAAATACGGCGGTGTGGTGCCGGAAGTGGCGGCCCGTGAACATATGGTCGCCATGATCCCGACGCTACACGCAGCTTTACGGCAGGCAAAAATCAAACCGGAAAAAATTGACGCTATCGCGGTTACCTCCGGCCCTGGCTTGATCACTGCTTTGCGGGTCGGTACCCAAGCGGCCAAAACTTTGTCATATGCCTGGCATAAACCCCTGCTCGGCGTAAACCACATCGAAGGCCACATCCTGGCCAACTGGTTTTCTGATAAATCCATCAAATTGCCCGCGCTTGCCTTAGTCGTGTCGGGTGGCCACACCGAACTGATCCTGATGAAAAAACATGGGGACTACCACCTGATTGGCCGGACGCTGGACGATGCGGCCGGAGAGGCGTTCGATAAAGTGGCCAAACTTCTCAAAATCCCATACCCCGGCGGCCCAAAAATCCAAAAACTGGCGGAGCGGGGCAACCCAACCGCCTTCGACTTTCCCCGGCCGATGCTCAACAGCGCCAACTATAACTTCAGCTTTTCCGGACTGAAGACGTCCGTCCTCTATTTCGTCAAAAAAAATCCCCAGGTCATCAAGAAATCCCAAGCCGACCTCTGTGCCAGTTTCCAGCAAGCGGTGGTAGACGTCCTTGTCAGTAAAGCCATCCGCGCTGCCAAGGAATATAAAATCAAATCCGTATTGCTGGCCGGCGGCGTGGCCGCGAACCTGCCATTGCGGACGACACTTGAAAAAAAAGTCCGTGAGATTAAAGGCGTGGGGTTCTTCACCCCGCCATTATGCCTCTGCACGGACAACGCCAGCATGATCGCCGCGGCTGGATATTTCCGCGCCAGAAAAAAAGACTTCGACGACTACCATACGCTGGAACCCGACCCGAACTGGGAATTGGTATAAATCAGCCAATTTTGGTAAAATAGCTGAGTAAACAGCTATTTACTATGCCCAAACAACTCGATAAAGCCTACCAGCCGAAAGACATCGAATCCGCCATTTACTCCAAATGGGAACGATCCGGTTTTTTCAATCCGGATAATTTACCGGGTAAGCGAAAAAAGACTTTTTCCGTTTCCATGCCACCGACCAATGTCACCGGCGAGCTGCATCTCGGCCATGCGCTTGGTTTCACCGTCCAGGACATCCTGACTCGCCATCACCGGATGTCCGGCGACAGAACCCTCTGGCTGCCCGGGACTGACCATGCCGGTATCTCCACTCAAATTATGGTGGAGCGCCTGTTACAAAAAGAAGGTGTTGACCGCCACGCCATCGGCCGTGAAGCGTTTCTCAAACATGTCTGGGCCTGGAAAGCAAAATACGGATCGCGCATCGATGTCCAGACCCGCTCACTCGGTGCTTCCTGTGACTGGTCACGGGAACACTTCACCATGGACCCGGCCCTGACTAAAGCGGTCCATAAAGCCTTCATCACCCTTTTCAATGAAGGGCTCATTTATCGCGGCACGCGGATCGTCAACTGGTGCCCGCGCTGTGCCACGGCGCTTTCTGATCTGGAAGTAAAGCACGTGGAAACAAACGGCAAACTGTGGTACATCCGCTACCCATTGGCCGGGACGACGAAATACGTCGTGGTAGCCACCACCCGGCCGGAAACCATGCTCGGCGATACTGCAGTGGCGGTCAATCCGAAAGACAAGCGCTATCAGCCACTGGTCGGGCAGACCGTCCTCATCCCCATCACCAACCGCGAGGTGCCCATCGTGGCCGACAAACGGGTGGACATGGCGTTCGGTACCGGCGCGGTCAAAGTCACGCCAGCACATGACCCGGCTGACTTCGAGATCGGCCAGACCCACCACCTGCCGACCATCAATGTCATCGGCCAGGACAATAAAATGACCAAGGAGGCCGAGGAGTTTTACGGCCGGAGCGTGCAGGACGCGCGTCACGACATCGTCATGCGCCTGGAAGAAGAGGAGTTGCTGGAAAAAACCATCGACTATACCCATAATCAAGCCCGGTGCGAACGTTGCAATACACCCATCGAACCGCTCATCTCCAAGCAGTGGTTCCTGAAAATCGCCCCCCTGGCCAAACCGGCCATCGCCGCGGTGAAATCCGGCAAAATACACATCGTCCCCAAACGATTCGAGAAAGTATATTTCCACTGGATGCACAACATCAAAGACTGGTGCATCTCCCGCCAGCTGTGGTGGGGCCACCAGATCCCCATCTGGTACTGTGAGTCGTGCCAAGAACCAACTGCCAGCTCCACCAAACCGAAATCCTGTAAAAAGTGTAAAGGTAAGGCCTTCAAACAGGATGAAGACACCTTGGATACGTGGTTTTCCTCCGGACTGTGGACGTTTTCCACGCTCGGCTGGCCGGACAAGGTCAAAGACCTGAAACTCTACCATCCGACTTCGGTCATGGAAACCAGCTGGGACATCCTGTTTTTTTGGGTGGCCCGCATGATTATGTTTTCCCTGAAATTCATGAAACAGATCCCGTTCCACACCGTATATTTGCACGGCCTGGTGCTGGATAAGGAGGGAAAAAAGATGTCCAAATCCAAGGGCACGGGTATTGACCCGCTGCCGATGGCAGAAAAATATGGCACTGACGCCATACGCCTGTCATTGATACTCGGGACGTCTCCCGGCCAGGACTTTCGGCTATCGGAGGAGAAAATCGCCGGCTACCGTAACTTCATCAACAAGCTCTGGAACGTTGCGCGGTTTATTCTCTCCCAACCGGCTCCTAAAGGTAAACTAGAAATAAAAACGTTAGCCGATAAATGGATTGTCAGCCGATTGAACCAACTCACTGCCTCAGTGACGACCAACATTGAGGATTTCAAATTTTCAGAAGCCGGTACTGCACTGTACGACTTCCTCTGGCACGATTTTGCCGACTGGTACCTGGAAATATCCAAAGTGGAAAAAAATACCGGCAGCCTGCGCCATGTCCTGGCCACCTGGCTCAAACTGGCCCATCCATTCATCCCCTTCGTAACCGAGGAAATCTGGTCACGACTCACACCGACCGGCAAGAATAATATGCTGATTGTCCAGGGTTGGCCAAAGGCAGAAAAAAAGGCCGCAAGTAAAGTTGCGGAGAAGGAATTTGACCTATTGCGGAAATTCATAACCGCTATTCGGAACTTCCGAGCTGAACACGATATTGCCCCGAATGAGTTTCTGCCAGTCATTATCAATGGTAAACAGGCGCCATTAATACTTAAAAACGCGGAAACAATCAAAACACTGGCACGCGTTTCTAAATTAGAACAACGGGTAATCACGAAACCAGCCGGATCTCTTGTCGGACTGGTTTATGGCATTGAAGCCAAGGTTGATACGGCCAAACTGCAAAAAGAAGTCGCCTCCTTGTCCGCCTACATCCAGCAACTTGAGGCTAAATTGTCCAACAAAAATTTCATTGAACGGGCGCCAAAAGAAGTCGTGGACAAAGAACGGCAAAAACTGCAGGAAACACAGGAAAAATTAAAAAAACTGCTATAAATTAAGGCGAACAAAAAACATCCAAAGTCATTTAGGATGTTTTTTGTTAATTGTTATCTTTTCAGTTCAATGCAGTTCAACGTCGCCTGGTACATATGGGCGAGAGTGACGGTGGACCAGTCGATTTCCACCGTATGCGTTCCGGCAGAAACCGTGCGCAGGAAATTAGTTGCCAGAGTGACATGGCGCGTTCCGGGGGGCGTTTTCATAATACGATACGCTTCATTAATATAAACGCCATCCAGCTTTACATAAATCCAGATTCCTTCCGCGGCATTAATGGTGTCCCCATACCCGCTCCATGTACAGAAGAGGGGGCTCTCGTCGGTCGAAATCGTAAGCGTCTGGAGCGTGTGAATATCGGAATCCGTAATGCTTTGCAGAACGCTAAGATTGCTTTCACCGGAACTGGTAACTGCATTATCGGCAATATCGGCCGTGGCTACTGTCCCATCAAGAATCGTACCTGAACTGACAATGCCCGTACCAGCCAGGCTACCGACGGTCAGCGACCCGGCCACTTCCATATTGTCGTTCACGATAAAAGGGGACGAATCAGTAGTGCCGGCAGTGGCACCGCGATAGACGCGGCCGTCGATACGGACGTTATCACCAAACGTAACCGGGTTATCAGCCCCCCCGGTGCCGGTGGTTATATTGGCAATAGTGCCATTGAAATACGTAACACCGCCCGTTCCCTGTTTACCGACGGTCAGGGAATCATACACAGCGCTGGCGGCTTTTACCACACCAACAGTTAAGGCCATTGAGGCAATGACGATAAACGCAATTGATAATGTTTTACGCATAATATCACCCCCTTTCATACTCCTGGATATGCATACAGTATATGACAGGCTTGACAAATTAGCCATCATCAGGTAGGATAGCTAATCCACACTTTGGACTGGACATAGGAGGTGCGTGTGGTAAATCGGAAGTACATTCGTCCGCTGCATGAATTGCAGCAAAAACTGATCGACCAGGAGCTGACCAATTCTAAAAAGGGCAAGCGTAAAAAACGCCCCCGTAAAAAGAAAAGGTTCAATAAATCCTGCCGTCGTGCACCAGTTTCCAAAGGGGTCCGCCATTAATCTCTCGTTTCGCGGGCCCCGATTTTTTTTCCTCTAAAAGGAAATGCCCCAATAGTTTCACGTGCTTCATGACGTTATGATACAGCGGCTTGTTTTGGCGTTCGATAGATGCACCGTGTGCATTAAAAAATTCGATCACCGCCTCCGGATTGTTTCCGGGCAGTTCAAACTGGTGCCCGGCCCGATAATGCTCACGCAGGAGGTACGCGGCGTTCTGGCTCAACTGCAGTATGATTTCCTCGACCATTTCATGGTGCACCTCCGGTGGAGCCTTGAAAGTTGATTGTTCGGCCAGACCGGCCTGCAACTCATTAACCCGGTCCTGATTGATATCGATAACCACCCTGGGAACGGTAATGGCCCCCTTGGTATCCGGGTGCTTCGGATCATAATGATATTCGACTGTATTCAGCTTATTCTCTTTTAATACATCCAGTGTTTGATACAGCTTTTTTTGATGAACAGTCATATCTTCCTGCGTTGTAATATCCACGCCGAGGTACTGGGTTCCGCCATCCTGCTCGTCCACGGCCAAAACCGTATCAATATGGTTGAAATAATCATCCGGGTCTGCGCTGGGGATAGACCGGATATCGTGGCCGAGTTGCCCGCGGCTGAATAGTTCATTGACCACGTACTCGGAGGCGATAGCCTCGGGGCCACGCTCCTCCTCATACCGGGGAGATTTTTTAAACGCCTCGACTTTAGCTAAGTCAGTCTCAATTTTCTCTGGCGCATACACGTCGTTGAATTGTTGCGGGCGAGGTCGACGGTCGTTTTGCCGCCTGGCCAGCCTGTCAAACTGCTCATCTCCGGTATAATAATTGCCAAAAACCGGACGGTTATCTAAATCATCCGGCCGGCGGATCCGCTCGACCGGTTGTCGACGGATTTCAGCCAGGGCGTCACGCTTAGCCTTGCGTTCTTTGTGCTGCCGTTCGACGCTTTTAGCCGCTTCAGCCTGAATCCGGCGGATTTCGCTCGGTGACGGAAACCCTCCTTCAAATCCTCGTGCCATATAAATTTATTCGGTTACTTTAAAAACCTCTTCCGGGGTCGTGATCCCCGCCAGGCATTTCAATACGCCATCCTGGACCATGGTCAACATGCCGTGCTTCTTGGCAATGTCCTTGATCTGGTATTCGGAAACTTGGCCGGTTAAAATAAGTTTTTCTATATCCTGGTTCATGGTCACGATCTCAAAAATACCGATCCGACCCTTGAACCCGATGTTACTGCACTTGTCGCAGCCGCGGCCATGGGTGAAATGTATATTCTGTACATCTATGCCCTGTTTTTTGTCATCAGGGATAGAGTCAAGTACGGTGCGGACATGAGCGAGGGTTTCGGCATCCGGTGTGTATTCTTCTTTGCAATCCTGGCAGACTTTACGCGTCAACCGCTGACCGATAATGACATTTAATGAAGGCGCCAGCAAGAACGTCTTCACTTCCATGGACAAGAGGCGGGGGACGGCGCCGGCCGCACTGTTGGTGTGTAGCGTAGAGAGCATCAAGTGGCCGGTGAGGGCAGCCTGGATGGCTATCTCCGCCGTTTCATGGTCGCGTATTTCACCGACCATGACGATATCCGGGTCCTGCCGCAACACCGCCCGTAAGCCGCTGGCATACGTATAATGCCTTTTTTCGCTGCCGGTTTTTTCCTGTCCCGAACCGTTGCCGGACTGCTCGCTTGACTGCACCTGGCTCTGAGTAATGCCTTTGATCCGGTATTCGATGGGATTCTCCAGGGTAATAATCTTTGAATCGCTTTTATTCAATTTCTTGAGGATTGCGTACAACGTGGTTGTTTTGCCTGAACCGGTCGGGCCGGTGGTCAGAATCATGCCATTCGGCCGCTCAATCTCCTTTTTCATGATGTCATAGGATACGCCGACCAGGCCGAGGTCGTCCAAAGTGAGGCTGGTGGCAGATGACATCAGCAAGCGCATCACAATGCTTTCGCCGTATGCGCTGGGAACGGTAG
>Ga0265297_10004752_pt1 | contig 21686 bp, 19 predicted proteins | sample Munlanlwell13791_FD_192502 | JGI IMG/M metagenome (GOLD analysis project Ga0265297, IMG submission 192502) | Leachate microbial communities from a municipal landfill in Southern Ontario, Canada - Leachate well 137-91 | ecosystem: Engineered > Solid waste > Landfill > Unclassified | place... | reverse complement strand
TGCCAATTCGGGGGCCAGTTCGAGGTAGCGGGGCCGCAACTCGGCTTCCAGCAGGTCGATGCCGTCGATGCTGAGCTGCACGCGTGCGCCGCGTGGCAGCTCGGGCAAGGATGGAACGCGCAGCACCAGGGGAATGGCGTCGAGCCTCGCCAGGGATTCGCGCAGTACGTGTGCCAGCGCCACCTGTCGGCCCTGTTGCAGCAGCCAGCGCAAGCACCAGTAGCGCTCCATGCCACGCTGGAACTCGGCGTAGGCGGCGTAGGTCAGTTCGAAGTCGCGCATCGCCGCCAGCAGGTCGGCCGATTTCGGCGGGAATGGAGGCGCCTCTTCGCGCAGCAAGGCGATCAGTTGCCATTGGTTGAGCAGGTCGCAATAGCGCCGCAGCGGCGAAGACGACCACGCATAGCATTCGACGCCGAGCCCTTCGTGCGGTGCGGCGACGGTGCTCATGCGCACCTTGCCCGCCGTCTGCACCCGGTATAGCGCGGGGATGCCGGCATCGCGCAGCATCGCGCCCCAGGTGGCGTTGGCGACGATCATCAGCTCGGCGACCAGGGTATCGAGCGGGCTGCCGCGTTCGCGCTCATCGATGCTGACGAAGCCCTTGCCCGGTTCCGCCGCGATGCCGCTGTCGGCGTTCCAATCGACGATGAAGTTGTAATCCTTGCGCGTGCCGGTGTCGGAAGGCTTGCCGCGTCCGGCTTCGAGTACCTGGGCGAATTCCCAGAGCAGCTTCAACTCGTCGCGGTAGGGAAAATCCGCCAGGCCGCTGGCCAGCGTGGCTTCGTTGAATACCGGCTCGATGTCGTGGTGGCGCAGGTTGGCGACGATCGGCACGCGTTCCGTGCGCGTCTCGTGGCCGAGCAGGCGGTAGTCCGCGGCGACGTCGAGATACAGCGAGACAGCGGCTACGGTGTGCCCGGCGGCGAGCGTGAAATGCTCGACGATGTCTTCCGGCAGCATGGTGATCTTGCGCCCCGGCATATAGACCGTGGACAGCCGTTCGCGCGCGATGCGGCCGAGGTCCGAGTCGGGGCTGAAGCCGAGGCCCGGCGCCGCGATGTGAATGCCGATGTGCCAGCCGCCATCGGCTTTCGCCGTGACGGAAAAGGCGTCGTCGATTTCCGTGGTGTGGGCGTCGTCGATGCTGAATGCGGCGACGGCCGCCAGCGGCAACTCGGCCGGCTCGACCGGCGCGGCGAAGTCCGGGAAACCCGTGCCACCCTTGCTCTCGGGGAAGAACTCGAACAGGAAGCGGCCGAGATGATAGTCATGCGTCGAAGGCAGCGCGCCAGCTTCGAACAGCAGGCGCGCGGCGGATTTCCCGGTGTCGCCGCAGGCAGCTTCGAGCGCCTTGGTTTCGCTGCGGTTGCGGTCGGGCTTGTAGATGAGCTGCGGCAGCACCGGCGTGAACTCGGGGGGCAAGCGGCCGGCCTTGAGTTCCTCGACCATGCGTTCGATCGCCGCGGCCTGCTGGCGCTTTTTTTCGAGGCCGGCCAGCGCGGCCTGCAGGATTTCGGGCGGCGCCTTGCGGAAGCGGCCGCGACCCTTGCGGTGAAAATACATCGGCGCCGAATGCAGACGCAGCAGCACGGCGGCGGCTTGGACCGAATCGGGTTTGCTGCCGTGGTATTCGGCGGCGAGTTCCTCGAAGCCGAACTCTTCCTCGCCGCAGACTTCCCAGAGGAAATCAACGTCGATGCCCTGCGCCTCGGCCTCGGCGCGGTCCAGCAGTTCCCCCGGCGCCCGGGCGACAAAGCGCAGCAGGACATTGGCCGCCTTGACCTTGGAGCGTTTGCCGGAGGCGAGCTCGATCTGCAACGAAGCCACGTTGTCGGCAAGCACGGTGCCGGCACGGAAAGCGCCGTCCTCTTCAAACAGGACATTCATGGAGGGGAAACACCCCGGGCGGGGCGGTGAGCGGGAAACGAGGGGGCGGATTATACCGGTCTGGCCGTGGCGACGAGGACGGTGCTCGTCAGTTCATAGCCGCCCGCCACCGCATACGGGGCGAGCTCTTCGCCGACGGCCGCGGCGAGCGCCTGCAGTTTCTCGGCGGGCAGTCGCGACAGGCTTTCCGCGGCGCCGCCCGCGAGATCGAGAAAGCCCTGCCAGTAGGCGCCGGCATCGGCGAAGCTGGCGCGCAGGTGAAATGGCTGGATATCGATAGCGCAAAAGTCGGCGTTGGCGAGACGGCGAGCGAGCTCGTCCGCCTCTCCGAAGCGGAAAATGGACGGGCGCGCCACCTTGGGCGGCAGCAGCAGGCGGCGCATGCAGGCCAGCGCCGTCTCGACCAGCGGCACTTCGCAGGCAGAGCCCCAGACCGACAGCGCGAGCAGGCCGTCCGGGCGCAGCACGCGGCGGATTTCGCGCAAGGCGGCTTGTTCGTCGGGGAAGAACATGAGGCCGAGCCCGCACAGCGCGCGATCGAAACTCCGGTTGGCGAAGGGCAGGGCCTCGCCATCGGCGGCGACGCGGACCAGATCGGGGCAGCAGGCCAACTGGCCCTCGCTGATGTCGCTGGCGACTGCCAGGCCCTGGGCGCCCACCACGTCGCGCGCGTCGCGCGCGAGCAGGCCGGGGCCGCTGGCTAGATCGAGCACGCGCTGCCCCGGCGCCAGTCGGGCGGCAGCCAGCAGCGCCGCGGCCAGTTCGCTGCGGGAGCCGGCGGCGGCCAGGTAGCGCGGCCCGATCCGGTTGTAGCCGGCGCGTTCGAGTCGCTTGAAATGGGCGGAATCGAAACTCATGGCGCGGCAACGGCCCTCGCGCCGGCGGACCGGAAGAGATCGAAGCTATAGACGGCGAGTCCGGTCCAGATCGTGGCAAAGGCCAGCGTGCGGACCAGATTCAGCGGTTCGTGATAAACGAACACGGCGAGCAGGAAAGTGATCGACGGGGCGAGGTATTGCAGAAAGCCCATCATGTTGAGCGGCAGGCGCCGCGTCGCGACGGCGAACAGCAGCAGCGGAATGGCGGTGACGGCGCCGGTTGCGATCAGCATCAGGTCGCGCGCCGTCAGGAGCCCAGGGCCGCCGCCGAAGTGGCTTTGTCCGGAGACCGCCAGCCAGCCCAGCCAGGCCAGCGCCAGCGGCGTCATGCATACGGTTTCGAGAAACAGGCCGCTGGCCGCATCGAGCGGCAGCTGTTTGCGCAGCAGGCCGTAGATGCCGAAAGTGCCGGCCAGCACCAGCGCGATCCAAGGCAGGCCGCCGGCGCGCACGGCTTCGATCGTGACCCCCGTCGAAGCCAGCAGCACGGCCAGCCATTGCAGCGGACGCAGGCGTTCCTTCAGCACCAGCACCCCCAGCGCGACATTGAACAGCGGCAGGATGAAGTAGCCGAGGCTGGTTTCGAGGATGTGGCCGTTGTTCACGCCCCAGACGAAGGTCAGCCAGTTGATGATCACCAAGGCGGAGGCCAGTGCAATGCGCGTCAGTTGCCGGGGAATCCGCGCGACACGCCAGGCATCGGCGAAGCCGCGACCGAGGCCGATCAGGGCGGTCATCAGCAGCATGGCCCAGACCACGCGATGGGCGATGATCTCTACCGCCGGCACCTCGGCGATCTGCTTGAAGAACACCGGCACCAGGCCCCAGATCAGGTAAGCGATGATTCCGGCGAAGACGCCGAGCCGGGTATTTTCGCGCGTGATGGCGGGATGCATTGCGCTCACAATGCTTACGTCAGCCCGGCAAATTCGATGATCGGATCGAGGTAGTCGCCCCAGCGCGTGAAGCTGTGATCGCCGCCGGGCAGCACGGTTTGCCGTGCTCCGGCATAGCGGCTGACCGCGTTGCGGTAGTCGAGCGTTTCGTCCCCTTCTTCCACCAGCAGCCAGAAGCGCTCGGGTTTGCTCAGTACCGGTACCTCGATGGCACGCAGTTCATCGATCTGTTCGGGGCCGAAGTCGAAGGCCTCGCCGGTGTAGAGCCAGCGCTGCGGGCCGATGTATTTCTGCAAGGAGAGATGCGCGACCACGGCGGGATTGACCAGCACCGCCTTGAGATCGAAGGTCTCGGCCAGATAGGTCGCGTAGTAGCCGCCGAGCGAGGAGCCGACGACGGTGGTGACGCCATGGCGGGCGATCAGTCCGGTCGCGAGGGCGATGGCCTCGCGTGGAGAGGCCGGAAGCTGGGGCGAAAGAAACCTGTCGCCGAGGCCGCGTTCGCGCATGCGCGCGCCCAGCGCCTGCGCCTTGTGCGACTGCGGGCCGCTGGTGAAGCCGTGCAAATACAGAATCAAGGCGCGCTCCAATCGACGATGCCCATCTGCCAAGTGGCGAGCACGACGATGCCGAAGGCGATGCGGTACCAGGCGAAGACGGTGAAATCGTGGGTCGAGATGAAGCGCAGCAGCCAGCGTACGCAGAGAAAGGCCGAGACGAAGGAGGCAGCGCAGCCGACCAGCCACAGGCCGAGGTCGTCGAAGGCCAGCAGGTGGCGTTCCTTGTAGAGCTGGTAGGCGCTGGCGGCCATCAGCGTCGGCACGGCGAGGAAGAAGGAGAACTCGGTCGCCGCCTTGCGCGAAAGGCCGAACAGCAGGCCGCCGATGATGGTGGCGCCCGAGCGCGAGGTGCCTGGGATCAGCGCGCAGGCTTGGGCCAGGCCGAGCTTGAACGCATCCGCCGGCGTCAGCTCATCGACGCTCTCGATGCGCACTGTGTGCTGGCGCTTTTCTGCCCAGAGGATGATGAAGGCGCCGACGATGAAGGCCGTCGCCACCGCCACCGGGTTGAACAGCGTGGCCTTGATCGCCTTGCCGAACAGCAGGCCCAGCACCGCCAGCGGCAGGAAAGCGACCGCGATGTTGAGCGCGAAGCGTTGCGCCACCGGGTCGCCGCCGAGCCCGGCCAGCACGCGGCCGAAGCGCGCGCGGTATTCCCAGCAGATGGCCAGCATCGCCGCGGCCTGGATCACGATTTCGAACAGCTTGCCGCGCTCGTCGTTGAACTTGAGCAGGTCGCCGGCGAGGATCAGGTGGCCGGTGGAGGAGACCGGCAGGAATTCGGTGAAACCCTCGACCAGGCCGAGAATCAGCGCCTGCAGCAGCGGGTGGAAGTCCATGTCAGAAGAATAAATTGGCGCCGGGAGAGGCGGCCGAGTCTAGCATGCGGCGGTATCCGCCTCCAGTTGCGCCAGCCAGCCCAGCGCGGCGTCGCGGTCGCTGCCGCACATCTCGGCCGAGGGCTGCAGGCCGCTGCAGCAGGACGGACGCCGCGAGCTGCCGAACAGCGTGCAGCGATAGTCGGGCGTCAGGTGTACACAGGGCTCGCCGGCGGGCTTGCCCAGTGTACTGATCGAGGGCGCGATGCAGCAGGCACCGCAGCTGGGTCGGCAGTTCATCTATTACCGTATCGCCAGCGCCGACTTCTACGACGCCTTGTAGATCTCGCTGCCGGCCTTGACGAATTCCACCGACTTCACCTCCATGCCCTTGTTGAGCGCCTCCTGTTCCGAGACGCCCAGCTTGGCCGCGTATTCGCGCACGTCCTGGGTGATCTTCATCGAGCAGAAATGCGGCCCGCACATGGAGCAGAAGTGGGCCAGCTTGGCACCGTGCTGCGGCAGGGTTTCGTCGTGGAATTCGCGCGCCTTGTCGGGATCGAGGCCGAGGTTGAACTGGTCTTCCCAGCGGAACTCGAAGCGCGCCTTAGACAGCGCGTTGTCGCGCACCTGGGCGCCGGGGTGTCCTTTCGCCAGGTCGGCGGCGTGGGCCGCAATCTTGTAGGCCATGATGCCGTCCTTGACGTCGTTCTTGTCGGGCAGGCCGAGGTGTTCCTTCGGCGTCACGTAACAAAGCATGGCCGTGCCGTACCAGCCGATCATGGCCGCGCCGATGGCGCTGGTGATGTGGTCGTAGCCCGGCGCGATGTCGGTGGTTAGTGGGCCCAGCGTGTAGAAGGGCGCTTCGCCGCAGAGGCGCAGCTGCTCGTCCATGTTGAACTTGATCATGTGCATCGGCACATGGCCGGGGCCTTCGATCATCACCTGCACGTCGTGCTTCCAGGCGATCTTGGTCAGTTCGCCGAGCGTTTCCAGCTCGCCCATCTGCGCCGCGTCGTTGGCGTCGTAGATCGAGCCCGGACGCAGGCCGTCGCCGAGGCTGAAGGCGACGTCGTAAGCCTTCATGATTTCGCAGATGTCCTCGAAGTGCGTGTAGAGGAAGTTCTCCTTGTGGTGCGACAAACACCACTTGGCGAGGATCGAGCCGCCGCGGCTGACGATGCCGGTCATGCGCTTGGCCGTCATCGGCACATAGCGCAGCAGCACGCCGGCATGGATGGTGAAGTAGTCGACGCCCTGCTCGGCCTGTTCGATCAGCGTGTCGCGGAAGATTTCCCAGGTGAGATCTTCGGCCTTGCCATCGACCTTTTCCAGCGCCTGGTAGATCGGCACGGTGCCGATCGGGACCGGCGAGTTGCGCACGATCCATTCGCGCGTTTCGTGGATGTTTTTGCCGGTGGAGAGGTCCATCACCGTGTCGCCGCCCCAGCGGATGGCCCAGGTCATCTTGTCGACTTCATCCTGGATGGTCGAGGCCAGCGGCGAATTGCCGATGTTGCAGTTGATCTTGGTGAGGAAGTTGCGGCCGATGATCATCGGCTCGGATTCTGGGTGGTTGATGTTGTTGGGGATGATGGCGCGGCCGCGGGCGACTTCGTCGCGGACGAATTCCGGCGTGATCACGCGCGGAATCGAGGCGCCGAAGCTCTGGCCGGGATGCTGCTGGCGCAGCAGATCTTCGAGGCCGTCGAGCTTCTGGTTTTCGCGAATCGCGACGTATTCCATTTCCGGCGTGATGATGCCCTGGCGGGCATAGTGCATCTGCGACACGTTCTTCCCTGCCAGCGCGCGGCGCGGCTTGCGCGCGAGGTCGAAGCGCAGGCCGGCCAGCTCCGCGTCGATCGCGCGCTGACGGCCGTACTCGGACGACAGACCGGGCAGTTCTTCGGTGTCGCCGCGTTCGGCGATCCAGGCGGTGCGCAGCTGCGGCAGGCCCTTGCGGATGTCTATGCTTGCCGTGGGGTCGGTATAGGGGCCGGAGCAGTCATACACGGTGATCGGCGGGTTGGGAATGTCGCCGGTCGGGCTCTGGGCAATTTCGCGCATCGGCACGCGGATGTCGGGACGGCTGCCGGTGACATAAACCTTGCGCGAGTTGGGCAGCGGGGCGATGGCGGCGGCGTCTACATGGGCGTCGGCGGCGATGAAATGTTCGTTGGCATTCATGGGGAAACTCGATTCTGGTGGGGGCGGGGCAGGGGCTGAAACTACTGGAAAGGCGCGTCGAATGCAACCCGTCGCGCAGCAAGGACAAGGCCGCCTTCAGCCGGCGAAGCCGATCTTCTTCAGCGCCTCGTGGATCTTCTCGCCGAGCAGGGCGTGGCCGGCGGCATTCGGGTGCAGCTGGTCGCCCTTGAGGTTGGTATCGGAAAGAACGTCGGCAATCGCGTCCCCGATCAGCGGCACTTTCTTGTCCTTGGCTACTTCGGCATAGAACTCGGCGGGCGACAGGTTGTTGAACACGGCGCCGGCGATGCTGGGTTTCGGCGTCGCCAGCAGCACCGTCTTTGCGCCGCTGTTCCTGGCCAGGTCCAGCATGCGGCCCAGGTTGGCGACGGTCTGCGCCTGCGACATTTTGCGCAGCATGTCGTTGCCGCCCAGGCTCACCAGCACCAATTGCGGCTGGTGTTCGTCGAGCAGCGCCGGCAGGCGCCCCAGCGCCCCGGCGCTGGTGTCGCCGCTGATGCCGGCATTGATGACGACCCAGCCGGTCTTCTGCCCCAGCAGCGTCGGCCAGTCTTCGCCGGGCTTGACGCCATGCGGCGCGGTCAGGCTGTCGCCCAGCGCGAGCACCTTGCTTCCCGCCGGCAGGACGTCTTCCTTCTTGCTGCCGCCGCAGGCGGCCAGCAGCAGGACCAGCAGGAACAGGCAGCCGCGGGCGATCCGGGCCGGTGCGTTGATTGGCATCATGACTGGCCGAAGACTTCGTTGAGCTGCCGGGCGACGCGAATGAAGGTCGTCCGCTTCGACAGTTCGCGCAGCTTGTGGGCGCCGACATAAGTGCAGGCCGAACGCACGCCGCCGAGAATTTCCTGCACCGTGGCCTCGACCGGTCCTCGATAGTCGAGCAGCACTTCCTTGCCCTCGGAGGCGCGGTAGTTGGCGACGCCTCCCGCATGCTTGTCCATCGCCGTGCGTGAGCTCATGCCGTAGAAGCGCACCTTGCGCACGCCGTCCTGTTCGGCGACCTCGCCCATGCATTCATCGTGGCCGGCCAGCATGCCGCCGAGCATGATGAAGTCGGCGCCGCCGCCGAAGGCCTTGGCCAGATCCCCCGGCGAGGTGCAGCCGCCGTCGGCGCAGATCAGGCCGCCCAAGCCGTGGGCGGCGTCGGCGCATTCGATGATGGCCGAAAGTTGCGGATAGCCGATGCCGGTCATCTTGCGCGTGGTGCACACCGAACCCGGTCCGATGCCGACCTTGACGATGTCGGCGCCGTCGAGAATCAGTTCCTCGGCCATTTCGCCGGTCACCACGTTGCCGGCCATGATGGTGATGTCCGGCCAGGCTTGGCGCAGACGCTGCAGGAAATCGATGAAGGACTTGGTGTAGCCGTTGGCCACATCGACGCAGACGCATGAAATCGCGTCGCCGGCCTGCTGTTTGACGCGGCAGAATTTGTCGTAATCCTCACGGGTGATGCCCATGGAGTAGAACACCGTCGCCGCGGCCGGCGGTGTCCGGAAAAAATCGGACAGCTCGGCCTCTTCGTAGTGCTTGTGCAGCGCGGTCGCCAGCTGGAATTCGCTCAGCGCCCGCGCCATCTCGAACGTGCCGACCGTATCCATGTTGGCGGCGATGATGGGCACGCCGTGATAGCTGCGTCCGGAATGGCGGAAAACGAATTCGCGCGAAATGTCGACTTCCGAGCGCGAGGTCAGCGTCGAACGCTTGGGCCGGATGAGAACATCCTGGAAATCGAGCTTGAGTTCTTCTTCGATTCGCATGGCGACTTCCTTCCCCGGATGTCGGGCGAGGTAAACGGTTTCGGCGGCGCAGGCGTTTCCGGATGGGGGCGCTTCGGGCGCGGCCGCAGGAGCAAGCTTACCGCGTAAATCACCCACCCGCTTTCATGGCGCCGGCAATGCAATTGACGCGAATTCACCGTGAAACGCCCGTCTCTTCCGCCGTGTCGCCAGCGCCGACTCCTGTCGCCGGCCGCCGGCAGACGACGGTCGGGCGGCGTAAGATTGTGCCGCTCGAGGGATGCCCGCGGGCTTTTGAGGATTGCTTAAGTCTTGCCCCCCCCATCATTGTTTCCATGCGCCTCCTGCTTGCCGAAGATGACCAGATGATCGGTGAAAGCGTCCAGCGCGGCCTGCGCCAGGACGGCTATGCGGTCGACTGGGTGCGCGATGGCATTGCTGCCGAGCGGGCCGTCGCCGACCATGACTACGACCTCGTGCTGCTGGATCTCGGCTTGCCGCAGAAAGACGGAATCCGTTTTCTCGAGGATCTGCGCCGGCGACGCAACCGGATTCCGGTGCTGGTTCTGACGGCACGCGACGCGGTGGCCGACCGGGTGCGCGGCCTCGATGCCGGGGCCGACGACTATCTGGTCAAGCCCTTCGATTTCGATGAATTGTCCGCGCGGATTCGCGCCTTGGTGCGCCGCCAGTCGGGGCGCGCCGAGTCCGAGGTGCTGATCGGTGATCTGCGCGTCAATCTGGCGAGCCACGAGGTCTTCCTCGCCGATGCGCCGGTGGCGCTCTCGGCGCGCGAGTTCTCGTTGCTGGCGGCCCTGATTGGACAACCCGGCGTGCCGCTCTCGCGGGCCCAGCTGGAGGAGCGCATCTACGGCTGGGACGAAGAGGTCGAGAGCAATGCGGTGGAGGTGTACATCCACTCGCTGCGGCGCAAGCTCGGCCCGGACTGGGTCAGGAACCTGCGCGGCGTAGGCTATTTCGTGCCACGCCAGGCCTGAGCATGTCGATACGCCGCCGGCTTATCGCCGCATTGCTTGCCGCCATCCTGGTTGCGGTGCTGGCCGCCGCCTACGGCAGCTATCGCCTCGCGCGCGCCGAACTTGACCAGGTTTTCGACTACCACCTGAAGCAGATAGCTCTTTCGCTGCGCGACCATCCGCCGCAGAGCGGCACGCAACTGCCGGCGGTGGATGACCAGCTCGATTTCGTCATTCAGGTTTTCGCCCCGGATGGCAGCCGTACCTATGCCTCGCATCCGCAGGCGAGCCTGCCGGCAAAGGTGGGGCCGGGCTTTTCCACGGTTGATACCGACGATGGCCGCTGGCGGGTCTACGCGATCCATCTCGGTGACCAAGTGGTGCAGGTGGCGCAGCCGACGCTGGTGCGCAAAGAGGCCGCGGCTGCTGCGGCGCTGCGGACCATCATGCCCTTCCTGGCGCTGCTGCCACTGCTTGGGGCATTGATCTGGTGGACGGTCGGCATCGGGCTGGCGGGGCTCGACCGCCTCGCACGCGAGGTGAGCTCGCGCGGCGCGACGCAACTCGAACCCTTGCCGCTGTCCGGTGTGCCGGTAGAGGCGAAGCCGCTGATCGAGGCGCTGAACGATCTGCTGAAGCGGCTCAGCACGGCGCTCGAGGCGCAGCGCGCCTTCATCGCCGATGCGGCGCATGAGTTGCGCACTCCCCTCACCGCATTGCAACTGCACGCGAAACTGATCGAGCGCGCAGACACGGAGGGCGATCGTGTCGCCGCCGTCGCCGACCTGAAGCGCGGCCTGGTCCGCGTCAGCCATACCGTGCAACAACTCCTGACGCTGGCACGCGTCGAGCCGGGCGGCGGCGCGCCGCAGTCGCTCGCCGCCGTCGACCTCGTCAACCTGGCCGGCATGGTGGCCGCGGATTACGCCCCACTGGCGGAGTCGCACGGCATCGATCTCGGGCTTGGCGACAGCATCGCGCGCGCTACCGTCAACGGTGATGCGGACGTTCTGCGAACCTTGATCGCCAATCTGGTCGAGAACGCGATCCGCTATACGCCCAGCCCCGGGCGCGTCGATATCGCCGTGACCGTTGATCGCAGCCAGCCCCTGCTTACCGTCGCCGACAGCGGCCCCGGCATCCCCGAGGACGAGCGGCGGCGCGTGTTCGACCGCTTTTATCGGCGCGCCGAGGCGGAGGAGACAGGTAGCGGACTGGGGCTCGCCATCGTCAGGGCGATTGCCGACCGGCATGGCGCGGAAATCGAGCTGGGCGAATCGCCGCTGGGCGGCCTTCTTGTGAGCGTTCGCTTCCCGTCTTAAGTCAGGATTAAGTCCCGATCTCCTAGAGTACTTGCATCGGCGATGCGATGTCGCCGCATTGCAAGAGGTTTTCCCGATGTCCAAAATGCCTGACTCTGCTGTTGTGCCGCACTATATGGGCGCGGCGCCCCAAGCGATTGAGCAAGCGGTCCGCAACAGTCTCTCTTCCCACATCCTGCCGACGGCGGCCACCATGGTGGGTGTCTGCATGACTGTGCTCTCGATCGGGCGCTTGTCGCACGCCGGCAGGCTCGGCGTCGTCGTCGACAAGGTGCTGGCCTTCAACAGCGTGATCTTTCTCGTCAGTGCCGTGCTTTCCTTTATGGCCATCCGCATGGCCAGCCGGCCCGAGCGCATCGAAACCTGGGCCGAGGATCTGTTCCTGATAGGCCTGTCGCTCAGCGCGGTGGTGGCCGTGGTGATCGCCTTTGCGATCGATCTGTGATGTCCGGCAACGCACAGCGGCGGCATGCAGCGGGCAGGGGAGCCGTCTGGCTGGTGTTCGCGCTGATCTTGATGCTTTTCGCCGGCTCCGGCTTTGCCCTCGGCCCGGACGACCTGACGCTGATCGTTCCGGCTGCGCAACGGGGCGCCGCCGCTTCACAGGTCTTGCTGGCGGTCGCCTACCTCACTGGCGACGGCGGGCTGGAGCGGAATCCGGCAAAGGCGGCGTACTGGTTTGAACAAGCCGCGATCCAGGGCAATGCCTATGCCGAGGAGAGGCTTGGCGACCTTTACGAGCAGGGGCTCGGAGTCAGGGCGAATCCGAAACTGGCGTTCGACTGGCGTCTCAAGGCGGCGAATCGCGGCAGCGTCGGGGCGCAATTGAAAGTCGGCAGGATGTATCAGGAAGGGATCGGAGTCGGCAAGGACATCGAGCAGGCCCGCCACTGGTTCCACCGCGCAGCAACGGAAGGCAATGCCGAGGCGCAGTATCGGCTCGGCGGGCTCTACCATTACGGCAGCGATGCAGAGGTGGATCGGGCGGTTGCCCGCTCATGGTTCGAGAAGGCGGCGCAGCAGGGTTATGAGGCCGCGATCGAGATTCTGAGCCTGATCGAAAGCATCGGCTACCAGCTCGACGAGGGCTGGCATCACCGGCTGCCGGGGCTGAAGAAACTGGCGAACGACGGCGACCTCGAAGCCGAATATCAGCTGGCGCAGCGCTACGAGCATGGCATCGGCGGCGTCAGGAAGGATCCGGCCACCGCTGTCGACTGGTACCGGCGCGCGGCGCAGGGCGGACATCTGATGGCGATGCGGGCGCTAGCCCAGATCTATGCCGCGGGACGGGACGGTGTGGAGCGCGACCCCGCCGCGGCCGCCGCATGGGAGGCGCGAGGCGGAGGCGCTGCGCACTGACATGTGGCTGTCCGTGGAGAACGCTTTCCTGCTGTCGCTCCAGAACGATGCGCTCAGCTTCGTGCTAAGCGCCTTGCTGCTGCTGCTGTACCACGTCGCGCTGGTGATCAAGGAGCGGCAGGACCCGTCCTACACGGTGCAGGCCATCAATCGCATTGCCCGCAGCGCCTGGGTCGAGCACATCATGCAGGAGGGCAAGGACATCCTGGCGGTGCAGACCCTGCGCAATTCGACGATGGCGGCGACCTTCCTCGCGTCTACCGCGGTGCTGATGATCATCGGCGTGCTGACGCTCAGCGGCCAAAGCGACAGGCTGGAGACGACATGGCATTCCCTCAACGTATTCGGCGCGCGACATGCCGGGCTGTGGACCTTCAAGCTGCTGTTCCTGCTGGTTGATCTGTTCTTTGCCTTCTTTGCCTTCGCGATGTCCATCCGAATCTTCAATCACGTCGGCTACATGATCAACATTCCGCTGACGAACGCGCACGGCGTGTTCACGCCGCGCCATGTCGCGATCCACCTCAACCGGGCGGGCAGGTTCTACTGGTTCGGTATGCGTGCCTACTATTTCGCCGTGCCGCTGCTGTTCTGGCTGTTCGGCCCGCACCTGATGCTGATGGCCACCGTCAGCCTCGTTTACGTTTTGTATCGTCTTGACCATGCGCGGGGAATCCCTGACGCGGCCGACGAAGCCGACCCATCCTCCAGTCCATGACAAAAAGACTCGTCAGACGGCTGCTGCCGTTCCTCGGTTGGCCGCGCGTCGATGGCAAGTCCCTGCTGCACGACCTTGGTGCCGGCATCGCGGTGTCGCTGCTGGCGATTCCGCAGTCGCTGGCCTACGCGCAGCTGGCCGGCGTGCCGACTTACTACGGGCTCTATGCGGCATTCATTCCGTCCATCGTGGCGGTCCTGTTCGGCTCGTCGGGCCTGCTGTCGACGGGCCCGGTCGCCATGACCTCGTTGTTGACGGCGGCCAGTGTCGGTCACATCGCGACGCCGGGGTCGGCGGAGTTCATTTCCTACGTCACGCTGCTGGCACTGCTGTCCGGACTGTTCCAGATCGGGCTGGGGCTGGCGCGTGCCGGCGTACTGCTCAACCTGCTGTCGCACCCTGTTCTGATGGGCTTCATCAACGCTGCGGCGCTGATCATCGCACTCTCGCAGCTGCCGGCGCTGATCGGCATCGTGGTGCCGCAGACCGACCATTTTCTGGTCGATATCTGGCACGTGCTGACCCGGCTGGATGGACTGCATGGAATGTCGGTGTCATTCGGCCTGCTGGCCATGGGGCTGCTGTACCTGTTCAGGCGCTTTGCCCCGCGCCTGCCCGGCGTGCTGATCATGGTCATGGCCCTGACCGCGCTCAGCTATGCCACCGATTTCGCCGAGCACGGCGGCAGCGTGGTCGGCGAGATTCCGGCGGGGATGCCGAGCATGTCGGTGCCGGCGGTGAGTTGGCGTGCGACCATCGCGCTGCTGCCCGCCGCCTTCGTCATCGCCCTGATCAGTTTCATGGAGGCGATGTCGAGCTGCAAGGTGATCGCCATCAGGACGCGCACCCATTGGGACGAAAACCAGGAACTGATCGGCCAGGGGCTGGCCAAGGTGGTGGCGGCCTTCTGCCATTCGATGCCGGTGAGCGGCTCGTTTTCCCGCTCGGCACTGAATCTTGCGTCGCACGCGAGAACCGGTTTCTCCGCGCTGATCGCCGCCGGCTTCGTCCTGGTGACGCTGCTGTACTTCACGCCCCTGCTGTATCACCTGCCCAAGCCCGCACTGGCGGCGATGATCATCCTGGCCGTGGCCAACCTGATCGACTTCTCAGCCTTGCGCCATGCCTGGCAGGCGGGCCGCGACGACGGCATCGCGGCGGCGCTGGCCTTCTTCGCTACGCTGGCCTTCGCGCCGAACATCCAGAACGGCATCCTCACGGGGATCATCTTTTCCCTCGGCGCGTTCATCTACCGGCGCATGTCGCCGCGGATAGTCTCGCTCGGCATCCATAGCGACGGGGTGTTGCGCGACGCCATGCATCATGGGCTGCCCCCGCTGCACCAGAAGGTTGCCGCGCTGCGTTTCGATGCGGCGCTGTTCTTCGCCAATGTCTCGTTCTTCGAGGATGCGATCCTGAAGGTCGAAAGGGAGAATCCGCAACTGGAATACATCCTGGTGGTGGCCAGCGGCATCAACCATATCGACGCATCGGCGGTCGAGATGCTGCGCGGACTGGTCAGGCGCCTGGGCGAGTGCGGCATCACGCTGGTGTTCAGCAGCGCCAAGCGGCAGTTTCTCGACGTGGTGCAGCGCACCGGCCTCGCCGCCGAGATCGGGGATAGGAACATCTTCGGCGCCGACGACCTGGCGCTGAAGGAGTTGTTCCGGCGCCTGGCCGAGAGCCCTAAAACAGTCCCAGCTTCTTGATGCGGATTTCAACGCGGCGCCGCGGCAGATTGCCCGCCGCCCCATGCTCCTCGCCGTAGCTTGTACCGCGGATGCGGTTGGTGGGAAAGCCGAAGGAGACCAGCCGCTGCAGGATGTTCTCCACTTCGTGCTGGGCGCGGGCGAGGTTCAGTTCGCGGCTGCCCTGGTCGGCGGCATAGGCCTCCAGGCTGATCCATTTGCCGGCATCGGACTTGGCCCTGGCGGCAAGCTGCTGAAGCATCGAACTGTCGGCAGGCGCGATGCTGTCGGCGCCGGGGGCGAGGACGATCACCGCATCCGGCGGGATCGCATCCGCGTATGCCGTACTGCTCGCCAGCAGCAGACCGAGGACGATGCCGGCGAACGGGTGCGACCGGCCTGCCATCAGTGCTTGGCGGGATAGGCGATGTCGGTCCGCCGGTTTTCCTGCCAGCAGCTTTCCTCGTGACAGGTGGCCTTCGGCCGCTCCTTGCCGTAGCTGATCGCCTCCATCTGCTGGTCGGGAACGCCGCGGAGATTCAGCGACTTGCGTACGGCTTCGGCGCGCTTCTGGCCGAGGGCGAGGTTGTATTCGCTGCTGCCGCGCTCGTCGGTATTACCCTGGAGGGTGATGCGCGAGGCTGGATCGCGCTTGAGGTAATTGGCGTGGGCGTCGAGCATCTGCTCGTATTTCGCCTCGACGCTGTAGTTGTCGTAGGGGAAGTACACGCTGCGCCTGGCCAGGATGCTCGCCGGGTCGTCCAGTTCGGACAGCGCCGGTTTGGCTGCGGCCGAGATCTGGCGGGCCTGGGCCGGCTGCGTGCCGGCGGCACCTGAGGTATTCGCTACCGGAGCGTTGGCGGCCGGGGGCGTCGAACTGCATGCGGCAAGGAGGGCGGAAGACAGGAGAATGACAAGTGGCTTTTGCATTGCGGGATTCCGAAGAATTGGACCGGATCGATTGTCCGCAGCGAAGACTTAAGACTGACTTAAACATCAGCCTGTGATTCAGGAGATTCCCCGCAGGGAACAAGCAGCTGAGCTTGACGCTGGATATTCCTTGGGTATACTGACTGACCGGTCAGTAACTTAATGGTCCCGACTTTGGAAGCAGTTGCCCACCCCCGTCAACGCCGCAAGGAAGCGCGTCCCGCCGAGCTCATGGCGGCGGCCTTGGAGTTGTTCGTCGAAAAGGGATTCGCCGCCACACGGCTGGAGGACGTGGCCGCACGCGCCGGAGCCTCGAAGGGAACGCTGTATCTCTACTTCGACAGCAAGGAAGCGCTGTTCAAGGCCGTGATCCAGGAGGGCATCGTGCCGATTCTTGAAGAAGGCGCGGGCCTGGTCGACAGTTTCGAGGGCAGCGCCGCCGATCTGCTGCGGACGCTGATCGGCGAATGGTGGCAGCGCATGGGCAACACGCCGCTGGCCGGCGTGCCCAAGCTGATGATTAGCGAGGCCGGCAATTTTCCCGAACTGGCGACCTACTACAACGAGACCGTGATCGTGCGCGGCCGCGACCTGATGCGGCGCACGCTGCAGCGGGGCATCGCCTCCGGCGAGTTTCGCGCCGTCGATGTCGAGACCGCGATCGACGTGATTTTCGCCCCGGTGCTGATGATGCTGATCTGGCGCCATTCGATGGGGGCCTGCTGCGGCAACGCGCACGATCCGCAGACCTACCTCAACACCCACTTCGATCTGACGCTGGGGGGGCTCGTCGCCCCCACGATGCGAACCCGGGCTGCCCGATGAAGCTCTCGCCGATCCTGCTCGCCATTGCCACCCTTTGCGCCGCGTCGCTGGCCGCCTGCAACCGTGCGCCGCCTTCGGCCCCCGCCGCCGCCGCGCTCGAATTTTCTCCGGCGGACCTGGTCGGCGCCGAATTGCGACCGATGGCGCCGACCGTGCAGATCTCGGGCACGCTGCGGCCATGGCGCGAAGCCACGGTCAAGGCCAGGGTCGCCGGCGAGTTGCAGGCGCTCGGCGTGCGTGAAGGCGATGCGGTGAAGCAGGGTCAAGTCATCGGCCGCATCGACGCCACCGATTACCGCGCTCGGCTGGCCGGCAGCGAGGCGGATGCCGCTGCGGCGCAGGCTGCGCTGGGCGTGGCCGAAAAGAATCAGGCGACCCAGGCATCGCTGCTGGCGAAGAACTTCATTTCGCGCAATGCCTACGACACCACGACCGGCAACCGCGACGCCGCGAAGGCGCGCCTCGATGCGACGCGCGCCGCGGCCGACGTCGCGCGCAAGGCGCTGGCCGATACCACGCTGGTGGCGCCGATCGATGGCATCGTTTCGGCACGAATCATTCAGGCCGGAGAACGTGTGCCGGTCGACGGCCGGATCGTGACCGTTGCCGACATCACGCGGCTCGAACTCGTTGCGAGCGTTCCGGCAGGTGACGCTGCGCGGCTCGCGCCCGGCGCCGAAATCACGCTCACCGTGGAGGGCCTCGGCGATCTGCGCATCGGCGGCCGCATTGAACGCATCAATCCGTCTGCCGCCGCCGGCTCGCGCTCGATAGAGATCTATGCGCTGATTGACAATCGCGAGGGCCGGTTGCGCGGAGGACTTTTTGCCCAGGGCCAAGTGATAGTGGGCGCCGCGCAGGAGCGAGTGGCCGTGCCGGAAAGCGCACTGCGCGAGGAAGGCGGTGAACAGGTGCTGTATGTGCTGGCGGGCGACAAGCTGCAGCGCCGCCAGGTCAAGACGGCGATCGCCCAGGCGGGATGGGTCGCCGTCACGGAAGGACTCGTGGCCGGCGAGCGCGTGGTGCGCTACAACCTCGGGCCGCTCAAGGATGGCAGCGCGGCCAGAGTGAAGCCCGCGACGCCACCCGTAGCGCCACCCGCGGCGCCGGCCGCCGTATCACCAGCGCCGACTTCTTAGGCCTGCGTCCTGGTCATGTGGTTCACCCGCGTCAGCATCAACAATCCGGTATTCGCCACCATGATGATGGCGACGCTGCTGGTGCTCGGCTTGTTCTCGGCCCAGCGCCTGCCGGTCGAGCAGTTTCCCGACGTCGCTTTTCCGGTGATCGTGATCCAGACAGATTACCCTGGCGCGGCGCCGGAGAGCGTCGAAGAGGAGGTCACGCGGCCGATCGAAGAGGCGGTGAACACCATCAGCGGCATCAACGTGCTGTCCTCGCGCTCCTACGAGAGCCAGTCGCTGGTGATCGTCGAATTCAATCTCTCCACCGACCCGAAGCTCGCGGCGCAGGATGTGCGCGAGAAAATCGCCGCGCTGCGCCCGAGCTTTCGCGACGAAATCAAGGAACCCAGGGTCACCCGCTACAACCCCGATGATCAGCCGATTCTGTCCGTCGCGGTGGTCGGGTCGGGAACGCCGCTGCGCGAGCTGACCACGCTGGCCGAGCAGCGCATCAAGAAGCGCCTGGAAAACGTGCGCGGCGTCGGCCAGGCCACGGTGGTTGGCGGCGTCAAGCGCGAGATGCGCATTCTCCTGCGGCCGGCGGACATGGAAGCGCTGCAGGTCGGCGCCGACCAGGTGCTCGCCGCGCTGCGCAGCGAAAATCAGGAAGTGCCGGTCGGCAGCGTCTCCGGCGGCGGGCGCGAGCAGGTGGTGCAGATTCTTGGGCGTGCCGCGACGACGGAAGACTTCCGCCGCCTGATCGTCGCCCGGCGCGGCGGCAAACCGGTGACCCTGGCCGATGTCGCCGATGTGGCCGATGCCCAGGCCGAGGAGACCAGCGTCGCCCTGATCAACGGCAAGCGCGGCCTCTCGGTCGATATCGTCAAGTCGCAAGGGGCCAATACGATCGAAGTCGCCGACGGCGTGCGCGAGATGGTGGCGAGCCTGAGCCGTGAACTGCCGCCCGGGATCAAGCTCGAAATCGTGCGCGACGCCTCGCTCAGCATCCGCAATTCCGTCAGGGACGTGCGCATCACCTTGATCGAAGGCGCGGCGCTCACCATCCTGATCGTGTTCTTCTTCCTCGCCTCGTGGCGCAGCACGGTGATCACGGGCCTCACGCTGCCGATCTCGCTGATCGGCGCCCTGCTGTTCATCTACGCCTTCGGCTTCACCATCAACGTGCTGACGCTGATGGCGCTGTCGATTTCGGTCGGACTCCTGATCGACGATGCCATCGTGGTGCGCGAGAACATCGTGCGCCATGTCGCCATGGGCACGCCGCCGCGCCAGGCTGCGCTCGAGGGCACGCAGGAAATCGGTCTGGCGGTGATGGCGACGACGCTCTCGATCGTTGCCGTGTTCCTGCCGGTGGGATTCATGGGCGGCATCATCGGCCGCTTTTTTCACCAGTTCGGCGTCACCGTGGTGGCGGCCGTGCTGATCTCCATGTTCGTCAGCTTCACGCTCGATCCGATGCTTTCCAGCATCTGGCACGACCCGGAGGCCGAAGGCCACCACAGCCGGAGCCCGCTCGGGCGGATGCTGCATTGGTTTTCGCTGTTCACCCAGCGACTGGAAAAGCGCTACGAACTGCTGCTGGCGTGGGCCCTCGACCACCGCAAGAGCGTGCTCGGCATTGCCGTCGCGTCTCTCGCCGGCGCGCTGGCGCTGCTGCCCTTCCTCGGTTCCGAATTCGTGCCGGAGCCCGACCTCAATGAGTTGCAGGTGCAGTTCGTCACGCCGGTCGGCTCGTCGCTCGAACTGACCCAGGCCAAGGCCGAGCAGGCCGATGCGGCGCTGCATGAGTTTCCCGAGGTGCAGTACACCTATTCCACGATCAACACCGGTTTTTCGCGCGGCAAGCATGCCGTGAACATGTTCGTCCAGCTGGTGCCGCGCCGCGAGCGCAAGATCTCGCAGCAGGATCTTGCGCAACCGATACGCGACCGGCTGGCGCGGATCGCCGGCGTCGAGATCACCCAGGTGGCGGCCTACAAGGCGGTGTCGTCCGGGAAGAACCTGCAGGTCAGCCTGATGGGTCCCGACCGCGCCTTGCTGGACCGCATCGCCGCACAGGTGATGGCGAAGGTCGGCGCGCTGCGCGGCGTGGTCGATCTGGAGTCGAGTACCAAGGCCGCGCGGCCGCAATTGTCGATCCGCTTCAACCGGGAACTCGCCAGCGACCTCGGCATCGGCGTCGGCCAGGCGGCACAGACCCTGCGCCCACTGCTGGCGGGGCAGGCGGTCGGCAACTGGCGCGGCCCCGACGACCAGTTCTACGACCTCACCGTCAAGCTGCCGCCGACCGCGCGCGAATCCGCCGCCGATCTCGCGGCTTTGCCCATTGCCACGATGGCCAGCGCCCGCCCCGATGCGCAGGGCAATCCGCGCATGATCCGGCTGGCCGACGTCGCCACGGTGTCGACCGCGCTGGGCGCGAGCCAGATCAACCGCAAGGACCAGACGCGCGAAGTGCTGGTGTCGGCCAACAACCAGGGGCGCCCGGCCGGCGACATCGGCCGCGAAATGCGCAGCCTGATGCAGCAAATGGAATTGCCGCCGGGTTACAGCTGGAGCATCGGCGGCGCCACCAAGGACATGATCGAATCGGTCAATTTCGCCATGGTCGCACTGGGGCTCGCGGTGATCTTCATCTACCTGATCCTTGCTTCGCAGTTCGGCAGCTTCCTGCAGCCTCTGGCGATCATGGCTTCGCTGCCGCTGTCTCTGGTCGGCGTGATCCTCGCGCTGGTGGTGTTTCGCAGCACGCTGAACATTTTTTCCACCATCGGCTTCGTCATGCTGATGGGGCTGGTTACCAAGAACGCGATCCTGCTGGTCGACTTCATCAATCACGGCCTCGCTGCCGGGCAATCGCGGCGGGATGCCGTCATCGCCGCCGGCGGCGTGCGGCTGCGGCCGATCCTGATGACGACGCTGGCCATGATCTTCGGCATGATCCCGCTCGCCCTGGCGTTCGGCGACGGCGCCGAGCAGCGCGCGCCGATGGGGCAGGCGGTGATCGGCGGCGTCATGACATCCAGTTTGCTGACCCTGATCGTGGTGCCGGTGATCTATACCTATCTCGATGATTTCACCCTATGGCTGCGCCGGCGCTTCGCCGGCCCTTCCGGAGACTCCGCATGAAACTCGCCCCGCTTCTTCTTCTGCCCTTCCTGCTCGCTGCCTGCAGCGAAGCGCCGCCCCCTCCGGCTGTGCCGAAACTGGTGCGCACGCTGAAAGTCGGCGCTGGCGATACGGCGACCGACGGTGCGCAGCGGGCCTACAGCGGCGAAGTCCGGGCGCGGATCGAGACCTCGCTCGGTTTTCGCATTGCCGGCAAGATCATCGAACGCCGGGTCGACGCCGGCATGCGAGTCAAGGCCGGCCAGGTGCTGGCGCGGCTCGACCCGACCGACGCCGGGCTGCAGGCGACCCAGGCCGAGGCGCAGCGCGCGCTGGCGGCAGCCGACCTGGCGCGCTATCGCGACCTGAAGGCGAAGAACTACATCAGCGCGTCGGCCCTCGACGCCAGGGAAACGACCTTCAAGGCAGCCGAGGCGCAGGCCTCACTGGCGAAGAACCAGGCCAGCTACACGACCCTGGTCGCCGATCGCGCCGGCGTCGTCGGCCAGGTGCTGGCCGAGACGGGCCAGGTGGTCAGCGCCGGGCAGGCGGTGTTCCGCCTGGCGCCAGATGGCGAGCGCGAGATCGCGATCGCGATTCCCGAGGGCGAAGTCCGTGGCTT
>Ga0265297_10004751_pt1 | contig 21687 bp, 17 predicted proteins | sample Munlanlwell13791_FD_192502 | JGI IMG/M metagenome (GOLD analysis project Ga0265297, IMG submission 192502) | Leachate microbial communities from a municipal landfill in Southern Ontario, Canada - Leachate well 137-91 | ecosystem: Engineered > Solid waste > Landfill > Unclassified | place... | reverse complement strand
TTTATATTCATCTCTTTATTCAACGGTTGCCATCCCAGATATGTAAAAGGTTCAATTTGGAGAGTGTCTCCAGAAAAAACTACAGATACAATGCCTTGCTCATAACAGCGTTCTCCGTCGAAGACCAGAGTTTTCCGTTTATTTGCATAATCTCCTGCACCCCCTCCAAAAACAGGATAACCAGGATTTTCTTCCGTAATGGCGTTAAATAAATTACCGGCATCACTGGTGACAGGTGTTGAAAGCAACAGCATACCTTTAACGTTAACGCCCAATTTTTCAACCTTTTTAACCAACTCTTTTCCGATGTTTGTCTCACTTCCAATAGGAGATTCATAAGAAAAAACATTTATGGAAGAACTCTCGAAACAGGAGAATATAATGACAGTAGAGTCAGTGAACATTTTACCGTCACAAATCTCCCCGACCGAAGAGGCTCCAATAATAACAGATGAGGGAAAAACCCTTCTTATCTCCGAACCTATGGCCTGATACCACTTAGAATCATTTTTCGCAGAATAAATTTGAACCAGTTGAGACTGAAAGGCACAGAAGGAAATAACTTCCTTTGATTGTAATATCTCGCATAAGTGAGTTATGCCCGATATTCTGTAATTAGCCTGTTTCATTTTGAAAATCTTAAATAATTCTCAATTTTCTCCTAACCCATATAAAGTTAATTAATTTTTAGCACTCTTTCGTTATATAAATATTTCTGTTTTTCAGTTATTTTTAATCTTTGGTTATAGCATCGGCATCTAAAGCTTGTTGTCTGTCACTTATATTATCAATTTGTTTCAATATATCACTCATCATCTCTATCTGAGTCTTTTGCAACTCTAAAAGTTCTTGCTGCTGATCCATAATGAAATGGTCAATTTTTTCGTGTAATGTTCTTACCTCTAACTCAGACTTCAGGTTAATCATGTAATCTTTTTTAGCCCTCTCCCTGTCTTTTTCTTCCTGTCTGTTCTGACTCATCATAATTACAGGCGCCTGCAATGCTGCCAGACATGATAAAATCAAATTTAACAGTATGAAAGGATATGGGTCAAATCCCTTATTGAAAAACCAATAAACATTGACAGAAATCCAAAGAGCAATGAACAATGCAAATGAAATTATAAATGTCCAGCTTCCACCAAATGAAGCAACTTTATCAGCTATTCTCTGCCCGATTTTCACCGTCTGGTTTTCTTCTCCCTCAATTTTATCTGTCAAGGTGTTATTGTTGGTAACGGATGTCAGTACGGTCTTTTCAAGTTCAGACAACTCACCTATCTCTTTTGCAAGGTATTCTGAAATGGATTTTTTTCGATACATATTTAATTCACTGAGAGAAATATAACTTTCATGAGAAATTTGTGGATTCTCTTTTTGAATTAAATTCAATATTGAATGCCTGATGGTTTTAGCCGAGATTCTTTCAGATATCGGAAATTCCATGTTCGAAATATCACTCCTAAAAGTTTTCATTTGATTGACATTTTTTAATAAAAACAGTAAACGGATAATGCATCTAATTTGTCCCGCCTGTTTGCCATATAAAGATAGAAACTTCTTTTTAAAGAAGTTTCAGCACTTTTTCTAATGCCAAATTAAATTCGACTGGTTTTTCTATCATTGGATAATGTCCTGTTGCAGGGACGGGTTCCACATGAAAACTGTTTTTACAATGGTTCTTAAGTCCGGGTTCGTTTGTCGGAGAGCCGTCACTGTTTACCAGGTATAACTTATAATTAAGCTGTTCAAGCCTCTGAGCATCGGTATACGCATATTGCATCAGGGTCATAATTGTTCCATAGCCGATAACAGGATTGCTGCTTGCAAAATCTGATTTTACCCTATCTTTCACCTCCTTTGAAGTTGTCGGGTGAAAAAGCATCATATCTGCATAAACAGGTGCCGAGTTTTTAAAATCTTTCTCCAGTAAAGGAAGAAAATCGGTCATTTGTTTCATCTGCTCCGGCGTTAAAGCAACATCAATGGATTTGAAATTGTCAACTCCTACAATACCCGATATTTTGGGATTGTTGGTTAATGCTGCCTGCAACATAATATCGCCTGCCATGGAATGTCCGATGATTACGACATTTCTAAGGTTCATCGTATCAATAAACGCTGTTACATCATTGGCATATTCTTCAATTGTCCAGTTGGCTCTTTCAGCTTTGGATTTACCGAAACCCGGCAGGTCAATTGCGTAAACATTATATTTTTTAGAAAAATATTCTACCTGATTTTTCCAATAAGTTCCGTCAATACACCATCCGTGTATAAAGAGAAGCGTTGTGTCACCCTGTCCTTGTTGATAATAATTTATTTCAACCTGCTTGTCTCTGATTAAGATCTGTTTTGCTTTCAGTCTTTCTTGTGTTTGTGCAACCGCACATACTGAGAGTGCGGCAATGACGATTAATAAAATTGCTTTTTTCATTTTTTTAGAATTTTAAGCAAAGAAAAAAGGATCTTGTGACAACCCTTTGTCAGGGGTTTGGAAATAATCTTTTTGAACGATCTTCCAGATAGTGTTCAATGCTGAAACTCTTGTCCGGAGTAAAATGTGTAGGCAAGACGTTGAGCTCTTTGATCCGGTCGAGACGAAACTCCCTCACTTCCCGGCGCAATTCACAAAAGGCAATAGTTGACCAGACAGCACCACTGAAATAAACCGCATAAGGCTGAATTATCCTTTTTTTTAGTTGCTCTTCTCCTCTTGTCTGATAGGTAATGTCGAGTTTCACACTTTCGGTAATTGCATACTGGATAGTGTCCAGGTACAAACTTGGCGGGGCCCATGGTTCATGGGCCATGATTCTTGAATTTAAAAAATCCAGTTTGTCTTTGTCGCTAATCGGTAAAACGGCTTTTATTTTCAAAAGTGCCGATTCGTAATTTTGTTTAAGAGAGTCTTCTGTATGGTAGTTTAAAATTTTACTCGTTGTCACAAGAGCCCTTGCCTCTTCCATTGTGAACATTACAGGAGGTAACCTGTAGCCCTCGACTAAAAAATAGCCCCTCCCCTCTTCTTCGCCAATCGGAACACCAGCAAGCCTCAATGTCTGAATATCTCTGTATATTGTTCTGTTCGTAACTTCAAACCGTTCAGCCATTTCACGAGCAGTTATCAGTCGTTTAGACTGAAGTTGTATTAGTATGCTTGTGAGTCGGTCTAGTCTGTTCATTGAATGAGTTATTAAAAGAAACTTATTTATAAGGTTTTGCAAATATACTCTTCTGATTTATATCCGGCGTTTTATTCAATATCACAATACCAAGTTCTTCCGCTGCTGCTATGGCAGCAACAAGGAATACCACCAAGAACAGAGCTTCGGCAACAAAAAAAGGGATAATCAGTATAGCAAGAAAAACCACCAAGCCTGTAAATTTATTAGCTAATGTGTGAATAAATAAAAATTCTCCCGTTTTGATTTTCGAGATTACAGCTGTTGAAATTTTCAATAACACAATTATAAGAAACCATGTGTAATTCTCTGCCAGTATCCATTTATAGCGATAAAAAAGGATAAATATAATCATGCCGCAAAAAACCAAATCACCTAAAGAATCCAGTTTAGCTCCCAACTTTGAAACCAGGTTATACTTCCGCGCAATATATCCGTCTGCAATATCTGTCAACCCAATAAATAAGACTAGACCTGAGAACAGATATTTGTTATCCAACGTCAGCAATAATCCGAAAGAGAGTATTATTCGGAGTACAGATATGATATTAGGAATAGATCTTTTAAGTTGCATTCAATCAGGTTATTTTTAGAAACAATCACTACAAATGATTGAAAGAAAACAAAGATACCAATTATGAACTTTCCATAAAATCCTTTTTTTGATTAACAAATATTTGGTCACAATAAAAATATGAATTTACTTTGCATTAGAAAACAATCGTTCTCTAATCATGCAGATACTTAAGGAAAATATACGAAAAGAGATAATAACAACTGCTACTCAGTTATTTTACAAACAAGGCTTTGAAAAAACATCTACAAGACAGATTGCTTTGGAGTTAAAAATGAGTGTCAGCAATCTATACAAATATTTTAATAACAAAGAGCACATTTTTGAAGAGATAATTAAAGTATACTACGATAATTTTTTATCAGATTTTTCACAATTTATTGCCCACGTAGATAAAGATAGATTTGACGAAGAGAGCAACCGACATTTGGCTGAATTTATATTTACAAGTATTAAAGACAATTATATCAAATTTGTGTTATTGATGGATAAAAGTGAAGGGACAAAATATGCAAATTTTAAAGACCAAATGATTTCCGGACTCGAAAACCATATCAGTAAAGAAATTCACCAATCTCTCAAAGACGAATATATAATTAAAATCTTTGTGCGTAATTTTTTTTATGGCATAGTAGAGGTTGCTAAAAATTACAAGAATGATGACTGGGCTTTAATGAATATCAATTTACTGGTACAATATCATATGAAAGGAATTTCTATTCTATATAAATAATTTTTTTACCCATTAAGAGAACATGTGTTCTCTTTTTAACATCGACAACAATGAAAATAGCAATCATTCTATTCAGCCCATCCGGGAACACATTGAAAGTAACAGAGATGCTTGAACATGAGTTAAAACGACGGAAGCAAGAGGTGCAATTAATAAATATTACCAAAGAAAAGCAAGTCTTCATTGAGAAGAAAGTCCGAAATTTTCTGATTGACAATGTTAAGCAGCACGACATTTTACTTATTGGATGTCCGGTATATGCGCATCATTTACAATATCACATACAAGATTTAATCAAAGAGCTTCCAAAGCCCGACTCCATTTGGGGGAAATATGCAATACCGTATGTTACATACGGAGGTATATCTTCTGGAATTGCTTTAAAAGAAGCTGCTGAACTTCTAAAAAATTCTGGTCGGTATATTCAGGCAGGGATGAAAGTAACAGCACCACACAGGATGACCCGGGCATTTATGGCAGATGAGTTCAACAATGATAAATTAATAGAAAAAAATCTGCCTCAGGTTATTGAATTGGTAAATAGAATAATGCAGCTAAATAATATAAACCGCCTAAAATGCAATTCTAATTCACTATATTATAATGGCTTAACAACAACACTTAAAGCAAATTTAATATTTAAAGAAAAGCTGTGGCACGAAAAAAGATATCCAAAAATAAGCATTGATCCCAAAATTTGCACTAACTGCGGGAAATGTGTTACAAACTGTCCTGTCATACATCTCACAATAAAAAGCGATGCTGTAATGGAAAACAACCTGTCTCCCTGTATCCATTGCATGAATTGTGTAACAGGTTGCCCGAATAAAGCAATAACAATTATTGGTGATTTGGAAAAAGGAAGAGCCTTTATGACCAAAATGATTGCAAAACATGGGAACAAAGAAAAGCCGGCAACTGCAGTATATCCCATTTTAGAAAACGAAAAACTATCAGGAAAATCTAAAATTGGTAATTTTTTATATCTGAAAATGTTTAAGAGATTGGAATCTAAATTAAGATATAAAAAATACAACCCAAAAGATGCCCTAAGATCAGCCGGTATAGAAACAGCAACAAATATACTCGAAATTGGTTGTGGCTCGGGATATTACACACTACCGGCAGCCTCAATGATACAAAAAAACTGTAATTATCTGGCAATTGATATCCATCCTCATGCTATTGAAGAAACATCAAAAAAGATAAAATCGGGCGGTTTTAAGAACATCGAAGTAAGACAAGGAAACGCTTTGAATACTATGTTGCCCGATGAAAGTTTTGATTCCATATTACTATTTGGGGTCATTCCATCGCCATTTCTACCTCCCGAGAAACTAATACCTGAGATGGCCAGAATCATGCAAACCGGAGGCAACTTGTCCGTTTGGACTTTGAACAATTCGTCATTGCCTAAAAGCATTACAAAAGGTGGTCAATTTGAGTATATAGGTAAATTCGGAGGTATTCATAAATTTACCAAAACGAAAAGCAATAAATAATTGAGAGGGTTGTTATTTAATCTTTACGAACAACGGCTAAACGTATATGAAGTGGCACATTTCACGCCTTAATTTATACTTAGGTTATAAGATGAATATATTTTGTCCTCTTTTCGTACCTGAATACTAATTTGAATCATATACAACTAAAATAGACTCTACTTCAGGAATATTGTTCAGACATTCTGCTTTGTCATATCATTTTCCTATTTCAAAATATGATCTGACTAATGACAGCAACACATCTTGAGTTATGGGTTTTGAGACATAATTATTACAGCCGGCTTCTATGGCCTTCTCCCTGTCTCCTTCAAGGGCAAAAGCGGTTTCGGCTATTATAATTACCTTTTCATTGAATTTCCTGATTTCCCGGGTAGCATCAAGCCCGTTCATGCCGGGCATCTGAATATCCATTAGCACCAAATCAATATCAGGATTGCTAAGACAAGTATTAACGGCAAGTGTCCCTGTTTTTGCTTTCAGTATCTCCCTGCTTATTTTCTCCATCATTATCGAGAGTGACCTTACAGAGGCTTCGTCATCTTCTGCAATTAAAACTTTTAATCCCAAATTTTCATGAATTACAGCATTTTCTTCGCTGTCAGAATTAACACCGGAAGTGACACCGTCCTTTTTATCTATCCTAATATTACGAGGAAGAGTAAAGAAAAAAGTTGATCCTCCGGACTCTTCGCTATCAACCCTTATCATGCCCCCAAGCATCTCAACGTAAGCTTTTGATATAGCCAAACCCAATCCAACACCCTGTCGCGCCATTTTATCGGAAATATCAGCTTGAATAAAGCGTTCAAATATGACTCCAACCTTCTCTTTTGGTATTCCGATTCCAGTATCTTTCACATAAAATTCCAATTCCTCACCCTTTACCACATAGCCGAACTCAATCTCTCCATTGTCGGTATATTTAATGGCATTTTTAACCAGATTAGAGAGTATTCCGTATAATTTCTCGCTATCTGTGGTAATAATTGCATCATTGTCACACAATGCACACTTGAAGGAGAGTTTTAGTTTTTTATGATCAGCATCCAGTTTTAGAGAATCGCAAACAAATTTCAGCTGATGATTTATATTTGTCTCTGAAAGAGAAATGTCAACAATACCTGATTCAATTTTGGAAATGCTGATAATATCGGTTATGATTTTCAGCATACGTGCGCCACTTTTTTCAATAACCTGAATGTACTCTTTTTGTTGTTCTCCGGATAATCCCGGTTCCTTAAGCAAACCGGCAAAACCTAATATACCATTCATCGGAGTGCGAATTTCATGACTCATATTAGCCAGAAATGCCGATTTTAACCGGTCACTCTCTTCCGCCTTCTCTTTGGCCCTAATCAATTCAACCTCTACTTTTTTTCTTTCAGTTATATCTAATCCTACTCCCACTATACCCTCCTGATGGTCACCCCTAAACATCGGGTTCACAATACTCAAATAAGATGTTCCATTAAGTGTCGATTCAAAAATAACCGATTCTCCAAAAAGCGCTTTTTCTATTGATTTTATCGTTTCCGGAAAATTCTTGTATAAATCGAACACAGATAGTCCGACAGCCTGATTGGAAGTTAAGCCAAGACCTTTAAGACCGGCTCCGATAGAGAGTGTAAAAACTCCATTACTATCTATTATAAAGAAAACAATTGGCAAATTTTCAACTGCTGCGCTTATGAGGGCTTCTTTTCTAATTAATTCCTGTTCTGTTTTCTTGCGTTGTGTAATATCCCTGCCAATCCCCAATACGCCGATAAAAGCACCATCATTCTCATATATTGGTGTTTTTATTGTCTCAATGATTTCCTTGTGTCCATCTGCAAAAGTTACCTCCTCTTCATTCATTGTCGGGCTGCCGGCGACAACGGCTTCGTTATCTTTTTGCCTGAAAAAATCTGCCAAAGTCTTGTTCACAAAATCGTAATCAGTTTTTCCGACAATCTCGTTTTCAGTGGCTCCGTACAATTTCTCAAACCTTTGGTTGCATTGCAAATACACCCCTTGCGGGTCTTTAAGCCAGACAAGATCGGGAATTGTATCTATGAGCGCCCTTAATCGGCTTTTACTTACCTTAAGCTCTTCCTCGGCATGCTTAAAATCGGATATATCCTTTCTTATACCAACTATGCGTTTTATCCGGCCCTGATCGTCCTTTTCAACTGTATGACCTATCACCTGATGCCAACGATAACTTCCGTCAGCATGAAGCATTCGGGCTTCATAAACATAGCTTACTTCATTATTGGTAAGTACATCGTTAATTTTGTTCCTGACATTTTCCCTGTCATCCGGATGTATTCTGGTGAGCCAGATCGTCCGGTCCGATGGTCCGGTTACAGGCTCATAACCAAGCATTGTGTAGTATATCGGTGAAGCTTCCCATATATCATTTTTCACGTCCCAATCCCAAACACCTATTTTTGTAGCCTCAAGTGTGACACGTAAACGTTCCTCCCTGACATACAAAGCATCTTCAGCACTTTTTCTCGCAGTAATATCTATAAGCGTTCCGCTGATTGCCGGTTTTCCGCTGTAGGTTATTAAATTACCCAGAACTCTTACCCATATCAGACTTCCGTCTTTTCTTTCACCTCGAAGCTCATATTCTATTGATGTCAATTCGTTGGATAAACGTTTCCTGATATTTTCCTGTACAATTTTTTTATCACTACCGGAAGCAAGTGAAATGGGTCCTAACTTATCCACAATCTCCTCATAAGTATACCCGAATATTTCACAGAACCTTTTATTTACATATCTGAAATATCCTCCTTGAATAATATATACACCAACAATTGAATTCTCTATTATATCCCGATATTTAGCTTCCGAACCAAGATAATGATTACCTCGTTTCTTTCTGAAAAGTAATTGCAGTTTTCGCAATGTTTCGAAGTCAAACATATTTCAAAAGTTTTATGTTTCTCTGACTCTGGAATATAAAACTTATTAAAGATAATGAAAATATGAGAGCTTTTAAAGTTATTTATATTGATCTATAAATTTCCTATAAGATTCTACATTCAAACTATCCAGAAACGGTATTCCGGTTTTGAAATTAACACAACATGGTATTTTTCAGAAACCGAATTATATCTGAAAGGAAGTGTTTAAATATTTGTTTAGTACAGTCAGATTTCTTAGTCCACTAGCACAGAGGAAAATGGCCAGAACCGTCTAATATAATTAACAACATCTTCTTTTTATCAATACCTTTTTTGTTTTGTATATATATACCTAACTTATCATTAGTTATCACATAGTATTTGAAGTCAAAATCTTCCGGCACTTTGGGTTGTCAGTAAACCACACTAAAAATAAAATATAGAATAAATATATTTTCTGAACTTCTTACTCCTGAGCATGATTTAGGTTATTATTTAAATCAATATCCCTAAAGAAATTATTCAATTAGCTTATTTTTGAATGAATTAACAAACAGCACATTGCCTATATCGTCGTAACCATCAAAGGTGCTAGTATCCAAATGTTTTATGCTATCCTCGTGGAATCCTATTATGGTTAATCCGGCATTGACAGAGTACAAATTGATTATTGATTTATATGATTTCCCTTCTTCCTCAACTAATATTTTAACATTTTTTGAAGTTATTGGAAGTCGCCCTTTCTCTATCAGTTCGTTCATTTGCTTTTTCACTTCATCAATCTCATCTTGTTTACATATATCAAAAATCTTAATATCAGAGTTTTTCCAATCGGGGTGTCCAAGCAATATGAAACTTAGAATAATCATTAAGTTTGCATTTTCTGTATCGGTAGTTTTTATCCATATATGGATACCATTTTTGAAAATTATAGGTTTACGGCTTGATGCAAGAATGCAAACATCAAAATTACCAGACTTTATTAGTTTAAAATTATCAACAATATCAATCAATCCTTGTGGATTTTCTTTGTCATATTCTAGTATAATGACATTGTTTTCCATACCTGAAATGCTGGGTATCTGAATTGCCTGTGCTATTGCAGATGTATAGGAAGGAGAAATAATTGTGTCGATATAGACGTGGCTGCTATCACCATAATTGTGTATTAAACTATTTAATTCTTGTTTTGATTTTTCAAAAGAAGTCTTTGAACAATATTCTTCAATTCTGTGCAAATATGTTCCGAATCCGTATTTATATGATATCCAATTTGTTAATCTAAATGCATTATCCCGAATAAAAGAGTTTTTTGAGATACATATTACACTGGGTCTCCAATCTGAGGAGGATTTAACAATCTTGCTTTTTTGTAGGTAAAGCTGAAGGTTTCTATTAATTTGAAAAATTGTATTGGCAAAGATTGATGACAAACCTTTCCGGTTTTTATGGATGTAGTTTATGTATATATAAAGAAGAGTAATTGCAGAGAAGGACAAAAGGCTGTATACCATACTTATTTTAAACATTACCCATACAGAAGTTACAAATCCGATCAATGAAATAAACCACTTAGATTTAAATGACGGTCTGTACGACGGGGATGCCCCAAAGTGGTTAAGAAATGATATTAAGCAAAGTGACCCGTAGGTTATCATAAAGAACATCGAGATAATCCTGGCAACAATATCCACATTCCCGATAGTTACAAATACCAGAGCGATTATACATGTAATTAATGAGGCATTTACAGGCTCATCATCTCTTTTTCTTGATTTACTTAACCAAAAATTGACACTTTTAACAGGAAACGATTTGTCTTTGGCTAATGCTTGTAATGTACGCGGGGCAACCATAACAGAGCCTAAAGCAGACGACATTGTTGATGCTGCAAGCCCGAGTGGAACGACCAACCAACCCATGAATGCTATTTTACTCATTACAAACTGGTTTCCAATCAGCTCCTCAGGTGTTGCAGAATTAGCCAATTTATAAGAAACGAAAAAATAAATAATCATTCCAAGCAGAGTTGCAGTTATCGTACCTATCGGAATTGATTTTGCCGGATTTTTTAAATCTCCAGAAAGGCCAACGCCAGCAGTCATCCCGGTAAAAGCAGGAAATATAATGGCAAATACCCAAAAAAATTGTTCCGGATTTCTAAATTGAGCATTTGCAAGATTGAAACCGGCTTCACTGTGAGTCTCAGGACTACCTAAAAAAAACAGTAGAAGAGACAAAGCAAGCATGGCCACGACAAAATAAAGAGTCTTAACACCTAAGTTTGCACCTTTTTTAAGAATTAGTGAAGATAAAACAAGCATAATCGGGATGCTAATTGCTTGACGGGGCAGTATAAAATTGTATGACTGCTTTAAATAGTCAAAAAAGAACTGAAATGTTTCAGTAAACGCAATAACGTAGAATGCTACGCTGATGGCTTGTGACAGATATAGAGCGATTCCAATTGTAGCACCAATGTTTAATCCAAATGACCGAGAGATAATAAAGTACTCCCCCCCACCTTCAACTCGCTTATTGGTGGCAAGTTCCGATATTGCCAAAGATGTTGGTATGGTCACCAAATGACCCAAAATCACTATAAAAATTACCCCAATAAAACCAACAGTACCTACCGCATAACCAAATCGCAAAAAGAGTATAGCTCCCAATATCGTAGATATTGCAGTAAAAAACACTGGTGCTGTTCCGAATTTTCTTGTCTTCTCAATCATAGATCTTTTTATACTTGGTTGGTTATCCTCTGCTCTTTTCTACTTTTAGCATCTCCATTTGAGATTTCCATTCGGATATTAGACGAAACCCATTCAATCATTTTCTTTTCGTAACTTTTTATCAGAATTTCCATCTTTTGGAGATGCATTTTCCCATATCATCTCTTTCGATGTTAATTTACGAATGTTATACTGCTCGGTATATCTGCCATCTTCATTGAATAGTGTGACTAGCGTGTTTTCAGCGCCAACTATATAAGTCCTGCCGATTATAGTATCGCGGCCCGACAAAAAATCACTGTTATGAATAGAACAGGTTCCGTCGGCATTAAACGTATAGGTCACAGAACCATCAACTGACAAATTCGGGTCATCGTTATAGATATACCATTTGCCAACCAATTGATTAATGTTTATGTCATCTGCTTTTTCACATGACATTAAACTGAAAATGATGCCAAACAGCAAGATAATTGAAATGTGCTTTGTCTTTTTCATTTTTTAATTCTTTATTGTTTATCGTAAATTAAACATTTATTTTATATTCATCAACCACTTTATCCTTTTTATCACATTTCAAATAATTTTATTTTATTTTCAAAATCATAGGTTCTTGCAAAACCCTGCTTTTTTTTATTTATCTGAATTATTTCCACAAATCCGTACTCTGTGAGTTGTTGTAAATCTGTCCTTGCCGTTTGATTCGACACTCTTAACCTGTTTTCAACCTCCTTAACGGTTAATAATAAACGCGGCTCATCATAAAACCACTTAAGAATTTCTGCTTGGCGATTATTAACAGACTGTATTCTTTGAAAATGCGTGATATATTTTTTTTCTTCTATTTTTCTTTGGATATATTCTCTTAAAGCATAATATGCTTTATCCATAGTTTTTAAATTGTAATTGATGAAATAGGTTAAGTCATTTTCGTCATTTTCGGTATATAAATAAGCTGATTCGTATTGATTTTTACTTTTAATAATTAATCTGGAAATTGATAAATATTCTGTAAGCCAGTATCCTTTTGATAAAAGATACCAATAGAAAAGAGCCCTGGCAGTTCTTCCGTTTCCATCCACAAATGGATGAATATAGCCTATCATAAAATGTAGAATGATTCCTTTTATTACAGGATGTACAAAAAAATCAAGCTCTTCTTTATTGAAGAAGTTGCAAACTTCATGCATTAATGCTGGAATCTCCTTAAAGTCAGGCGGAGTGTGAACTATCTCACTTTCAATATGGTTTACAACATAGATATCATTACTGCTCCTGAATTTTCCCTCGTCGCTTTTATCGTCAAGCGTATTGTATGAGATCATCTTATGAATATGCAATAACAATTCGGTAGTAAGGGGCTGTGATTTCCATTCAACTATTGTTTGAATTGTACGATAATTATTAAGAATCATTTGCTCAGACCTGCTTCTTGGCTTATCATTTTTGCGAAGCATCTCTTTTGCATTTTTTCTTGTAGTCACAGCACCTTCAATCTGAGAAGAGGCTATTGCTTCTTCCATAATTGAGCTGATTAGATATTTTTCCTTTTCTTGTTCCGGAATTAGTTTTTGTGCACCTAAGTTTCCTCCGATATTTAAATCAAATTCATGTAATATCTTTTGAATATAGTCCGTTTGAGAGAATGCAAATTTATATTTCCCGAATTTTATATATTTATAGTCTAAATATCTTGTTAATTTTACAGCTGCCCATAAATCAATTGAAGAAAAGTCTTCAGGTTTTGTCTGGTATTTGACTTTATCCCAATAGAGGTATTTGTTATTTATTAGTCTGATTTTTTCAAGACACTCATTATTCCTTATCATTGATAAAGCTTTCGTAAAATTTTTTTTATCAATTTTTGGTGGTGTTTCAATCATAACCAAAATCTCCTAATTATTCACTTATTTGGAATTTTTCAGTAAATGTATGCTATGTTAGTCAAATTTCCAAATTTAGTAAATTTTTGGAGGTTTTATTAAAGTTATCCCCAGCGGTCAATCGTATGAGTATTGGCAAATTTCAGTAGGTTACTGTCAAACTGCCATTTCTTATACAAAATGTTAGTTAACGGTTTTTCACGTCATCTCCATTTTACATAAATTGTTTTTTTCATCCACGAATATCTTATTGGCGAGTAGCTCCACGGAATGCTGTCGAGCAACATGTCATAACCTTTCTGTTCTACAACCAGCGACCATGTGCCGTCATGCTGTTCCATTTTCCCCAGCCTGATCAAAAAAGAATCAATAAAACCTTTTACCGAGATATTCCCCAGACTGTGCCAACTCTGCAACATGGCTTCCAGCATTTGGTTTATAACCTCTTTCTCTTGTTCTGAAACATCAATGTTCCGGTCAACCGGGATTTCCGGCTCTAAACCACAAAGCAGCTTGTTAAGTGCCAACAAATGCTCTGGCAATGAATTACTTCCATAAAGCATGTAGTGCAACAGCAGTACTGCATGTTCCGTGCTTTCACGGTCCTTAAACCCACTTTCCCCGGTCAGCTCTAAACGAGAAAAGAGTCGAGGTAAAAATGGATTACAGATTACCAGTCCGGCATTTTCGATAAAAAATTCGTTAGTGTTAATTCTGTTTTCTGACATAATTAATGATTGTTTTATTCTCCTATCATTACCGACGGGAAACTCAGCCCTGGGACTTCCTTAATAATTAATTATATAATGTTTCAGGACTTCTGCATTTGTTGCTGGAAAGTGATCTCCATAAACTCTGCAGGGCGAATTAGCGCTACTAGTACCGATATACGTAAAATTCCCTCAAGGATATCCTCGGCAGTCATTGTTTCTCCCAAACCCACATGGACACTAAAAGCATCATCGGGAGAAGAACCTGCCAGTCCGCCTCTTTTCCAGATACCGGTAAGGAAATGGGATATCATGTTTTTGATTGTTACCCAGGTGTTGGCATCATTGGGGTTAAAAACATACGCTTTGCCGGCAAGTTTTATGGACTCCTCAAGCATGATCATTGTACGGCGAACATTTATGTAACGCCAGTCGAGCGAGTTTCCGTCAAGAGTGCGTGCTCCCCATACCAGCGTGCCTTCGCCAATAAAAGTCCGTATGGCGTTTACCGACTTACCGCTAAGTGGAACGTTCAGCTCCTCCTGGTCGTCCTGAGTAATGTTCACCGAGGGCGAGATTACGGCTTTCATACTTACGTTTGCAGGAGCCTTCCAAACTCCCCTTGTATTATCGACCATAGTATAAATACCGGCTATTGCAGCTCCGGGTGGCATCAGGTTAAGTGTAACTTTCATGGCGCCAATCATAGAACTGAATGCGGGGCTTAGTGCTCTCAGGGTTTGGGTTAGCCTGCCTTTTTCCACATCTGGAAGATCGTCTTTTACAATCTCATCAATTTTCGCTTTAATGTCAGCTTTCTTGGTATCACTCATCTCATTCCCTTCAGGAAACAACTCTGAAACAAGAATTTGATGCAGCACATCTCTGTTGGCAATGTTAAGGTAGCTCAAATCCTTATCCTGTACGATTGAGGTGTTGATCCAAGGATAGTAGGCCGCCCCGTAATCGAGATTATTAACATCTATTTTATTTCTGAAATCAAGCACCTTGTCTCCCAATGGATCTTTACGGTTTTTGTAGCCTTCAAAAATATCGAGAATAGCAAAGCGATTTTTCATCTTATTCCCGCAGTGGCTGAGCATTGCTTTCTGTACTTTGGCGCAGGAATCGGCATCGGGCAGCAATACTGTCTCGGGAATTACCACCATAGTTGGTTCCTGTTCGTGAATAAGTTCTTCAATACCGGCAATCAGCAAATCGGCATTAACGGCAGTTTCGTAATCTCCAACCGAAACAACATAACAAGGTCCTCCGCCATTGGCGTAGAACATCTGCATACTATAGTAGAGAAGGTACTTACCTGACTCCTGCCTCAATCCATACTCCTTGTTGTTTATAACAAAGTCGTGGGATTCCGGCGATTCATATATTGAAAAAGAGGGAAAGGGAGCGAATCCGAAACAGGCAATGAATTCTGCCATTGAATTAAGCCTCCATGGCTTGTTTAGCAACGAGTTATTCCCGTAGATTGCTTTCTCGGTATGGCCGATAAAAGCAGGTACAGCAGTAGAAACTTCGGCTACAGAGTTGGGGAAGTCATTTTTTTCTACGACATAGACCCCCGGAGTTTTCATTTCACTCATATATTTAATTTATTTGAGTCAGTATGCTTTTTTACGGTTATTGTGTCCTGCGAATAACATATCCATTATCAAATTCCTTTTTAAGCCAATCCTTCTTTAATTCATAACTGTCTTTGCATTTTTATCAGAAATCGCACAACAGATATGCTCCTTAGTGATGTTTGACTTATCAAGCGTAATTATTTTCTCCATTTTCAAATCTCATTTTTAGTTTTATCAAACATTATCTGAATTAGTGACAGTTTGACTCACATTATCCATGACATTTTTCACGTTGCTATTTACACACCGTGTCAAGGTAATAAAAACAATCGTCGCAGAAAAAATAATTGTCGCAATTGGTCTTTTAATTGTTTGTTATTAAACGGGTTTATCTAAAAAAACTAATAAAGAGTGCAATATTCAGAAGTGCAACGATTACTCCTATTAAATATAGCAATATTCTGTTTAAAACAGAATTCTTGTATTTCCCCATTACCTTTTGAGACGAAGTAAGATATACTTGTAAAAATATAGTAAATGGCAACTGTATACTCAGACACATCTGTGAAATTATAAGTCCGTTAAAGGGATTCTTAATCAGGAAAATTAAAATCAACGCAATAATAAGGGAAATAGAAACACCTATTCTGGAATGGTTATCTTTAATGTCATAAGATTCATTGAACATTCCGGCAAAAATAGTTCCTGCCGCCATGCCCGAAGTGATTGTTGAAGAAATCCCGGCAAAAAACAAGGCAATTGCAAAAATAAAGGCAGCATGGCTTCCTAATAAAGGAGACAATAAAGACTGAGCCTGCTCAAGCTCTGTCACAGGTGTTCTTGTTTTAAAAAAAGTTGCGGCCGCCAAAATTATCATGGCACTATTTATTGCCCAGCCAATAATCATAGAAATAAGTGTATCAAGATACTCATAGCGTAATTGTTTTTTTATAATTCTGTCGTTTTCAAGATTCCACTGCCTGCTTTGAATTATTTCCGAATGAAGAAAAAGGTTATGAGGCATAACAACTGCACCTAAAACACTCATTATAATCATCATTGAACCGGACGGGAACGATGGTGTCACCCAGCCGTTAATGGCCGAATCCCAATCAACATTTACCAAAGATAGTTCGTATAAAAAAGATAAACCGATTACAGAAACAAAAGCGATTATCCATTTTTCAATCACTTTATACGAATTGGTAAAAAGCATAATGAAGACAAAAATTGTCACTAATAAAGCTCCTGCTCTTATCGGAATATTAAAGAGCATATTTATAGCTATTGCTCCACCTAAAATTTCAGCCAGAGAAGTAGATATAGATGCTAACATTGCCGATGAGAGTAACAATCTTGCATATTTCTTCTTAACATATTTTGTTGCCGCTTCAGAAAGACAAAGGCCTGTGGCAATACCCAGATGGGCAACATTATGCTGTAGCAAAATCAACATAATGGTAGAAAGAGTAACCATCCATAAAAGAGAGTAACCAAAACCGGCACCTGCAGCAATATTTGATGCCCAGTTCCCTGGATCAATAAAACCTACTGTAACTAGTAATCCGGGACCTATATATTTTAAAATTTCACTGCCTCCAAATTTGGCCTTATAACCTTTCCGGTCAATATTACTTAAGAATTTAAACATCTTATTATATTTCTGTTTTTCAATCAATACACAAAGGCATGGTAAATTTAAATTTGCTACCCTTTCCCAACTCGCTTTCTACCCAAATTTTTCCGCCAAGTTTTTCAACAAAATCCTTGCAAAGTAATAAACCTAAGCCGCTGCCTTTTTCACCTAATGTTCCGTAGGTTGTATAATGTTCTCCCGTATTAAAAATTTTAGATATATCAGCAGGGTCTATCCCAACGCCTTCATCATTTATACTTATTATTATTTCCGATTGATTTGTTGTTGAAGATATAGATATGCTTTTCCCGTTTTGACTGAATTTAATTGCATTTGATATTAAATTTCTGAATATTGTTAATATCATATCTATATCCGCTATGATGAAGTCATTTTCTGAGATGAGATTTTTAATCGTAATTTGTTTACTATCTTCCAATTCTGACAATAAGGATATACATTTTCCCACAACTTGAAATAAGGAGACTTTAACCAAATATATTTTAGTTTCACTTTGCTGATTTTTTGACCATAAAAGTAAATTTTCTAATAATTCATAGGTTTTGTTTGTTGAGGATTTGATAGTTGTTAATATTTTGGTTAGCTCCTTAGTATTTGTCAAATCAAAATTTGTTAAAAGCATTTCTATTAATGATTTAAAACCGCCGATTGACCCACGCAAATCGTGTCCGATTATGCTGAATAGTTTATCTTTAGTAGCATTCAGACTTTTAAGTTTTTGTTCTGATTCAATGAGTTTATTATTTTGTTCTTCGATTTTTAAAATGTAATTCATTTTTTCCAGTTCAATATTTTTTCTTTCGGAAATATCAATTATTGATGCCAAAACAGATGTTCCCTCTGATGTTTCTATGGGATTTAATCCTATTTCAACCGGAAATTCAGTTCCATCTTTTTTAACAGCAAATAAATCTCTTCCGGCACCCATTTGACGAAATTCTTTATTCTGAAAAAAAAGATTCCTAAAATGCGGGTGTGCGGTTTTATATTTCTCTGGAATTAGTATTTCGGGCTGTTGACCAATTAATTCCGGTTTAGAATAGCCAAAAAGTGTTTCTGTCTGACGATTTACAAGAGTAATTATCCCCGATTTATTTACAATTATTATTGCATTAGGTATAGATTCTACAATTAATCCAAATTGTAAATCTTTATTATTTTTATCTATGTCATTAACATCCATAAATTTAATTGTAGAAATTAATTTTAGATTTCAATCCCGAATTTTTGTAATCTTCTATGCAAAGCATTCCATTTTATATTAAGAAGTTTTGCTGCCTCCGATTTATTATTCCCCGTAAATTTCAACGCCTGTAAAATTGTTTCTTTTTCAATTTTTTCTAAATCAAAAATCATATCATTTTCATTTGAATCGGGTGAATTTTGCTCCAGTAAAGAAAAATGCTCAATTGAAAGAGTATCATTGTTGCACAATATAACGGCTCTTTCAATAATATTTCTGAGTTCTCTTACATTTCCCGGATAGTTGTATTTTAATAATAAATTCATTGCCTCTTTTTCAATTTTCAAAATGCTTCTATGTGTTTTTTTTGTGAAAAAGTTTAGGAAATGATTAACAAGAAGCGGAATATCTTCTTTTCGTTCTCGTAAAGGAGGTACATATATTTCGAAAGTACCCAGCCGATGAAATAAGTCGAGCCGAAAGTCATTACCGGTTTTCAATTGCTCCACTTTTTTATTAGTAGCAGCAATTATACGCACATTAAAACTTTGTTCTTTTTGTGAACCTACCGGGACATATTTGCGCTCTTCCAGAACACGTAATAATTTTATTTGTAAACTGGGTTGCATATCACCAATTTCATCTAAAAAAAGCGTCCCATTATTTGCAACACTGAACCAGCCTTCTCTATCGCTTATTGCTCCTGTAAAAGCACCTTTTTTATGCCCGAAAAATTCACTTTCAAAAAGTTGGTCAGGTATGGCGGATGAATTTACTGCCGCAAAATAATATTTTTTTCTGTCGCTCAAATCATGAATACCACGGGCTATCAACTCTTTACCCGTGCCACTTTCTCCTGTAATGATAACAGATGTGTCAGGCGATTTGGCAACTTTAATCATCTCGGATTTAACTTTTTGCATCTGTTCACTCTGACTAATGATTTGAAATCCTTCAATCTCTTTTATTTCATTATTCAGTATTAAGTTAATATGGTCACTCCGTCTGATTTTTCTTTTTAATTCTGTAAATTTTATAGTTCTTTCTATTGCTATTTTTAATTCATTTATCTCGAAAGGTTTTTTCAAAAAATCCACAACGCCAAGTCTCATTGCCGGAATCACGTTTTCTAGAATTACTTCGGCACTCATCATTATTATTTCAACAGAAGGCATTATTTCTTTTGCTTTTGCGACAAAACTAATTCCATTCATTTCCGGCATGCGAAAATCGCTGATTATAATATCTATTACTTCATTTGCCAACAAATCAAGAGCTGCACTCGGTTTTGTTTCAGTAATAACATTATAGTCAATACCCAATGTTTGCTGAATTAGTATTAATTGAAGATCATCATCATCAAGTACAAGAATTCTAAGTTTATCTTCCATTTTCAATATTTTTCTTAGAGACAGAATTTTATATAAATATAGAAATAAATCCAATTATTCGAAAACGAATAGCTTGTTCGAAATCGAATAATTGTCAAATCTTTAGGAATTACTATAAAAATAAAGAATCGGGGTGTTTTGCTATTCGAAATCGAATAAAACCGAGCCCTGAGTAGTGGCAGAAAAATCCTCGCATTGCTCTGTATATGAACTTATTACAAACACTGGCACAATGATTGAAATATAATTGGAAAATTTAAATAGTTATCAATTATATAATTTTAAATAAAATGAAAACTTTAAAATATCAAATAGCAGCTATATTATTTTTCTCATTAACATTTGTTTCTTGCGAAAAAGAAATTTTGGAAAGCGATAATTTCAATAGTACAAGTAATATTGGGAATACAACAAATAATGTTGCCCGGTTACAAACTTTGTCAGTGAATTACTATGGCTCAGACACACTTGTTTTGTGGGCAGGTCAAACAATTAATGCCGGAACATTAATAGTCTCAAATGATGCAAACAACTTGTATGTAACTTATAATACAACCGGTGTTTTTGGTACACTTCATTTATGGGTTGGAACCGACATGACACTTTTACCAAAAAACTCACAAGGAACGCCAATAAATGGTCAATTTCCTCATGTCGTTGATGCATCCGGTTATAACAGTTATACATTTACAATACCATTAAGCAGCATTTCGTTTTTCACTCAACTTGGGGATATAATTTATGTAGTAGCACATGCTGAAGTTACAATTAATGGAAAGAATGAAACTGCCTATGGAGGGAATATCACAGGAACAGGAACAAACAGATGGTATTATTATGCTGCATATCAAACAAAAAGTTCTGATGTTCAGCCACCTGCACCTGTAGAAAAATTAGGTACAGCTTTCGCAAAAGGCGGTTATGTTTTTACAACTGACAAAAAATCAAACCCGGAAAACCTTCCAAGTTTAAATTTGACTAAAAATAGATGGGGCTGGGCCGTAAATATAAAATCTGCAGGAACCTCAACTTATGGTTTATATGTGGGTGCCGGTTTAAATAATATTTCTAAAGGAAAACTTGTAGGAAGCGTAAGTATTTCATATACCGGGGCACAAGCCACTGTAACATACAATTTAAATTCCGGCTTTGTCATTGAAGAAGCACACATTTATGCAGATGATTTTAGGCCAACAACCCTGGCACCGGGCCAATATGGAAACACATTCTATTTCAACCCGTTTGCAGCCACATATTCTTTAACTGTTGATATATCTGATACAAATGGTGACGGAATATGGTTTATAGTTCATGCCGTTGCTTTCGGACCTGGCGTTAAGAATGTAAATTAGTAGAATAAAACTTTAAGAATGACCGCCTAAAACTTTTTAGGCGGTAAAAGATATAGCTACCACAAAAAAACGGATTTTCGAAACCCAGTATTTTCTTTGGTTTTCGAAAATCTATTTATTATTTTTGTTTAATATGACGAATGACTATACAGCACATCTCCGGATTTTCCGAGAAGTACTGCACGTTTTCTCCCGTGTCGACAATACATCTGTTTAGAAAAAGCTGCGTATACATGCCTGGCTTATAGCGGGAAACATAACTATTATGCCCAAAGGCAGAGGATTTAAAGAGATTG